>Ga0207691_10000550_pt1 | contig 37583 bp, 34 predicted proteins | sample KBSM13metaG_FD_184327 | JGI IMG/M metagenome (GOLD analysis project Ga0207691, IMG submission 184327) | Miscanthus rhizosphere microbial communities from Kellogg Biological Station, Michigan, USA - KBS M1-3 metaG (SPAdes) (version 2) | ecosystem: Host-associated > Plants > Roots > Rhizosphere >...
CTGTTCCGCTACCCGCGCAAGCGCGATCGCGCCACGCGGCTGCTGCGCTTTATCGGCGAGGTGATCGTCAACGGCCACCCAGAGGTGAAGGGCAGGGCGGTGCCGTCGCGCACTCTCGAGCCGCGTGCGCCGCGGCTTCCCGCCGGCGAGCCGTCGCCCGGGACGCGCCAACGGCTCGACGAGCTCGGGCCGCGGAAGTTCGCGCAATGGATGCTCGAGCAGAAAGCTGTGCTCCTCACCGACACGACGCTCCGCGATGCGCACCAGTCGCTGCTCGCGACGCGGTTCCGCACGCTCGACATGCTGGGTGCCGCGCCGCACTACGCGCGCCTGCTGCCGGAGCTCTTTTCCGTAGAGTGCTGGGGCGGCGCCACATTCGATGCCGCGCTGCGGTTTCTCAAGGAGTGTCCGTGGGAAAGGCTGATCGCTTTTCGCGCTGCGATGCCGAACCTGCTGCTGCAGATGCTGCTGCGATCCGCAAACGGCGTCGGTTACAGCAACTATCCCGACAACGTCGTGCGTTACTTCGTGGCGCAGGCGGCCGCGCACGGGGTGGACCTCTTCCGTGTGTTCGACTCGCTCAACTGGGTCGAGAACATGCGTGTCGCGATCGACGCCGTGAGCGAGAGCGGCCGCCTCTGCGAGGCCGCGATCTGCTACACGGGGAATCTCGACAATCCAGGCGAGACCAAGTACGACCTTGCCTACTACGTGCGACTCGCGAAGGAGCTCGAGCGCGCCGGAGCGCACGTGCTCGGCATCAAGGACATGGCGGGATTGTGTCGCCCGCGCTCGGCATACCGGCTGGTCAAGGCGCTCAAAGAGGAGGTCGGGCTGCCGGTGCATTTCCACACCCACGACACGAGCGGCATTGCGGCGGCGAGCGTGCTGATGGCGGTCGATGCCGGCGTCGATGCCGTCGACGGCGCCCTCGACTCGATGAGCGGCATGACCTCGCAACCGAACCTCGGATCGATCGTCGAGGCACTGCGCTACGGGCCGCGTGACACGGGCCTCGACCCGGACAAGCTGCGCGTGCTGTCCAGCTACTTCGAGCAGGTGCGGCACGGTTATGCCGCATTCGAGTCCGAGATGCGCGCCGGCGCCTCCGAGGTATACGTGCACGGAATGCCGGGCGGGCAGTACACCAACCTGCGCGAGCAGGCGCGATCGCTAGGGCTGGACGGTACGCGCTGGCACGAGGTCGCGCGCGCGTACTCGCAGGTAAATGAGCTGTTCGGCGACATCGTCAAGGTGACGCCGTCCTCGAAGGTCGTCGGTGACATGGCGCTCCTCATGGTGACGAGCGGTCTCGACGCGGCCGACGTGGCGAATCCGGATGTCGAGGTCGCTTTCCCGGAGTCCGTCGTGTCGTTCTTCCGCGGCGAGCTGGGGCAGCCGCATGGCGGATTTCCGGAGGCTCTGCAGCGCAAGATCCTCAAGGGCGCGACGCCGCTCCGCTCGCGGCCGGGCGAAACCATGCCGCCTGTCGATCTCGCGCGTGCGCGCGAGGAGTTGCAGGCACGAATAGCGCGCCCGCTCACCGACTACGACTTCGCGTCATGGCTGATGTATCCGAAGGTCTACACGGACTACGTGGCGGACCGTGTCAGGTATGGCGACGTGAGCGTGCTTTCGACCCGAACTTTCTTCTACGGTCTTGCACCGGGCGAGGAGATCACGGTTGAGCTCGAGCGCGGCAAGCAGCTCATCATCCGGCTGGTAACGGTGAGCGATGTGCACGATGACGGTACTCGGACCGTGTTCTTCGAGCTGAACGGGCAGCCACGGCCGGTGCGCGTGGTCGATCGCAGCCAGGTCGCCAGGCGGCCCGCGCGACGGCAGGTGGATCCGGGTCAGGGCGGGCACGTGGGCGCGCCGATGCCGGGGACGGTTGCGACCCTGGCCGTGAGCGTCGGTCAAACCGTGGCGCGAGGCGACGTATTGCTCACGCTCGAGGCGATGAAGATGGAGACGGCGGTGCGCGCCGAGCGCGATGCGCGCGTCATCGAGGTGCTGGCAAGACCCGGCGAGCAGGTCGACGCCAAGGATCTGCTCCTCATCCTCGAATAGAGAGCTCGGCCCGGAGCCGGATACTCGCGGATCCTTCGGCTTGGTCGAGCGTCAGCCGGTACGAGGGAGCTTCGAGAGCTCGGCGGAGACCCAGCGATCGAGCGTGCTGCGATCGAGCGCGCCGGTTTGCCGCGCGACCTCGCGTCCACCGTGGAAGACGACGAGCGTCGGAATGCTGCGGATGCCGTGACGCGCCGACACCGCGCCTGCATCCTCGGTATTGAGCTTTGCAAACCGCGCGGCGGGCTCGAACTGCGCCGCGGCCTGTTCGAACACCGGCGCCATCGCCCGGCAGGGCGCACACCATGGCGCCCAGAAGTCGACGATCACCGGCAGGCCGCTCTGCGTGACATGACGATCGAAGTTGGCTGCTGTCAGTGTGATCGGCTGCCCGTCGAAGAGCGGTGCGTGGCACTTCGGGCAACGCGGCCCGTCGCTGAGACGATCGCCAGGCACGCGCACCAGGCTGTGGCAGGACTTGCAGACGATCTGGATGGGGTTGGTCATCGTCAATTCCACGGGGCGTGATGCTCTGATCGTGGGGGCGCGGCGGCGCGATTCCAAGCCCTCCGGACACAAGGCGCTCCGCTGCCGCCATCACTACAATGACAGTACCGCGCCGGACGGATCCGGCCAGTTCGCCACGTGCCCGGGGATGGATGCATGCTGGAGAGCCCCGCCGCCCTGACGCTTGCGCGAATCCAGTTCGCCTTTACGGTCTCCTTTCACTTCGTATTCCCCGCGTTTTCCATCGGGCTTGCCAGCTATCTCGCCGTCCTCGAAGGGCTCTGGCTCCGGACCGGCCGCGAAACGTATCTCAACCTCTTTCAGTACTGGCTCAAGATCTTCGCGATCACCTTCGCGATGGGCGTCGTATCCGGGATCGTGATGTCGTACCAGTTCGGCACGAACTGGTCGGTGTTCTCCGACCGCGCCGGCCCGGTCATCGGGCCGCTGATGGCCTACGAAGTGCTCACGGCGTTCTTTCTCGAGGCCGGGTTCCTGGGCGTGATGCTCTTCGGCCTCACCCGCGTCGGGCGCGGGCTGCATTTCACGGCGACGCTCGCCGTCGCCGCAGGCACACTCGTCTCGGCTTTCTGGATCCTGTCGGCGAACAGCTGGATGCACACGCCGGCCGGCCACTCGCTCAACGCCGCCGGGCAGTTCGTCCCCGAAGACTGGCTTGCGATCATCTTCAATCCGTCGATGCCATATCGGCTCGCGCACACGGTCCTCGCGGCGTATCTCACGACATCGCTGGTGGTCGGTGCGGTCGGAGCTTTTCATCTGCGACGCGATCCGGGCAACGAAGGTGCGCGCACGATGTTCTCCATGGCGATGTGGATGGCGGTGCTCGTGGCGCCGATCCAGGTCGTGGTCGGCGACCTGCACGGGCTCAGTACGTTCGAGCATCAGCCGGCGAAGGTGATGGCGATGGAAGGGCACTTCGAAAGCCACGAGGCGGGTGCGCCGCTACTGCTCGTAGGCCTGCCGGATCAGGCAGCGGGTGTGGTCCGCTACGCTGTTTCGATCCCGCGCGCATCGTCGCTGATCCTGAGGCACGACGCGAACGCGCCTCTTGCAGGCCTCGACACCGTGCCGCGCGAGGACTGGCCGCCGGTTGCGATCGTGTTCTGGTCCTTCCGTGTGATGGTCGGGCTCGGCGTCCTGATCCTGGCGCTCGGCGTGTGTGCGCTCGTGACCCGGCTGCGCGGACGTCTTTACGACTCACGGCTCCTGCACCGCTTCGCTACCGCGATGGGGCCCGCGGGGTTCGTCGCGGTCCTGGCCGGATGGGTCACGACCGAAGTGGGGCGCCAGCCATACACGATCCATGGACTGCTGCGGACTGCGGATTCAGTTGCGCCCCTCGACGCGCCTGCGGTCGCCGGCTCGCTCATGGCGTTTGCGGTGGTCTACCTGGGCGTGTTCGGTGTCGGGGCCTGGTATCTGCTCAGCTTGATGGCGCACGCGCCGCATGCCGGTGAGCCCGGTCCGGAGGCCGATCCGGAGAAGCCGACGCGGACCGCGGGCATCACGCCCGGCCCGGCCACCGATCGGCTTCGGCCGACCGGCAAGACGCGCGCCGCGAGCGAGCGGTCATGAACCCCGATCTCGCGATCGTCTGGGCGTGCATCCTGGCCTTTGGCGTTTTTGCCTACGTCGCGATGGACGGGTTCGATCTCGGCGTCGGGATCCTTTTCCCCACCCTGAAACCGGGTGTCGAACGCGATATCGCTATGAATTCGATCGCGCCCGTATGGGATGGCAACGAGACCTGGCTGGTGCTCGGCGGCGGCGGATTGATGGCTGCGTTCCCGCTCGCCTATGCGATCCTGCTTCCGGCGCTGTACGCGCCGATCACGGCCATGCTGCTCGCACTCATCTTCCGCGGCGTCGCGCTCGAGTTTCGCTGGCGCGACGCGGGCCACCGGCCGTTCTGGGATTTCGCATTCACCGTGGGATCGATCGTCGCGGCGCTCGCACAGGGCATCACGCTCGGCGCGGTGCTGCAGGGCGTGGCGGTCGACGGCCGCAGCTACGGCGGCGGCTGGTGGGACTGGCTCACACCCTTCAGCCTTCTGACCGGCGCCAGCGTGCTGGTCGGCTTCGGCCTGCTGGGCTCGTGCTGGTTGATCTGGAAGACCGAGGGCGAGCTGCAGGCGAGGGCCTATCGGCGGTCACGTCGGCTCGGCGCGGGGCTGGTGGCCTGCATCGCTGCGGTGAGCCTCGCGACGCTGTTCCTGCCCGGCGCGTACTACGAGCGCTGGTTTGCGTGGCCGAAGGTCCTGTACACGGCGCAGGTACCGCTGCTGGTGCTGATCACTTCGGTTTTGTTTTTCCGCAGTCTTAGACGGAAGCGCGAGCTGACGCCGTTCCTGCTCGCGCTTGCGCTGTTCCTGCTCACTTACATCGGTCTGATGATCAGCATCTATCCCGACGTCGTGCCGAACGACGTGACGATCTGGGAGGCCGCGGCGCCGGACCGCAGTCTGGGCTTCATGCTGGTCGGCGCCGCGGTGCTGCTGCCGATCATTCTGGCCTACACGGCGCACGCATATTGGGTCTTTCGTGGCAAGGTCGGCACGGAGGGTTATCACTGATGGCGCCCCCGGAACCGCCCGTCCCGGTATGGCGTCGCCTGCTGTGGTTTGCCGGGCTCTGGGCCCTGGGCGTAGCTGCGGCGGCCGCCGCGGGCTTCTTGATTCGTGCCTGCCTGGCGCAATGATTCGATATTTGGGCGGAGACCGCCGGAATCCATGAAATTCAGGGACTACTACGAGGTGATGGGCGTGGCGCGCGATGCCTCCCAGGAGGTCATCAAGCGTGCGTATCGCCGCCTTGCACGAAAGTACCATCCAGACGTCAGCAAGGAGACCGACGCCGAGGCAAAGTTCAAGCAGCTGCAGGAAGCCTACGAAGTCCTCAAGGATCCCGAGAAGCGCGCGGCATACAACCAGCTCGGCGAGAACTGGCGTGCGGGACAGGATTTCCGCCCGCCGCCCGATTGGGGCAAGGGTTTCGAGTTCTCCCGCGGGCGCGGCGGTCAGGCGCGCCGCGGTCCACGCGACGAAGGTGCGGCCGAGTTCAGCGACTTCTTCTCCGAGCTCTTCGGTGCGCGCAGCCCCTTCGGTCGCGCGAGCACATCCGGCCGGCGCGATTTCGCGGCCGCGGGGCAGGATCACATGGCCCGGGTCGAAATCGATCTCGAGGATGCGTACCGCGGTGGGTCGCGCATGATCGAGCTGCGCACGCCGGAGCTTTCGCCCGAGGGGGAACTGCGGATGAAGCCGCGCACGCTGCGCGTGAGCATTCCCGCCGGCGTCAACGAAGGTCAGCAGATCCGCCTCGCCGGGCAGGGCAGCGCCGGCATCGGCGGCGGTCCGTCGGGAGACCTGTATCTCGAGATCAGCATTCGCCCGCATCCGCTCTACAAACTCGAGGGTCGCGATGTGATGCTCGAGCTGCCCGTGGCGCCCTGGGAGGCAGCGCTCGGCGAGCATGTATCGGTGCCAACGCTTGGCGGCCCCGTGGATATGAAACTACCCGTCGGTGCGCGCGCCGGACAGAAGCTGCGCCTGCGGGGTCGAGGTCTGCCGGGTCCGACACCCGGTGACCAGTATGTCTCGCTCAAGATCGTGCTCCCGCCGGACAGCCCCAGCGCGCGCGAGTTCTTCGAGCGGATGAAGCAGGATCTTCCCTTCGATCCACGTGCCGGTCTCGGCGGCGCGGGCTCGACCTGATCAGCCGACGGCGGCTCCGATCCCCCGGCCGATGAGCCAGGTCGCGACACCGGCGCCGGCCCCGATCAGCATCATCCGCAGCCCCCCGCGCAGGGCGTTCCGGCCGGTGAAGAGGCTCAACACCGCGCCGACACCGAACAGCGCCACGATCGAGATCGCTGCCGCCGTCGCGACGGCCGGCCCCGGCGCGGTGCCGATGAGGAAGGGCAGGAGCGGCAGCAGCGCGCCAGCCGCGAACGCAAGGAACGACGCGGTGGCCGCACCAAGGGGCGAGCCGAGATCATCGGGGTTGAGCCCAAGCTCCTCGCGCGCCAGCGTCTCGAGCGCAGCGTCCGGCTGCTTGACAAGCTCGCGGGTCATCGCGCGCGCCTGTTCGATATCCATGCCGCGCGCCTGGTAGATGAGCGCCAGCTCCTCGGCTTCTTCCTCGGGATATTCGTTCAGCTCGTCGCGCTCGAGGCCGATCTGGTACTCGTACATCTCGCGCTGCGAGCGCACCGAGACGTATTCGCCCGCTGCCATCGAGAGCGCACCGGCGAGCAGGCCGGCGGCGCCTGCGGTGACGACGAAGTGCGGTGCGGCGCCGGCGCCGGCCACGCCCATGATCAGGCTTGCGTTCGACACCAGTCCGTCGCTGATGCCGAAGACCGCAGCACGCAGATTGCCACCGCCATATCCGCGGTGGCGTGCGCCGACGTCGGCAACCGACGTGGGCATCAGATGGCCGGGTGTCTGGGGCCTCGAGTCATAGACCGACAGACCACGCACCTTCATCGCGGCGAGCATCGAACGCACGCGGCGCGGACCAAAGCGACGCGCCAGCGCCGCCGTGATCCGCGCCCGAAGCGACGGCGAGAATGTCCGCGCCGCGGCCGCTCCCTGCCAGCGGACCGCCTGTGCCTCCGCGGAGTCGGCGAGCGCGCGGTAGAGCGCGGCGATCCGCACTTGCGGCTCGCATGCGGCCAGCTCGCGGTACAGCCACGCGGATTGCTTTTCTTCGAGCCAGCTCGTGTGACCGCTCATCGGGGCGCCCCAGCCGTTGCGTATGCGGCCATTGTCCAGCATCGCGGGCGCGATGAGGCCGATGCGATTGGGAATGCGAAGCCTTCGCAGCGCCCGCGGCCACGGGTGTTGCGCTCCCCCTCGGGGAGAGCCAGATTAACGTCTGCAGCCCACGCTGCGCGGGGCCCAAATTCATGAAGCCACTCGACCGGATACTCGCCGTGCTCGATCCAACCGCCCACGCGCAGCCTGCGCTCGCAAAAGCGGCGCGGCTGGCTGCGCCATCGAACGCCTCAATCGAGCTTTTCGTCTGCGACTACGAGCCCGCGCTAGCAAACCCGCGCTTGTTCGCGGCCGACCGGCTGCGGGTGCTTCGCGAGGAATTTCTGGGACGACACAAGACCATGATCGAACGCCACGCGACCGAGCTGCGTGGACTGGGCCTCGAGGTAACGACGGAAGTCCGCTGGGATACACGGGTGCACCAGGGCATCGTCGCGCGCGCGAGGGAATCCGCGCCCGACCTGGTGGTCAAGGACACCGACTATCACGGGCCCCTCCATCGCACGATTTTCACCAATACGGACTGGAACCTGATTCGCAGTTGCCCGGTGCCGCTGCTCCTGGCCAAGGCTGGAGAATGGCGCACGCCGCCACGGATCATGGCAGCGGTAGATCCGGGGCACCAGAACGATCCGCACGCCACGCTTGATCAGGAGCTGCTGCGGCTCGGCAACGCGCTCGCGCAGTGGCTCGCGGGCGAGCTGCACGTTGTGCATGCCTTCTTCCCGGCCGAGCTGATCGCCTCGGCAACCGGCGTGGGTCCTGCCTCCGCGATCGATGGCGGCACGATCACGCAGCTCCTCGAGCAGGAGCGCGGTCGCATTCGCGAGGCGCTGGCGGCACTCGCCCGCGAGCATGCGATCGCTCCCGGGCGCTGCCAGCTTAGACAGGGTTCCGCGGTGGAAGTGATCTGCGACCTGGCAACGGAGCTGCCGGCCGACATCGTCGTGCTGGGTGCGATCGCCCGCGGTCGACTCCGGGAGATGCTGATCGGCAGCACCGCCGAGCGAGTGCTCGACCGCATGCACTGCGACATCCTGGTCGTGAAGCCGCCGCGCGGCGATGTGGCCACGTGATCTGCGTCACATCTCGACGCCCGTGGCGCCGTCCTGTCTCACATTTCGGGGCCGGCGTTTTACCTATACTCGGGCCAAATGACGGCTGCCACCGTTCTATTGATCAGCGCTGCACCCCACGAACAGGCGGAGGTTCGTGCTGCGCTGGATTCGGTCCACGGCAAGCCTTACCGGCTCGAGGTGGTGAGCAGCCTCGCGGACGGGCTGGTGCGACTCAAAACCGGACCGCTCGATGCGATACTGCTCGATCTCGACCTCCCGGACAGCCGCGGAGCGACATCCTTCCTACGCATCCAGCCAAAGGCCACCAATGTCCCGATCGTGGCGCTGGTGAGCGATCACGATGAGGACATCGGCCACGACGTACTCAAACGCGGCGCGCTCGATTTCCTCCGCAAGGACCAGATCTCGGGCCACCTGATCGACAAGGTGCTGCGCTACGCGACAGAGCGGACGCATACGTTGCTCGCGCTCAGAGCGTCCGAGCAACGCTACCGCGAGCTCTTCCAGAACGTCACAGCCGGCGTCTTTCAGACCACGCCCGACGGCAAGTTCATGGCGGCCAACCCGGCGCTCGTGCGGATGCTGGGCTACGACTCGGAGGACGAGTTGCTGGGCCTCGACGTGTCGCGCGATATCTACATGGATCCCGAGCACCGCGACACCTGGGCCCGGACCATGGCCGAGGGCGGCGAAGTCCGCAACGCCGAGCTGCTGCTCAAGCGCAAGGACGGCACCAAGGTCGTGGTGCTCGAGAACTCTCGCGTCGTCCGCGACGCCGAGGGACGGGTCCTCTTCTACGAGGGCACGCTCACCGATATCACGGCGGCGCACGAGCTATCGCAGCAGCTTTCATACGACGCTTCGCACGATCCCCTCACTGGCCTGGTCAACCGCCGCGAATTCGAGCTGCGGCTGCAGCGCGCGCTCGAGATGTCGCAGGCGACCGGCGCGACGCACGCCGTGTGCTTCGTCGATCTCGACCGGTTCAAAGCCATCAACGACTCCGCCGGACACGTCGCAGGCGACGAGCTGCTGCGGCAGCTCGGCCAGAGGCTGCATCTGAAGGTCCGCGCCAACGACGTGGTCGCGCGCCTCGGCGGCGACGAGTTCGGGCTGCTGCTGCACAGCTGCGGGCCAAACGACGCGATCCAGGTCGCGAACAACCTCCTCAAGGACCTGGACGAGTACCAGTTCGTCTGGGGCGCCCACACCTTCGGCATCGGCGCGAGCATCGGCCTGGTCGCGATCAACAACACCTTCAAGCGCATCGGGCAGGTCATGAACGCGGCCGATACCGCCTGCTATGCCGCCAAGGACGCCGGGCGGGGACGCCTGTACGTCTACCAGGAGGACGCCTCACTGATCGCGCGGCGGCACGGCGAGATCGAATGGCTCGGGCGGGCAAAGCGCGCGCTCACCGAGCATCGTCTGTATCTCGACGTGCAGAAGATCCTCCCGCTCACGCCGGGAAACGAGCCCCCGCATTTCGAGCTGCTGGTGCGGATGCGCGACGAATCCGGGCGTTCCGTCCCGCCGGGCGCGTTCCTCCCCGCGGTCGAGCGCCATAACCTCTCGGTGCGCTACGACCGCTGGGTGTTCAATGCCGCCATGCAGTGGCTCAGGAAGAATCCGGACGCGATCCCGCCCAGCTCGCGGCTCTTCATCAATCTGTCGCGCGATACGGTCGTCGATCCGGAAACCGCTCCGTATCTGCAGCGCGCGTTCGCACAGGCGGGCGTCGATCCGCGGCGCTTCGGGTTCGAAGTCGCGGAGGGAATCGCGATCGGCAACTTGTCCCGAGTGAACATGCTGATCAGCGAGCTGCGGAAGCAGGGATGCGCCTTCGGCCTCGACGACTTCGGCAGCGGCGTCTCCTCGTTCGCCTACCTAAAGGCGCTGGGCGCCGATTACCTCAAGATCGACGGGATGTTCGTCGGCAACATCGCGCAGGACAAGGTCGACTACGCGATGGTCCGCTCGATCAAGGACATCGGCCACGTGATGGGCAAGAAGGTCATCGCCGAATCCGTCGAGACCCACGCCGTGCTCTCGAAGCTGCGCGAGATTGGCATCGACTACGCCCAGGGATTTGCCGTCGGCGAGCCAAAACCGCTCGAAGAGCTGGCACAAGTGACCGTTTCCGATCTGCTCGCCGGTTGAGGGCGGCCTCGCGCGCCGCGCCCGGTAAGTCCCGTCTGCTGCACTGCTGCGGCGCCGTCCGTTGGCGTTCAGGCACTCCTGTTGCGTGATATTAATCGATCGATTAATATAGGTTGCGATGATTGCCGCAAGACAGCTGACTGCCCGCAGGTCGGCACGCCGGCCGCGTGGTCCGGGACGTCCGACGGGTGACGACGTTGTGGTGCGAAGCGCCCTCCTCGAGGCGGCACGGGAGCTTTTCCTCGCGCGTGGGTTTGCTGCCGTCTCGATCCGCGAGATCGCGGCAGCGGCGGGTGCCACGCCCGCAATGATCCGCTATTACTTCGGTGACAAGCTCGGCTTGTACCGGGCGATGCTCGAAGAGGCGACCGGGCCCTTGCGCGCGGCCCTGCTCGAGATGAGAGAGCAGGCCTCGGTCACCGAGGCGGATATCGCAGCCCTCATGCGCCTGTACATGCGACTGCTGGCCAGCAACCCCTGGTTGCCGGCGCTTATCGTGCAGGAAGTGCTTGCGGAAGGCGGTCGCTTTCGCGCTCAATTCATCGAGCATTTCGCCGGGCGCATGGCCCCGCTCCTGATGGAAGTATTGCAGCGGGAGCAGGCTGCCGGACGACTGCGCCGCGACGCTGACCCGCGGCTCGCCACCGTGTCGGCGATCAGTCTGTGCGTCTTTCCCTTTGTCTCGCTTCCGGTCACCAACCGGGTGCTGGGGCTTTCGATCGAGGGGGCGGCTCTCGACCGGCTCGCCGCGCACACCAGCCGGTTGTTTCTCGAGGGTCTGCGTCCGCGAGGTGAGTCGTCGTGAGATCCGCGGCGCGAATCGGCATCCTGGCGGCGCTGGCATTGTCCGCATGTGCGGGCGGTGACGACCCGCAGGATGTGCTCGGCACGCTCGAGCGCGACCGTCTCGAGCTCATCGCTGAATCCAACGAACGCCTGGTCGAGCTCTTCGTGGAGGAAGGCGATCGTGTGACGGCGGGCGCGCCGCTCGCGCGGCAGGAGGCGGGAGCGATGGAGCCGCGTCTCGCACAGAGCCGCGCCAGTCTCGCGGAGGCCGAGCGCCGGCTCGGTGATCTGGTCGAGGGCCCGCGCGCGCGCGAGATCGACGAAGCGCGAGCGACGCTGAAGGGCGCCGAGAGCACCCTCACCACGGAGCGACGCGAATACCAGCGCGTCGCCGATCTGGTCGAGAGAAAACTGCTTTCCGCGTCAGACCTGGACCAGGCGCGTGCACGACGCGATGCCGCGCAGGCGGCGCGCGACGAGGCGCGCGCCCGGCTGCGGCTGCTCGAGGAAGGCACACGGCCCGAGCAGCTCGCACAGGCCCGCGCGGCGGTCGACCGCGCCAAGGCGGCGGTCGCAGAGCTCATGGTGTCCGCGGAACGCTACAGCGTGCGGGCGCCGCGGCCGGGTCTGATCGAGGCCCTGCCCTATGAGGTTGGCGAGCGCCCGCCGGTCGGCGCGCCGCTCGTGATCATGCTCGCCGACGGCGCGCCCTATGCGCGCGTGCACGTACCGGAGCCGCTGCGCGTGGCCTTTGCCGCAGGCACAGCCGTGGAGGTCCGCATCGACGGCGTCACCGATCCGCTGCCCGGGACGGTCCGCTACGTGTCCTCGCAGGCCTCTTTCACGCCCTATAACTCGCTCACGCAGAAGGATCGCAGCCGGCTCGCCTACCTCGCGGAGATCACGCTCGAGGGCGACGCGGCGTCGAACCTGCCCGCCGGCGTACCCGTCCAGGTCCGACTCGCCGATGGACGCTGAGACGCCCGGAACGGGCGAGGCACCCGCCATCGAGGCGCGCGGGCTGACCCGGAATTTCGGCAAGCTCGTCGCGGTCGACCATGTTGATCTGACCATCCCGCGCGCGCGCATCTATGGCTTCCTGGGCCCGAACGGATCGGGCAAGTCGACTACGATACGGATGCTCTGCGGGCTGCTCGAGCCTTCGGCCGGCACTGTGCGCGTGCTCGGCCACGAGATGCCGCGCGATGCCGAGCGGATGCGCGCCAAGCTTGGCTACATGACGCAGCGGTTCTCGCTATGGGACGACCTGACCGTGCATGAGAATCTCAACTTCATGGCGCGTATCTTCGGGCTCGCGGGCGCGACGCGAGACGCGCGCATCGCCGAGCTCGCCGCCGAGTTCGATCTTGAGCCCCTGCTGCCGCAGCGCGCCGGCACGCTGAGCGGCGGACAGCGCCAGCGGCTCGCGCTCGCCGCGGCGACGCTGCATCGCCCGGAGCTGCTGCTGCTCGACGAGCCGACGAGCGCCGTCGACCCCAGGAGCCGCCGGGATTTCTGGGAGAGCCTGTTCGTGCTTGTCGGTCGCGGCACCACGATCCTCGTGTCGACCCATTACATGGACGAGGCCGAGCGCTGTCACCGTCTTGCCATCCTCGATCGCGGCCGTCTGGTGGCGGAGGGTGTGCCGAAGCAGCTGATGGCTGGTATCCCGGCGATCGTCGTCGAGATCGAGGCGGAGGAGGTCGCCTCTGCGCGCGAGGCGCTGCAGGAGGACGCGGCGGTCAAGAGCATCGCTCAGCTCGGCACCCGGCTGCACGCGCTGCTCGATCCACAGACGGTGGATGCAGCGGCGCGTGTGCGTGGGCGCCTCGAAGCGACCGGCGTCGATGCGCAGGTCGCGATCGTGCACGCGAGCCTGGAGGACGTGTTCGTCGCCGCAACGGGATTCCGGCGCGATGCGCGAGCGCCGGCGGCTGTGGAGGCGTGAGGCGATGTTCGGTCGGATCCTCGCCGTTACGCTCAAGGAGCTGCGGCAGCTCTCGCGCGACCGGCTGAGCTTCGGGATGATCGTGGGCATTCCGCTCATGCAGATGCTGCTGTTCGGCTATGCGATCAACTTCGATGTGCGCGGGATCCGCACGGCGGTGGTCGACGAGGCGGACACGAGCTATTCGCGGGCACTCGTGGCGGAGCTGGGCGCGACCGGCGTAGTGCGCTTCCTCGCACCGTCCGCGAGCGTGGACGAGCTGCGCCGGCGTCTGAACGCGGGCGAGATCAGCGTCGGCGTATACATACCGGCAGACTTCGAGCGACGCAGGCTGCAGACCGACCGCGCCTCGGTTCAGCTGCTGGTCGACGGCAGCGAGCCCCTGATCGACACCGTCGCGCGCGGTCTCGCCGCCGTGCCCCTGCCGCAGCGCCCTGGCGCTGTTGCGCCGCGGACGAGCCCGTTCGAGATCCGCACCGAGTACAACCCGGAACGGCGCACGGCGGTGCAGATCGTTCCCGCACTGATCGGCGTCATCCTCAACATGACGATGGTGATCTTCACGGCCGCGGCCATCGTCCGCGAGCGCGAGCGCGGCAACCTTGAGCTGCTTATAACGACACCGATCCGGTCCGGCGAGCTTATGGCAGGCAAGCTGCTGCCATACGTGCTGATAGGGTTGATCCAGACCACGCTGGTGCTGGTGGTCGGCGCCTGGATCTTCGACGTGCCGGTGAACGGCGGACTGCTGCACCTCTATGCCGCGGCGGGGCTCTTCATCGCCGCGACACTGACTCTGGGTCTGCTGATCTCGACCGTCACGAAGACGCAGTTCCAGGCCTTCCAGCTCGCCTTCTTCACCATGCTCCCGTCGATCCTGCTGTCCGGGTTCATGTTTCCCTTCGACGGTATGCCGAAGCCTGCGCAGTGGATCGCGCAGGTACTGCCACTCACGCATTTCGTCGAGATGATCCGCGGCATCGTGCTGCGCGGCGCGCCGATCACCGACCTCGGCACTCAGGCGGCGAAGCTCGCCGTTTTCCTGACGGTGGCGCTCGTCATTGCGACGCTGCGGTTCCGCAAGCGGCTGGATTGAACGGGATCGCTAACCGCGCCAGCCGCGCGTTCTCAACCCTGATGACGGAGGCGGACTAGGCGGCCCCGGTCGTCGGATCCATGCCGTTTTCGATCTTCGTGATCTGGTTGCAGGGGAAGCCGCCCTGGCGCGCGTGCTCGCGGATCAACTGCTCGTCCTCCGCCAGGTATATGCAGACGATCTTGCCGGGAATCACGAAGCTCTGGATCCACTGGATCTGGGAGCCCATGTCGCGCAAGACGCTGTTTGATTTCCGCGCGACGGCTTTCAGCTGGTCGGGGCCCCATTTCTCGACGCCCGCGATGTGACGCTCGATCAGAAATTTCTGCATGCATGCTCCGGTGAATAGATGCCGCGGGGTGATGCGGCGAGTTCTGCCCCTATCATAAGCCGAGGAAACGCTTCTGGGTCGCATCGCCGTGGTCGGTGACGATGACAACCCCGTCGAGCCGTACATCCTCCGCGATCTCGGCCAGGTGCATCGCGATGTTCTCACAGGTACGCAGGGCGGCCTCGTTCTGCTCGTGGCCGATCTCGGCGCGGACGTCCCGGTAGAAGTCGAGCAGGCGGGCGAGCCGGCGGACCTGATCGAAGAACCGGCTGAGAAGAATCCGGTCGTCGAGCGGGGCATGGCGGACGAACTGCGACTGGGCTGCTTGCCAGACGGCGAGCTCGAGATAGATCTCGAGCAGAAACGGATCCGATTTGGAGGCAAGCGAGGCCTTGATGCGGGTCGCCTCGATCGTGTCTTTGACCACGCTCGACAGGACCACCTCGCGAAGATCCGCGAATTCCGCCGACTTCCGCCTGGCTTCCCGCGCATCAGCGAATTCCTGCCGGCGCCGGTCTGCCCACAGGGCGAGCACGACGCCGGCGAAGACGCCGACCATGTTCACCGCAAGCGGGACGAAAAAATCCGTCACCCAATTCACGAGGCGACCACCCTTGCTGCCTGGAACGCTGACCGATCGGGCGTTATGTGAATTCGTCGCACCGACAGCGCGGCCCGATGCTGCCGGATGATAGTCGACGTCGAATGACGGTCAAGTGTGTTCGGCCCGAGGCCTCGAGAGCGGGCGTCTGGCGATCCCGCTCGTCAGGCCGCCTGCGGCGCCGCGCTGCTGCGCTGAGCAAGCACGATCCACACACCGCCCAGGGTCGCGGTGGATGCGATCAGGAGCCGCACGGTAATCGGCTCGGCGAGGAGCGCCACTCCACCGACCGCGGCGATCACCGGCACTGACAGCTGCACGGTGGCGGCGCGTGTACGTGGCAGCCTCCGAAGCGCCGCATACCAGGCCACGTAGCCCAGCCCCGAGGTGACGGCGCCCGAGGTCACCGCGAGCGCGAGTCCGGCCGCGGATACGCGAAACTCGTTGATGAAGAACAGGCTCACCGCGATGACCATGGGAACCGCGCAGATGAAGTTGTTGGCGGTGCTCTCGAGTGGATCGGCGGCAGCCCGGCCCTGCAGCGAATAGACACCCCAGGCGATGCCGGCGACGGTCATCAGGGCGGCGCCCAGCGGATCGGGCGCGGTCAGACCCGGCGATACCAGGTAGAGGAGACCGGCCACGGCGATTGCGAGACCGAGCCACGACAGCATGGGGAAGTGCTCGCCGCCGCGCAGTGCCACCACGAACATCGTGAGCTGCACCGCGCTGAACAGGATCAGGGCACCGGTGCCGGCACTGAGCGTCGCATACGCGAATGAGAAGCCCGCCATGTAGAGGAAAAGCATGACGGCGGCGCGCCAGTCCGGCGCGCACCGGCCACGTGCGCGCCAGCGCGGGAGCAGGATGAGAGCGAGCATCACGGCGCCGGCGACGACCCGGACCGTCGCAAAGCTGGCCGCATCGATGAGGCCCTGACCCAGCGCAAGGCGGCACAGCAGCGAATTGGCTGCGAACGCGAGCATCGCGATCGCCGTCAGCGCGAGCACGTGCCCCGCGGATGACGGGGCTTCACCGGGCGGCTCTGCGGCCATTCGTTGTCCCGGCACGCCTCGGAGTCCGCAACTACTTCACGTGTACGTAGGTTCCCGGCGCGTCGCCGAGCGGCTTGTAGCCCTTCTTGGCGGCGCCCATGGTCGGCGGCGGGATCTTGCGCGCCGTCGAGTGCGTCTTGAGCCACTGGGCCCAGGTCGGCCACCAGGAGCCCTGCGCCGGCTCAACCGTCTGGAAGAACTTCTCCGCCGACGGCAGCCGCCGGCCGGCCTTCGCCGTGCGCACCCGGTGACGGCGTTTCGGATGCTCCGGTCCGCTGATGATGCCGGCGTTGTGGCCACCGCTGGTGAGGCAGAACGTGTAGTCGTTCGAGCGGATCAGCCGTCCGACTTTGTACACCGAGCGCCACGGCGCAACGTGGTCGGTCTCGGTGCCGACCACGAACGTCGGAACTGTGATATCCGCGAGGTCGAGTTCCTCGCCGAGCGCGACATAGCGTCCCTCAGCGAGATCGTTGTTGAGATAGAGCTGCCGCAGATAGTCGGAGTGCATGCGCCACGCCATTCGCGTGCCATCGGCATTCCAGGCCATCAGGTCGTTGAGACCCGTTCGTTCGCCCTTGACGTAGGTCGAGATCGCGGGTGACCAGAGCAGATCGTAGGTGCGCAACAACTGGAAGGCCGCGCCCATCTGCTTGCTCTCGAGCACGCCCTGCTTCCACATCTGCGCCTCGAGCATCGCGATCTGCGCGGGGCTGATGAAGACTCCAAGCTCCCCTGGCTCGCTGAAATCGGTCTGGGCCGCGAAGAGGGTCATGCTCGCGAGGCGGTCCTCGCCCCGCGCCGCGAGCAGCGCGGACGCGATGGCGAGCAGCGTGCCTCCGATGCAATACCCGGTTGCGTGCACTTTGCGCTTCGGCACGACGGCGTTGACGGCGTCGAGCGCCGCAAAGACCCCCTGCGTCAGGTAGTCGTCCATCGCCAGGTCGCGGTCGGCGACCTCGGGGTTCTTCCACGAGATCATGAACACCGTGTGGCCGCGCCCGGTCAGGTACTTGATCAGCGAGTTGCGAGGCGACAGGTCGAGGATGTAGTACTTCATGATCCACGCCGGCACGATCAGCACCGGTTCGGGGTGCACCTGCTCGGTCTGCGGCGAGTACTGGATCAGTTCCATCAGCCCGTTGCGCAGGATCACCTTGCCGGGAGACACGGCGATGTGCTCGCCGACGCGGTATTGCTCGATTCCGGCCGGGCCTTCGTGCCGGAAGGTGCGCTTGACGTCCTGCGCGAGGTGGGTAACCCCACGCAGCAGGTTGCGACCGTGCTCCTGCACCGTCTGCTCGATCAGCTTCGGGTTGGTCGGCAGGTAATTGTCCGGCGCCAGGACCTCCAGTCCCTCGCGGAGTGTGAAGCCCACGCGTCCTTCGGCGTCGCTGTCCATGCCCGGCACATCGCGCACGGCCTCGCGCGCCACGCCCGAGACCGTCAGGAACGACTGCGCAAGCAGGTTGAAGGGAAACTTGCTCCACTCGGGCCCGCTGAAGCGCGACGCGTAAGGCGTCCCCTCGGCGTCGGGCGCCCGCCCGCCGAGTGCGCCGCCGGCGAACTGCGCCATCGCGACCGACTTCGTGAGCACCTGCCGCGCGAGTTCAGCCTGGCGCCCAGGCGAGGTGGCGAGGCGTCCAAGGACCGTAAACCAGGCGCCGGCAAACGCCTGCGGGGACATGCCACCGGTTACGTTCGCCACCATCGCAAGCGCGCGGCGCGTCAGATCGTCAGTTTGCGGCATCACTTTCCCCGAGCCCGGCTTTCGCAGTGCAAAATGCTTCCGGGAGTATAGCCGCCTAGAAACTCTTCAGATCGACACCGGGGTCCGCCAGCTTCATCGGATCGGGATGACGCCGCTCCGCGATCCAGCGGCGCCCGCTCATGAAGTCCTTGGGGCTGTTGACCGCGTCGACTGCGATCAGCTCACCCTGCAGCAGGTAATAGATGGCGAAGTGACCGGTAGCTGGATCGCCCCGTACGACCGTCTCGTCGTGGCCCTGCGACAAACCCACAATCTGCAGCTTGACGTCGTACTGGTCTGACCAGAACCAGGGCACGTGGTCGTGCCGCGCATCCTTGCCGCAGAGGCTCGCCCCCGCGACGCGGCCTTGCTCGACGGCATTGTCGACTGACTCGAGACGGATGCGGCGCCCGTAGTGGACGCTCGGATGGTTGGTGCAGTCGCCCGCCGCGTAGACATTCGGATCGGACGTCCGGCAGGACTCATCGACCCAGATCCCGTTGTCGCACTTGAGGCCCGCCGCCGCGGCGAGCGTCACGTCCGGCGCGATACCCACGCCCGTAATGACCACGTCCGCCGGGAATTCCTGCTCTCCGCACAGGACGCTGCGCACTCGGCCTTCCCCCGTAAATCCATTCACCGCGACGTTGCAATGGATCGGCACACCCTCGCGCTCGTGCCGCACGCGGTAGAACTCCGAGAGCGCAGGACAGACCACGCGCTGCATCGGCCGGTCCGCGGCCTCGAGCACAGTGACTTCGAGCCCGAGGTGGCGGGCCGAGGCCGCGGCCTCCAGCCCGATGTAACCCGCGCCGACGACCACCAGCCTGCGCGCGCCCTCGAGGCTCGCGCGGATCGCATCGACGTCGGCGATGGTTCGCAGGTAGTGGATGCCCGGGAGATCCGCCCCGGGAACGTCGAGCCGCCGCGCGCGGCTGCCTACGCAAAGTAGCAGCTTGTCCCATTCGAGCTCGCCGCCGTCGGAGAGCCGAAGCCGCTGTGCCGCGCGATCGATCGCCGTCGCGCGCACGCCGAGGCGCATCGAAGTGGCGCCCTGCTGATAGAACTGCCCGCTTCGCAGCTGCAGCCGCTCGCGCGCGAGCTCGCCCGTGAAGTACTTCTTCGACAGCGGCGGCCGGTTGTACGGCGGTTCGCTCTCGTCGCCGACCAGGATGATCGGGCCGTCATGACCCTCGCGATGCAGGGTGTCGATCGCCTGAACGGCGGCGTGGCTCGCGCCCACCACCACGATGGTGCCCGTCATTCCCTTCCCTTGGTTCTCAACCGTAGTCGGAGCCCGGTAGCTTCACCACGCGCTTTATATATGGCCCCTGGTCGTCGAGGAAGAAGTCGAGCGCAAGCGGAGCTCCGGGTTCGACCTGGTAGCGATCGAAGTCGGTGACGCCGGTCGCGGCAAGGACCTCGTCGTCGATCAGGAACTGACCGGTGCGGTCGCGGCTCCGTCCGCTCAGGATCGCGTGCGCCGCATCCGCGACTATCTCGGGTTTGCGGCAGAACTTGAGCAGCGCCTCGTTGCCGATGGCGAACTCGATCGCGGCGGTCGCGATGGCCGTGCGCGGCCAGAGCGCGTTGACGGCGATGCCGTCCGCTGCGAACTCGTGCGCCATGCCGAGCACGCACAGACTCATGCCGTACTTCGCCATGGTGTACGCGACATGCGGCGCGAACCAGCGCGGGTCCATGTTGAGCGGCGGAGAGAGGTTGAGAATGTGCGGGTTCTCCGCACGCTTGAGATGCGGCAGGCAGGCCTGGCTGCAGACGAAGGTGCCGCGCGTGTTGACCGTCATCATGCGATCGTAGATTCGCACGGGTGTCTGCAGCGTCCCCGTCAGGCTGATCGCGCTCGCGTTGTTGACCAGGATGTCGATCCCGCCGAAGGTGGCAACCGCCTTCTCGACGGCCGCTGCGACCTCGCCCTCTGCGCGGACGTCGACGACGAGCGGCAGTGCCCGGCCCCCGGCCTCCTCGATCGCGCGTGCCGCCGTGTGGATCGTTCCGGGAAGCTTGGGATGTGGCTCGGCGGTCTTCGCCGCCACGATCACGTTGGCGCCGTCGCGGGCGGCGCGCAGCGCGATCGCAAGGCCGATCCCACGGCTTGCACCGGTAATGAAGAGTGTGCGGTTGCGCAGCGACATGGCATCGGCTCCGGCCGGGCCCGCATGGACCATGTGGCATGATGCCGTGTGTCGGTGGGCTTGCGCAGCCCTTGCGCTCGCTTTGGGTCCTGGGAGGTCGGACACATGGGCACGCAGGCCGGGCGCACCGCCCCGCAGCGGATGGGTTTGTGGGTGGGTGCGGCGCTTTTCGCGTTGCTCCTTTGGCTGCCGCCACCGGAGGGATTCACGGAAACTGCGTGGCACGCTGCCGCGCTTGCCGTCCTGATGGCGGTCTGGTGGGCAACCGAGGCCCTTCCCATCCCGGCGACCTCGATGTTGCCGCTCGCGGCAGGTCCGCTGCTCGGGATCGCCGACGTCGAGACGGCTGGGCACGGCTACGGCAGCTCGACGATCTTCCTGATCCTGGGCGGGTGCTTTCTCGCCCTCGCGCTCGAGCGCTGGAATCTTCACCGCCGGATCGCCTACGTGATCATGAACCGGGCTGGTTCGAGCGCCCGCGCGCTGGTGCTGGCCGTGATGGCGGCTACGGCCTTTGTCAGCATGTGGGTGTCGAATACCTCGACGACGCTGATGATGCTGCCCGTCGCGGCATCGCTTGCCGCACTGGTGGTGCCGGATCACGAAGCCGCCAGCGTCGATCGACGTCACTTCTCCACGGCGGTGGTGCTGGGCGTCGCCTATGCCGCGACCATAGGCGGCCTCGGCACGCTGATCGGCACGCCGACCAATGCGCTGGCGGCTGCCTTCCTGCAGCAGAACCTCGGGCTCCGGATCGGCTTTGCCGAGTGGCTGCTGTTCGGCATGCCCTGTGTCCTGATCCTGTTGCCGCTCTCGTGGTGGCTTTTGGTGAGGGTCACGCATCGGTTCGAGATTCCGGACATCGACGCCGCCCGGGTTCTGCTGCGCGCCGAGCACGAGAGGCTCGGGCCCATGTCGGTGCCGGAGCGGCGTGTGGCGTTGGTTGGTCTTGCCGCGGCGGCGGCGTGGGTCGCGTCGCCGTGGCTCAAGACGCTGCCTGGTTTCAGCGGGCTTTCGGACACGGGCATCGCGATGCTCGCCGCGCTTGCGCTCTACCTGGTGCCCGCCGGCGGCGGTCAGGCCGGCCAGTTGCTCACCGGCCCGGACTTCCGGCGCGTGCCCTGGGACACACTGTTCCTGTTCGGCGGCGGGCTCGCCCTCGCGGCCCTGATCGAGGGCTCGGGTCTGTCGCGCAACATCGGCGAGCTGCTCGCCTATTTCGCCGGCTGGCCCGCAGTTGCGCTGACCGCCGTCGTCGTGCTGGTGATCGTGTTCTGGACCGAGCTGTGCAGCAACGTAGCGACCGCGGCCACGTTCATGCCGGTGCTCGCCGCCATGGCGGCGACGACCGGTGTCCCGGTGCTGCAGCTCGTGATACCGGCAGCCATCGCGGCGTCCTGCGGGTTCATGCTGCCCGTGGGTACCGCACCCAACGCGATCGTGTACGGGTCTGGGCGGGTGGGATTGCGGGACATGATGCGGGCTGGCTTGCTGGTGGATATCCTTGCCGTCGTCGTGGTCGTGCTGGTGGCGACGGTCGCGGTCCCCTGGCTCGAGTGACAGGGCCCGGGCGCACCAGCGGCGGGCATGGCGGATCGCAGTACGCCCCAGGCTGGTGCGGGGGATGGTGAGATTCCGGGGAACAAATGATGCGAGCGACCCGGCACGGTTTCTGCATATCGACTTCGGCGTCCCCGCCGGCCGCGGCGGGCGGAGCACTCTAGGAGCCAGAGCCCCATGAAGCTGATCAGCGCAATCATCAAGCCCTTCAAGCTGGACGACGTCCGCGCCGCCCTGTCGGAGATTGGCGTCTCCGGGATGACGGTCACCGAAGTAAAGGGCTTCGGCCGGCAACGCGGCCACACTGAGCTCTATCGCGGGGCGGAGTACGTGGTGGACTTCGTGCCGAAGACCCGCATCGAGGTCGCGGTGCAGGACGCGCTGGTGGACCAGGTCGTCGAAGCCATCGTCGGCGCCGCGCGCACCGGTAAAGTCGGCGACGGCAAGATCTTCATTTCGGACCTGGAGCGTGCGATCCGGATCCGCACGGGTGAAGCCGACGACCAGGCGCTCTGAGACGCCATTCCGCCCACGTCGCCCATCGGGGCAGTCCCGGGATGGGGACCGTCCCCTCGGCGTGTCAGAATCACCCGCGTGGACGAGGCACTCACCGCAGCAGTCGCGAAGCTCGAGCTGGGACGCAACACCCGCCACGTGTTCCTGTGCGTCGGTGGCAAGTGCGCGGCGACCGAGAACCAGCTCGCGAGCTGGGAATACCTGAAGACGCGGCTCCGGGAGCTCCGCGCGCAGGGGCTGATCGGCGGCCTGCTGCGCACCAAAGCCGACTGCCTGCGCGTGTGCACGGGCGGGCCGATCATGGTGATCTACCCGGAAGGCACCTGGTATCGCGACTGCACGCCTGCGAACCTGGAACGCATCATCATCCAGCACCTGATCGGTGGTGAGCCGGTGAAGGACCTGCTCATCGCCGATGCGCCCCTCACCGCCGGGTCCTGATGTCGCACGGCATCCGCATCCACGCACATGGCGGTCCCGAGGTCCTTCGCTGGGAGGAGGTCCCGCCCGGCGACCCTGGCCGCGGCGAAGTGCTGATCCGCCACACAGCGATCGGCCTCAATTTCATCGATGTGTACGAGCGCACCGGGCTCTACAAGGGCGCGCTGCCGCTCGTGCCGGGACGCGAGGCGGCGGGCGTCGTCGAAGAGGTCGGTCGCGGAGTGCGGAGTCTCGCGCCTGGCGACCGCGTCGCCTACGCGTACTCGAAACCTGGCGCCTATGTGCAGCAGCGAGTGATGCCCGCAGAGCGGCTGGTGCGCATTCCTCAGGGGGTAAGCGACCGCCTTGCCGCCGCGGCGATGCTCAAAGGGCTGACGGCGGAATGCCTGCTGCGAAGAGTGTGGCGGGTCCGGCGCGGACAAGTGATCGTGATCCACGCGGCGGCCGGCGGCGTCGGGCTCATCGCCCTGCAATGGGCGCTGCACCTGGGCGCCATCGTCATCGGCGTCGTCGGCAGCGAAGGGAAGGCGGCCGTCGTCCGTGAGCGTGGCTGTGCGCACGTCGTTGTGGGGGATACCGACGATCTCGCGTCGCGCGTGCGCGAGATGTCCGGCGGGCTGGGCGCGCATGTCGTCTACGACTCGGTCGGACGCGACACCTGGAGCGCGTCGCTCGACTCTCTGCGGCCGCGTGGCCTCATGGTGAGCTTCGGGAATTCCTCCGGACCCGTGCCGCCGTTCGCGCCGCTCGAGCTGTCGCGGCGGGGCTCGCTGTACCTCACGCGTCCGACGCTGTTCGACTACATCCGGCGACGCACCGAGCTCGAATCTGCGGCGCGCGAGCTCTTCGACCTGATCGGCCGCGGAACGATTCGAATCGAGATCGGCCGGAACTACGCGCTGCAGGATGCCGCGCAGGCGCACCGCGACCTGGAAGGCCGCCAGACCGTGGGTTCCACGGTTCTGTTGCCCTGACTATTGCCTTCGTAACTGTTGCTGTCGTAGGACACCGCGGGCGAGGTCGTAGGATTGCGACCTGTGACACTGGCCCAGGGCGCGGCTTGGTTATCCTTGCCGTCATGGGTTACCGGGGACGGGCCGGGCATCGGTGTCGCACGCCGTTCGGCGCTATGGCGTCGGCGCTGCTTGCGCTCGTACCGCTCGCGCTCGCGGCCCAAACCGAGCCCGATGCGATTTCACCGCTGCCACCCGGTCAAGGCGAGCCACTCCCCGCGGCCGACGCACTCGAGGCCGAGGGTGCGGTGATCGGCGAGATACGAATCGTCGTCGGCGATATCTTCGATACGCACATCCCCGGTGAGCGCGGCTGGCTGTACCGCACGGCCAACAAGCTGCACATCGAGACGCGCGAGGACACGATCCGCGACCAGCTTCTGTTCAAGTCCGGCGAGCCGTACCGCGCGCGGGTAGTCGACGAGACCGAGCGCCTGCTGCGCGCCAACGGTTACCTGTACAGCGCGGAGATCGAGCCGGTCCGCTACCACGACGGGGTGGTCGATCTCGTGGTGCGAACACGCGACGTCTGGACGCTCAACCCCGGCTTCAGCTACAGCCGCGCGGGGGGCACGAATGACGTCGGCGCCCAGATCGAGGAGAAAAACCTGCTGGGCACCGGTCAGCACGTGGGTGTCGCCTGGGCCGACGACGTCGATCGCGAGGCCATCCGGTTCGATTTCTTCGACCCGCACTTCGGCGACGGATACACGCGACTCGGATTGATGTACTCCGACGCAACCGACGGCGAGACGGCCTCGCTCCGGTTCAACAGACCATTTTATTCGCTGGACACGCGACGCGCAGGCGGGGTCACCCTGTTCGACGGTCGGCTAAACGAGCCGCGCTACGTGCTGGGCGACGAAATCGGGGAGTTCGAGCACAGCGCGGAACACCATGAGTTGAGCTTCGGCATTTCGAGAGGATTGTCGGGTCGCTGGGTGCGCCGCTACACGGCGGGTCTGAGCTACGAGCGCGACCAGTTTGAAGTGCTTCCCGATGTCGATCCCGGCGGACCGTTGCCCGAGGACCGCGAGCTCCTCTATCCGTGGGTCGGGTTCGAGATCCTCGAAGACCGCTACGAGGAAAGACGCAACCAGGACCAGATCCGCCGGACCGAGGATGTGCTACTGGGATTCAGCGCCGGCGCACGGCTGGGTTACGCCGCCGACTCGATGGGGTCCGATCGCGACGCATGGATCGGGCAGCTCTGGGCGCAGGATGGGTTCGATCTCCGTCCCGGGCATACGCTCTTCGGCACGGTCGCCGCCTCCGGGCGGATGGAGGACGGATCGCTCAAGAACGGCGTGCTGGCAGCCGAGGCCCGTTACTACTGGCAGACCACCGAACGAAGCAAGTTCTACCTCGACATGTCCGGCGCACTCGCCAACGATCTCGACGCCGAGCGGCAATTGCTGCTCGGCGGTGATAACGGGCTGCGCGGATATCCGCTGCGCTACCAGGCCGGAACGTCACGTGCGCTGTTCACGGCCGAGGAGCGCTATTACACCGACTGGTATCCGTTCCACCTGTTCTATGTCGGCGCTGCAGCCTTCTTCGATATCGGCCGTACCTGGGGAACCGACATCACCGGTGCCGAGAGCGCCGGCTGGCTGCGCGACATCGGTATCGGGCTCCGGCTCGGGTCCAGCCGCTCCTCATTCGGCAACGTGATCCACATCGACCTTGCGTTCCCGCTCGACGGCGACGAGGACATCGACGACGTTCAGCTGCTGGTCGAAACGAAAGTCCGATTCTGACGACCCCTTTTCTCAGCTCCGCCACAAGCGGCGGCTAGCGAGCTCGGCGCCTTCGACGAGCGAGCGCAACTTCAGATACGCGATGTCCGGATCGACGGGCCCGAATCCCGCGAAGGTGCTGAAGCCGCAGTCGCTGCCCGCGATCAGGCGCTCGCGGCCGACCAGATCGGCGTATCGGCAGATCCGTTCGGCGACCAGCTGCGGGTGCTCGACGTAGTTCGATGTCGAACCGATCACTCCGGGAATGAGCACCTTGTCTTCGGGGACCTTCTGCTCCTTGAAGACGGTCCATTCGTGCGCGTGACGCGGATTGGCGCCCTCGAACAGCAGGCCTTGCGGCTTTGCCCGCGCAATCACCGGCCACAGCAGCTCCATCGGCACGTCGTGATGATGCGGCCCCTCGTAGTTGCCCCAGCAGACGTGCATTCGCACCCGCTCGGCTGGAATGTTGCGCAGCGCCGCGTTGAGCACCTCGATGTGCTGTGCGGCGAGCCCCAGGAACTCCTCGATGCTGCGGTTGCGGTACATCGTGTGGCGGCCCATGGCGAGATCGGGCGCGTCGATCTGCAGCAGTATCCCGGACGCCACGATCGCCTCGTACTCAGCACGCATCGCGCCAGCGACGGCCTCGAGGTAGGCATCCTGCGTAGGGTAATGGTCGTTCGGCTGGAAGAGCGCGATGACGCCGGGCGAAGCGGCGTTCATGAACGCCTCCGTCGGGCGGGCCGCAGCCGCGGCCGCCGTCAGGTTGGCGATGTCCGTCTTGACCGGTTCGAGGCTCTTGACGCGGATCTCGCCCACGCAGCGCGGCCGCTGGTACTTCGCGGTCGCCCCGGTGTCGGCGAGCTTCCTGAGCAGCCGCGGAAACTCGACCAGATCCTGTCCAGGCTCGCGCGGCGTGTCCCCGTCGAAGCCGGTCACGCGGTCCTTGATGTAGGTCGCGTAGCTGATCTTGCTCATCTCGCCGTCACTGACGAGATCGATGCCGGTCTCAACCTGGCGGCGCACGACCTCGGCGACGCCGTCCCGGATCGTGCGCGCAGCCGCCGCGGCGTCCGCGACGGTGCCCTGCTCGCGGGCGAACAGCACGTCGGTGACGGCCTGTGAGCGGGGCAGGCTGCCGACGTGCGTCGTCAGTATGCGGTCGACGCTCGAGTGCACCGGCCGAGGCCCTAGCGAAACGTGTTGTTCGAGGTGTGGTCTCCGGCGAGCCAGCGCTTGAGTTCCGCATGCGCCTTGCCGCGCTGCGCCGTGTTGATTTTCTCCACGTCCGGGTGATCGAGCGTGAACTCGACGATCATCCCGTTCGGGTCGGTCGCGTAAACCGAGCGGCAGTAGCCGTGCTCGAGCACGAACGATTGCGGTTCCTTGAAGCCGGCCTCCTTCAGCCGCCGCTCGATGCCGTCCTGCGTCTCTTTGTTGACGTGCAGCGCGATGTGGTGAAAGGGCGTGAAGGGCATCTTCGGCCCGAACTGCTCCTGGTCCGCAGGATTCGCGAACTGGAAGAAAGCGAGTGCGCCACCGTCGGCGAGACCGAAGAACAGATGGCAGTAGGTGCGTTCGGCGCCAAACAGCATGTCCTTCTCGCACCACGTCGCAAGCAGCGGCAAGCCGATGACTTCCTCGTAGAACTTTCGGGTCGCCTCGAGGTCGCGCGAGACGTACGCCGTGTGATGCAGCCTCGTAGGCAGCTTTGCCGATGTCGCCATGATCCTGACTCCTTGCCTGCCGCCGCCTAGAAGCGATACGTGAGGTCGATGCCCCAGACCAGCGGCTGCGCCTTGAACACGAAATTGTTGGTGTACCCGGGGCTCGGGAAGAACTGCGGCCCGGGCGACCACTCGGCATTGTAATCCTCGTCGGTCAGGTTCCTCGACCAGGCCACCAGCGACCAGCTGTCCGTCTCGATCCCGGCGCGCAGGTTGAGGAGACTGACGGTGTCCCGCTCGGTGAAGTTGTCCGGATAAAACCAGGTCGGACCGATGACCTGGAAGTCGGGACGGATGAAGAAGTTCCAGTCGGAGGCCCCGAGCGGCACGCGCCACTGCCCGCCCAGGTTGATGGTGTACTCGGAAACGAGCGGCGCCTGGTTTCCGACGTCGTTCGGGTCGCGGCTCGACTCCTTGATCTCGCTGTCGGTGTAGCCGCCGCGCAGATACACCTCGAGCCCGTCCGTGACCTGAGCTTGCAGCTCGGCCTCGAACCCCAGGTACTCGACCTCCTCCAGGTTGCCGAGATTCTGCGTGCTCGTGTTCGGCTCGAAGACGAAGAAGTACGTGCCCTTGGCCTCGGTGTAGAAGGCGGTGAAGCTGGCGCTCACCTGTTTGTCCGCGAACTGTGCCTTGACGCCGGCCTCGAAGGTGTCTGCCGTCTCCTGGTCGAAGAGGTCCTCGACGCCGGCAATGCCTGCCGACACGACACCGGTCTGATTGAATCCGCCGCTGCGGAAGCCGCGGCTGTAGCTCAGGTAGGTCATCAGGTCGTCGCTTGGCTTGAAGCGCAGGGTCGCCTTGGGCTGCCAATCGTCCCATGTCTCTTCGCGCACCTGGCCCGGGAACGCGCAGGGGTCCGGTATCAAGTCACCCGGCGGCAGCCCGTCCGATATGCAATTGATCGACAGTGGGATGAACGCCTGCGGTGTTTCTGTCGTGTTCTCGCGCTCGTCGCGGTCGTAGCGCAGCGCCACAGAGCCCTCGAGCCGGTCGGAGATGTCGTAGCTCAGCTCGCCGAACACCGCCCAGGCCAGATTGTCCTGGGAATCGGCGAGGAAGGTGAACTGCGGGGCGAACGGCGGCAGCGGGGTTTCCTTGACCTCGGGCACGACACCCGACTCGTCGTCGAAGACGTTGCCGGTCGAGATGAAGCGGTCGGTCGCGATGATGTAGGCGCCCGCGATCCAGCGCAGCGGCTCGTCGGCCGGTGAGGTGAAGCGGATCTCCTGGCTCACCGCCTCGACGTCCAGCCACTGGTGCTGGGCCTGGTCGGAACCGAAGAACAGCTTCAGCACGGATTCGTCGTACGGCAGGAAGTCGAACTGGTCGCCGGTCAGCAGTTCCTCGATCTCGTCGTAGGCCGTGATCGACGTGAGCGTGCCGCCGCCCAGGTCGAAGTCGAGCTTGAGCGAGGCGCCGGCCAGGTCGCGCTCGTTGACGCCGTGATTGTCGACTCGCACCGGCAGGCTCGTGTCGTCGACCTGCTCGGTGATGTTGAAGTAGAGCGCCTGTGTGTCGACCTGGGACACGTACACGCGCAGGTCGGCTTTCATGCTGTCGTTGGGCTCCCAGAGCAGCTTCGCGCGGCCGGAGAGGTCCTCGAAGGGGTCGGCTTCCTCGCCGAGGTGCGGGTTGTCGATGTGTCCGTCGGTGTCGAAATAGGAGCCCGAGACCTGGAACTTCCAGGTGTCGGAATCGCCGAGCGGCCCGCCGACGCCGCCGCGCACGGCATAGCCCGGCCCCGACTCGTAGCCCGCCATCACGCTGCCCTCGATCTCGTCGCCTGGCTCGCGGGTCTCGATGATGACCGCGCCGCCGATGGCGTTGCGTCCGTAGAGGGCGCCCTGCGGGCCCTTCAGTACCTGGATGCGCTCGATGTCGTAGAGCTCCTGGTTGAACTGCGAGGGGTTAGCCATCAGCACGCCGTCGATCAGCACCGCCACCGAGGGCTCGCTGTTGCGCGCCTGGGAGATGCCTCGCACGACGATGAAGGACGTACCCTGGTTCTGGGTCTGCACCATCGTCATGTTTGGCGTCAGCGCGATGAAATCCTGCGGCCGCCGGATACCGGCGGAGCGGATCTCCGCGTCGTTGAAGACATTGATCGCGACTGGCACATCGATCAGCGCCTCGTCGCGCTTGCGCGCGGTGACGAGGATCTCCTCGAGCCCCTCGGCTGTCACCGAGGGCGCCTGCGCCAGGGCGGCAGGCGGCGCTACCGGCAGCAGTGCCGCGACGGCCGCACGGATCAGCCAGGACGATTGCACGTTACGCATGGACGTTCCCCCTCAGGCTTCCAACTGTTCCCGCGCGATGCGGGCACCCTCGACCATCGCCAACATCTTTCCGAACGCGACATCGCGTGGCAGGTACTTCATGCCGCAGTCGGGCGCGACGACGATATTCTCGGCCGCGACGTACGGCAGCGCGCGGCGGATGCGCGCCGCGACCGTTTCCGGCGTCTCAACCGTGGGATCCGCGAGGTCGATGACCCCGAGAATGATCTTCTTGCCCTCGAGCCGCGCCAGGACGGCGCAGTCGAGTTTCGACTGGGCGGTTTCGATCGATACCTGTACGCAGCTGCAGTCGGCGAGCTCGGGAAGGAACGAGTAGCCGGCCGGGCGGTCGTGGATGATGGCGGCGTAGCCGAAGCAGATGTGCACCGCGGTCGTGCCGTGCACGCCTTCGAGCGCGCGGTTGAGCGCGCGCAGGCCGTAGGCGCGGGCGTCGTCTGGCCGCGCCTGCATGTACGGTTCGTCTATCTGGACGATATCGGCGCCGGCGGCGAAGAGGTCGCGGATCTCGGCGTTCACTGCCTCCGCGTAATCCATGGCCGCGAGCTCGCGGCTGCCGCCGTAGTGCTCGATCTGCGCCTGCTGGGACATCGTGAACGGACCGGGCACGGTCATCTTGACGGTGCGGTCGGTGTGCCTGCGAAGGAACAGCAGGTCGTCGACCTCGACCGGATGGCGACGCCGGATGCGGCCCACGACACGCGGCACGGGGTTCGGATGGCCGCTGCGATCGAGCGCCATGCCCGGGTTGTCGATGTCGACGCCATCGAGCGCGGTGGCGAAGCGGTTCGAGTAGCTCTCGCGGCGGATTTCGCCGTCAGTGATGATGTCGAGGCCGGCTGCTTCCTGGGCGCGGATGGCGAGCACCGTTGCATCGTTCTGTGCCTCGGCGAGCAACGTCTCAGGTATGCGCCACAGCTCGCGCGCGCGTACTCGCGGCGGAAAACGCTCCGCGAGCCGCGCGCGGTCAATGAGCCACTCGGGTTGCGGATAACTGCCGACGAGGGCGGTGGGGAAGAGCACGCGCTTACTCCTCCGGCCACGGCTCGCCGCGCGCGAGCGCGGCGCGGATCAAGGCGCCGTGCTCATCGAGCAGCGGCGCCGTCCGTACTGATTTCTCGCGCTGGCCGTCGAACTGGATGGGCGGCCGCACGGCGGCTGCGCCGCCGTGTGCGCCCTGCACCGGCACCACGATCCCGAGATGGCGCACCTGCGGGTCCTCGACGACCTTGTCGACCGAGTTGATTGGCGCGAACGGCACGTCGTTCTCGCCCAGGCGCTCGGCCCAGTGCGAGAAGGGATGCTCGGCAAAGTACCCGCCGAGCTCCCGGCCGAGCTCCTCGTAGTTCTCGATCCGCGCCAGCCGCGTGTCAAAGCGCCGGTCGCGCTCCAGCCGCTCCGAACCGATCGCGGTCGTGAGACCGTGCCAGAACTTCTCGAGCGAGGACAGGTGGATGGCGATCAGTCGCTCGTCGGCGGTTCGCAGGATATAGGCCTGAGCGAGCCGCGGCCGGTCCGTCGAGGTGGGCGTGTCCCCGAGCGCGAAGAACGCGGCGAACGGCTCCACCGCGAAGTGAGTCATCGCCTCGAGCATCGAGACCTCGACGAGCCGCCCGGTGCCCGTCCGGCTGCGCTCGAGCAGCGCGCCGAGCACGCCGTACGCGGCGTAGATCCCGGTAATCGCGTCGGCAAGTGCCGGCCCCAGGAACCTGGGCCGTTCGGTATCGACGACGACACTCAAGAAGCCGCTCAGCGCCTGCGCGACGGAGTCGTAACTCGGGCGGTCCGCGTACGGACCGGTGCTGCCAAAGCCGCTGATGGAGCAATAGACGAGACCCGGGTTGAGCGCACGCAGCCGCTCGACGCCTGCCCCTAGCCGGTCTGCGGTGCCCGGCCGGAAGTTCTGTATGTAGACGTCCGCCTTGCGAATAAGCCGGTCAAAGATCTCGCGGTCGTCCGGCCGGTTGAGGTCGAGAGCCAGGCTACGCTTGTTGCGGTTGTACGCCTGGAAATGCGGTGAGAACTGGCCCGACTGGTAGCTGCGGTACGGATCGCCCTCCGGGCGCTCGATCTTGACGACGTCGGCGCCGAGATCCGCGAGCATCATTCCCGTGCACGGGCCGGTGATGAACGTGCCCTGCTCGACGATACGGATGCCATGAAGGACCGGTGCCATGCGTCGTGCCCCGTTACTGATCGCTTCGCACGAAACCGTCCGGGGCCCTGCCGTCGTACTCGATGGCCGCAGCGGCCGCATGCGACAGAACGAATCCGATCGGCCGCTGCTGCTCTTCGAGCAGATGCGCAATCAGGCTCGCCGTGCGCGCGAGGATCGGTGCGCCCTTCAGGGCGAGCAGCGGGTAGCCCGCATCGAGCAGGACGGCAGGAATCGCGCCCGAGACGTTCATCGCGAGCGACTTCCCGGTCATCTCGGGGAGCAGGCGCTCGATGACTCCGGACACCTCGATGTGCCGGCCGGCGAGACCCGCCTCGGTCGCGATCTCGAGCAGGCGCCGCGAGCGCGGGTCGTAGCCCTTGTGCAGCGGGTGCCCGTAGCCAGGGATCGCGCGGCGCGCCGCGACGAGTTCTCCGAGCACGGCGCGCGCGCCGGATTCGAGGTCGCCCGGCGAGCGCGTGAGCACGTCGTCGAAGAGCCGACCCGCCGCCTCGGTCGAGCCGAGAATCACCGAACCGCAGCCGAGTATCCCGGCCGCCACGGCGCCCTGCAGCGCCTCCGGCGCCGCGGCCAGGGTGAGCCGGCTGGCCTGCACGCTCGGCACGAGCCCGTGCTCGGCGATGGCGACCAGGGTCGCGTCGAGCACCCGCCGCTGCGAGGGGGAGGGCAGATCCCCGGTCACCAGCAGCCAGACATGATCGGTGAAACTGATCTTCCCGATCAGCTCCGCACACAGATCGCGGCCGCGCACGAGGATCGTCTCGGCATTCGAGGTGCTGATCGCCGAGCTGCGACGATCCTGTGCGCCGATTTTCATTTTTCGTATATCGAAACAAAGTTCGACATGCGAACATCGTGCTGCTGACGGCCAGTGCTGTCAAGAATCGGCCCGCGTTCCAGTCTTTCGGATACCGAAATAGACTCCCGCACATGCCAGCAAAAAAACCGGCGATCGTCCGCCGCGAAGTAATGGGCGGACTCGCGAAGGGTCTCGAGGTCATCCGCGCCTTTACGCGCGAGAGGGCCGCGCTCACGCTCTCGGAGGTCGCGGAGGTCGCCGGGCTGCCGGCCGCGACCGCGCGACGCTGTCTGCACACGCTCGAGGATCTGGGCTACGTCAAGCGGTCAGGACGAAGCTTCGTGCTGCGCCCCAAGGTGCTCGAGCTCGGGGCCGCTTACCTCGAATCGATGAACATCGAGGCGCTCACAAAGACCTATCTCGAGGATCTCGCCAGCCAGACCGGCGACTCCGCGGCGCTCACCGTGCTCGACGATACGGAAATCGTGTACGTGGCGCGCGCGTCGGTGCGCACCCTGCTGCGGCTCGAGGCTCACGTGGGCAGCCGGCTTCCCGCCTATGCGACATCGATGGGACGCGTTCTGCTCGCGGGCTTGAGCCCCGAACACCTGACGCGCTATTTCGCACGCGCGAGGATCGTGGCGCTGACTGACCGGACGGTGACCGATCCCGCCAGGCTCAGACGACTGGTAGACGAGTGCCGCTCCGACGGCTACTCCGCGGTCGAGGACGAGCTCGCCTATGGCGTGGTGGCCGTCGCCGTGCCGGTCTTCGATCAGGCCGGCACGGTGGTTGCGGCGCTCAACAGCTCCGGGCACTCGAAGCGCATCAGCCGGGGCAAGCTCGTGCGCGAACGACTGAAGATGCTGCAGGACGTGAGCCGGCGGATCTCCGCCGAGCTGCGCGGCGTCTCGGGTCTTTCGCTGAGCGCACAACGCTGACGGCGACCGCGGTGTGCAACGCCGCGTCTTGACGCGATGGCGGCCACTCCGTAGCCTCTATGCGAAAATCATTTCGCTATGCGAAACACCGGTCACATGCGCGGATCGCGCGCCTTGCCAGCGGACAGCTTCATCGAGGTCGATGGCGCGAGATTGCGGCTGCGCGATGAGGGGCAGGGATTCCCGGTGCTGCTCGTTCACGGCTGGGCGCTGGACCTCGACATGTGGCAACCGCAGGTCGCGGCGTGGGCCGCGCGGATGCGGGTGCTCCGGTATGACCGGCGGGGCTTCGGACTGTCGACCGGGTCGCCATCGCTGGCGGCCGACATGCGCGACATCGAGTCGTTGCTGCGGCGACTGAACCTGCACCGGGTGGCGATCGTCGGCATGTCGCAGGGAGCGCGCGGTGCGATGTGTGCCGCGGCGGGGCCGCTTCGCGGACGGATCGCGTGTCTGGTCCTCGATGGCGCGCCGTTCGATGGCAGCGACTCCGGCGAGCCAGAGGTGCCCCTGGCCCGGTATCGCGAGCTGGCGCGGACGCGGGGCATCGACGCCGTCCGCGGCGAGTGGCAACGGCATCCGTTTGCCACGCTGCGGACCGACGAGCGCTCCGCACACGAGCTGCTGTCGCTCATGACCGGGCGCTATCCCGCGCACGATCTGCTCGCCGGACCACAACCGTCCAGCGTCGCTCTCTCGGCGCCGGTGTCGATCGACGTTCCTGCGCTGGTGCTGAACGGCGCCGGTGACACCCGACGGCGGCGCGCGATGGGCGATGAGCTCGGCCGCACGCTGCCCCGGGCCGAGCGGGTCCTCATTCCCGACGCGGGGCATCTGCCCAACCTCGACAATCCGGCCGAATACAACCGGCTGGTACATTCCTTCATCGAGCGGCACGCCGCCGCTCCTGGTCCGCTCGGAGCGACCGATGCGTAAGGTCCTGGTCCTCTACTACAGCAGCTACGGGCACATCGAGGCCATGGCGTATGCCCAGGCCGAGGGGGTCGCGAGCGTGCCCGGCATGCAGGTGGTCGTGAAGCGCGTAGCGGAGCTCGTGCCGCTCGATGTTGCCCGGACATCGGGCTTCCTTCTCGACCAGCGCGCGCCGATCGCCACCGTGGAGGAGCTCGCGGCGTACGACGCGATCATCTTCGGCACGCCGACGCGATTCGGGAACATGGCGGCGCAGATGCGCAATTTCCTCGACCAGACAGGCGCGATCTGGGTCCAGGGAGCGCTGGTCGGCAAGATCGGCAGCGTGTTCTGCAGCACGGCCAGCCAGCACGGGGGGCAGGAGACGACGATCACCTCCTTCCACCTGACGCTGCTGCATCACGGGATGATCATCGTCGGGCTGCCTTATACGTACCGAGAGCTGTCCACGATGAGCGAGGTCACCGGTGGCACTCCGTACGGCGCAAGCTGTGTTGCCGGCGTCGGCGACAGCTCGCGCATGCCGACTCCGCTGGAGCTCCGGCTGTGCCGGTACCAGGGCGAGCACGTGGCGAAGCTCGCTGCACGCCTGCAGCCGCAAGCCTGAGCAGGGAGAGACCATGTACGCGCTCACCGGCGCCGACTTCGAATCCTGGCTGCGCGGTTACGGGAAGGCGTGGGAGGGCCGTGATGCCAATGCGGCTGCCGCGCTCTTCACGGCCGACGCGGACTACTACTGGACGCCGTTCGATCCGCCGCAGCGAGGTCGCGCCGAGGTCGCCGCCGCATGGAATGGCGCCGTACAAGGGCAGCGCGACATCGCCTTCGAGTTCGACGTGCTCGCGGCTGCCGGCGCTCGTGGCAGCGCGCATTGGCACACGAGGTTCATCTCCGTGCCTGACGGCGCGCCGGTCGAGCTCGACGGCATACTGATCGCCGAATTCGCCGGCGAGGGTCAATGTCGGACCTTCCGCGAGTGGTGGCACCAGCGGAGTGCCGCAGGCTGATCGCGCGATGAGCGCTGCCAACGTCCCTTCCGCAGGTGACGCACACGAACGGTCGACGCCGTTTCGCTTCTACGACAACCGCCAGAAGTACCTGGCGTTCGTCAATACCTGCAACGAGAAGTCCGCGATCGCGCGCCGCGCGGCGGACGAGCTGCGCCACATCAAGCCGACGCCGCCGGCGTTGCGGATCTTCGACGCCGGGATGGGCGACGGCACGGTCCTCGCAGGTCTGATGCGTGCCACCCACCGCATGCATCCGACCGTACCGATGCTGGTCGTCGCCAAGGAGATCAGTCTCGAGGACGTGCGGCTGGGTCTGGAAAAAGTGCCGGACCGGCTGATCGAGCACCCGGCCACGGTGGTCGTGATCACGAACCTGAACTACTCGGAGGCTCCGCGGCTCATGCCGCGAAGCGTGCACGACGCCGCGGCGCTCAACTGGCAGGAAGTCGGCCTGACGGGCACGACTGCGCACGAGTACGCCGAGCAGATCCAGGATCTCGCGCCCGCTCTCGCCCACGGCTGGCAGACGAAGACCAGCGAGAAGACCGGCAACCCCGTCTATGAGCGCCCGTCGGTGCTGGTCCTGTACCGCGAGGATCACCGGTTTTTGCTCGACGATGTGATTCCGCGACCGGGTCGCAGCTTCGAGTGCTACGACATGGTGGTCGCCTCGCAGCCGTGGCGCGCCCGTATGTCCGCGAAGTTCAAGGCGCAGAAAGTGCTCGCTCCGCTGGCGCACAACCTGGCACCGGGCGGGCGGTTGCTCGCGATCCAGTCCTACGGCCGCGATGCCGGGCTCGAGATCGTGCAGCGGCTCTGGCCGGACGAGAATCCCTTCCAGGTCGATCGTCACCAGCTGCTCGCGGCGCTGCGCGACGAGCTCGGCCGCGACGCGCGCAACTACACGCTGACCGCGAGACCCGACGACAAGGCCGTCTTCCGCTACCACATGCACACGCTGCCGTCGGAGATCGGCGACCGCATCGGCACCTCGACGCTGTTCGCGGCGTGGAACGCCGCCATCTACGTCAACCAGATCGAGGACGAGCGCCTCGACGCGGTCATCGCGGGCAACAATTACCTCGAGGCCACGCAGAGCGTGCTGCAGAAGCACGGCGGGCTCTGGTTCAACGACGAGACCTTCGTCGTCGTGAACCGGCGACCGTGACCGGGGGCGGGGCGAGCCCGCCCCACGTGATCATGACCCCCGACGAACTCGCGCAGCGTATCGCGGAGCTGGCGCGCGACGCGTCGATGGAGATGACGCCCGGCGACGAGGCGCTGGTTCCGGCGCTCGCGGCCGAGTTGCCGCCCGGCGCAGTCGTCTTTGTCGCTCACACGCCGAGAGCGACTGTCGACGACGTCGTGCGCACCTCGCTTCGGGTGCAGGCCTGCGGCCTGGCCGCGTGCCCGCACATCGTCGCGCGACGCATCGACGGGCCGCACGCGCTGCAGGCGGTGTGCGAGCGCCTGGGCGCCGCCGGTATCAGGCGGGCGCTGGTCGTCGCTGGCGACGACGGAGTGACGGCCGGAGATTACGCCAGCACCCTCGACCTGCTCAAGACGGGCCTGCTGACCCGCCACGGAATCACGCGCGTCGGCGTTGCCGCTCACCCGGAAGGGCATCGGGCCATCGGTCAGACGGTGCTGTGGCGCGCACTTCATGACAAGCAGCTCCACGCGCGGCGAGCCGGAATCGATCTCTTCGTGGTGACGCAGTTCGGATTCGATCCGGCCGCCATCGTCGGCTGGGAGCAATGCCTGCCCGGGCACGGAATCAGCCTGCCCATCCACGTCGGCATGGCCGGACCGGCGTCGCTGTCGCAGTTGATCGCCTACGCGATGCAGTGCGGCGTCGGTGCCTCGATCAGGGGCGCGCTGCGGAGCATGAACGCGATGCGTAACGTCGCGGGTCTCGCCACTTCGCCGGACCAGATGCTCGCGCGCATCGCGCAATACACCCGCGGCGGGAAGACGCAGATCGCCGGAGTGCACTTCTATTCGTTCGGCGGCGCGCTCGCGACGGCGCGCTGGCTGCGCGCGGTCGCCGCGGGACGCTTCGAAATCAATTCCGAAGGCGACGC
>Ga0207691_10000553_pt1 | contig 37406 bp, 34 predicted proteins | sample KBSM13metaG_FD_184327 | JGI IMG/M metagenome (GOLD analysis project Ga0207691, IMG submission 184327) | Miscanthus rhizosphere microbial communities from Kellogg Biological Station, Michigan, USA - KBS M1-3 metaG (SPAdes) (version 2) | ecosystem: Host-associated > Plants > Roots > Rhizosphere >...
CGGGGTAATGTTTATAGCGATCGGCGGAGTCTTCGGGCTCGGGGCGAGCCAATATCCCATGGGCACTGCAGTTCGTATGGGGCCGGCCTATTTCCCGAGCATTCTCGGATGGCTGACCGTTGCATTAGGCGCATTCGTGCTCGTCGAATCGTTGTTCGTCGATGAGGAGCCGCCGACGCGCACGGCATGGCGGCCGCTCATACTTGTTCTCGCATCGGTTACAGCGTTTGCAGCACTGGTCAATACCGGCGGCCTGATCACGGCGACCATCGTACAGGTCATCATGAGCGCATTGGGCGGCCACGAGTTCAAATGGAAAGAAGCTATCATCTCGGCCGTCATTCTCTCGGTGGCCGTGTGGGCTATCTTCGACAAGGCACTCGGCCTGCCGTTTAAGCTTTTCCCCTGGTCCTGAACGACTGATCCCCGGAGCGCACCATGACAGAACTCATACAGCATCTTAGCCTCGGTTTCAGCGTCGCGCTGACCTGGCAGAACTTAATGTACTGTTTCATCGGCTGCTTTCTCGGCACGCTGATTGGCGTCTTGCCGGGCATCGGCCCGGTGGCGACGATCGCGATGTTGCTGCCGATCACCTTCAATCTGCCGCCGACCCCGGCGCTCATCATGCTGGCGGGTATTTACTATGGCGCAAGTTACGGCGGATCGACCACGGCGATTCTGGTTAATCTTCCAGGCGAATCGTCATCCGTTGTCACCTGTATCGATGGTTACCAGATGGGACGACAGGGTCGCGCCGGACCTGCGCTCGCTATTGCTGCAATCGGGTCGTTCTTCGCGGGTTGCGTCGGGACGATCCTTATCGCTCTGTTCGGTCCACCCCTCGCCGAACTTGCGTTTGAATTTGGCGCCGCTGAATATTTCTCGATGATGGTGCTCGGTTTGGTATCTGCGGTCGTGCTGGCGCACGGTTCGCTGATCAAAGCGGTGTGCATGATTCTCGTAGGTCTGCTGCTGGGCCTCGTTGGCACGGACGTAAACTCCGGCATTGCCCGCTACAGTTTCGGTATCTCGGAACTCTCGGACGGTATCGGCTTCGTCTCCGTTGCCATGGGCATGTTCGGCTTCGGTGAGATCATCAGCAATCTCGAGCAGGGCGAGGAGCGCGAGGTCAACACATCGAAGGTCGGCAGTTTGATGCCGTCATGGACTGATTTGAAGATGTCGTTCGGTCCGATCGTGCGCGGGACCGCGCTCGGTACGATCTTCGGGATTCTGCCGGGATCGCATACGGTTATCGCCTCGTTCTCGTCTTATACGCTCGAGAAGAAACTGGCGAAAGATCCTTCGCGCTTCGGCAAAGGTGCGATCGAGGGCGTAGCCGGACCGGAGGCAGCCAACAACGCTGCGGCGCAAACTTCCTTCATACCGCTGCTGACGCTGGGTATTCCGACCGGCGCGGTGATGGCGCTGATGGTCGGTGCGATGACGATTCAGGGCATCGCGCCGGGTCCGCAGGTTATGACGCAAAAGCCGGATCTCTTCTGGGGCATGATTGCCTCGATGTGGGTCGGTAACCTGATGCTGGTGATCCTGAACCTGCCGCTCATCAGTATGTGGGTGCAATTCCTCAAGATTCCCTATCGCGTCCTGTTCCCCGGCATTATTCTGTTCTGCTGCATCGGCGCTTTCAGCGTGAACAACAGCCCGGCTGAAGTGTATCTGGCCGCGATATTTGGCGGATTCGGGTATTTCGCCAGTAAGTGGGGTTGTGAGCCGGGACCGTTGTTGCTGGGCTTTGTACTGGGACCATTGATGGAAGAAAACCTGCGTCGCGCCATGCTGATATCGCGCGGTGACCCGTCGGTGTTCGTGACCCGTCCCATCAGTGCCGGCATGCTGATTGTCGCCGCGTTGCTGCTGATCATCATCGTTGCACCGCAGGTGCGTAAGAAACGCGAAGAGGTCGTCTACGAAAGTGCCGACTGACTTTCTAGCGCAGTAGTCACCGCTTCAAGAATTGCCCCGGACGACCTCCGGGGCAATTTTTTCTACGCTTCCAGGATTGCGCGACACCTTCATGCGATTGACCTCTGAAGAGAAGAAGATGCTGCGCGGCGGCAATGGCGTTGCTGCAAAGGAAGCGCTCGAGCTACAGATCGAAGTCGGTAAATTCTTTGGCGCCAAACGCCTGGTGCCGGTGTCCAACGTTCATATGATGGGCGATATCGAGGTCATGGGCGACAGCGGTAAAGCCTTCCTCGAGCGCATGGCCGCATCCGGTGCAAGCTGCTCCGTGCCGACGACGACCAACGCGCGATGCATCGATTTCGAATACGTAGCCAGGCTGGGACAGCATCCGGACGAGGCGGCGAAGGAAAAGCAGTTGATCGCTTACTTGCGCAAGATGGACGTCATCACTGCGGACACCTGCATCAATTATCAGACGCTATACCAGCCGCACAAAGACGAGCACGTTGCATGGGGCGACACCGGCACTGTCATCTACGCGAATTCGGTGTTCGGCGCGCGCTCAAACTTTGAAGCTGGTCCGGCCGCGCTGGCGGCTGGCATAAGCGGCCGCGTCGCGGAGTATGGTTTTCATCTCGACCAGCATCGCAGGGGCACGTTTCAGGTCGATGTGAATGTGGCGCTCGAAGATTATGCCGATTGGGGCGCACTCGGGAAGCTCGTCGGTGAATCGCATCAGGACTATTTTGCAGTGCCGGTGTTTAACGGCGTCAAGCGTCGTCCGTCGGCCGACCAGTTGAAACATCTGGGCGCGTCGCTTGCGAGCTATGGATCGATGGGCATGTTCCATATGGTCGGCGTCACACCGGATGCGCCAACGCTGCGCGCCGCATTCGGCGGCGCCAAGCCCGCAGAAAAGATCGCGGTCACCCGGCGCGACATTGAGCGCGTTTACGCGAGTTACGGCGCAAAAAACAATCCGCTCAACCTGGTGGTTTTTTCGGGTCCGCAGCAGTCGCTTTTCGAAATGAAGAATCTCGCCGCCTTGCTTGACGGTCAAAAGATTCGCAGCGGCAGTCACTTATTCGTGACCACCAGCAACGGTGTGAAAAGCGCGGCACGAGCACTCGGATACCTTGAGAAGATCGAGTCGGCCGGCGGCATCGTGCTCGAGGGGGTGTGCTTTTATATCCTGCAAAACATCGCGCAGATCCGCGTGCGCAACGGCTGGAGCAATCTCGTTACGAACTCCGCCAAGCTCGCCAATATCATAGGCGCGCACAAGTTCAACACGCTGCTGCGGCGCACGGAAGAGTGCATACATATTGCGCTGACCGGGGAGGAAAGTTGAACACGAAGCGCAGTGCGCCCCTGATCAAAGTGAGGCGCGCATACGGCGTCGTGGTCGAGGGCGAAGTGCTGATATCGAACGAAGGCTTCAGTCCCCGCTACGATCTGGACCGCTGGACCGGGTTGATCTCGCGTCCGGGCCATGCGCTTGAAGGACATAATCTCAAGGACAAAATCCTGATTACGCCGAGCGCGAAAGGCGGCATTGCAGCGGGCTGGGCGTTTTACGACATCCGCCACAAGGACATCGCACCCAGAGCATTCGTGTTCGGAGTGACGAATCCAGTGATGGTACAAGGTGCAGTGTTTGCCGGGATCACGATTACTGAAGGCTGGTCGCGGTGGCCTCACGACTGGATAAAAACCGGCGACATAGTGCGCGTCGATCCGATTAAAAAAACCATCCGATTGCTGACAGCTGTGACGTGATGCTGCACGGAGAACTTCGATGAGACAATTGCGCTACGCCGCCGAAGTCGTAGTAGCCGCTTCGACGTTTGCAATGGCTTCGTCATACGCCGCGTACCCCGAAAAACCGATTCGCATAGTCGTCGCTTATACGCCGGCGGGCGCTACTGACATTCTCGCGCGCACCGTCGGCCAAAAGCTCAACGAGGTATGGGGACAACCGGTCATCATTGACAATCGCCCGGGCGCCAACGGCAACATCGGGACAGAATACGCAGCGAAGGCAACACCGGACGGATACACCATCCTGATGGTGACAGCGGGCACCCATGGCATCAACCCGAGCCTTTATCGCAAACTCGGTTTCGATGCCGTCAAAGATTTCGAGGCTGTGAGTCTGGTCGCGATGGTACCTAACATATTCGTCGTCAATAATTCGCTGCCCGCCAAGGACGTTCGCGAATTCATCGCGTACGCGAAAGCAAATCCCGGCAAACTTAACTATGGCTCGCCGGGCAATGGCAGCACGGCGCACTTATCGATGGAATTGTTCAAGTCGATGACCGGAATCCAGATGGTGCACATTCCCTACAAAGGCAGCGCCGGGGTACTCGCGGATCTGATCGGCGGCCAGATTGTCGCCACGATGGACAACATGCCGCCTTATTTACCGCAGGTAAAAGCCGGCAAAATACGCGCGCTGGCAGTGAGCCCGGCGAAGCGCTCAGCTGCCGCACCCGACATTCCGACGGTTGCCGAATCAGGTGTACCCGGCTACGACTCCGGCGCGTGGTTTGGTTTAGTCGCGCCTGCTCATACACCGAAGGATGTCGTCAACAAGCTGTCGCGTGAAACGGCGCGCATTCTGCAGTTAGCAGACGTGCGCGCGCGCCTCACCGATCTGGGCGCGGAGCCGGTAGGCGGCACGCCGGAGCAATTCGCCGCGCACATCAAATCGGAAATCGCGAAGTGGGCGAAGGTCATCAAAGAGGCGAACGTCGAGCTGCAATGACGTCACCGCATCATGATCCGTGACACTGAAACATTCGCAATTCTGCTCGACACTGTGCGCAGATTTGTGCGCGAGCGTCTAATTCCGGCTGAGCAGGCGCTTGCTGACACCGACGCAATTCCAGGCGAGATCCTCAAGGAGATGCGTGACATCGGGCTATTTGGACTCACCATCCCGCGAGAGTACGGCGGCCTCGGACTTACGATGGAAGAAGAGGTATTGACCTCGATCGAGATGTGCCGCGCATCTCCGGCGTTTCGCTCTATCGCGGGTACCAATAACGGCATCGGCTCACAGGGCATCGTAATTGACGGCACCGAAGAGCAAAAGAAATACTATCTGCCGCGTCTCGCAACCGGCGAATTGATCGGCTCGTTTGCGCTTACTGAGCCCGGTGCGGGTTCGGATGCCGGCTCACTCACGACAAGCGCACGCCGCGACGGCGATCATTACGTAATCAACGGCGCCAAGCGCTATATAACGAATGCGCCCGAGGCGGGCGTCTTCACCGTCATGGCGCGCACCGATCCGCAGTCGAAGGACGCGCGCGGCGTCTCAGCGTTTATTGTCGAGCGCGCATCGCCCGGGCTATCGGTGGGCACGCCCGATCGCAAAATGGGCCAGCGCGGATCACATACGGCGGATGTTATCTTCGAGAACGTGCGCGTACCGGCGGCGAATCTGATCGGCGGCAAGGAAGGCGTTGGTTTCAAGACCGCGATGAAGGTCCTGGACAAGGCGCGCCTCAATATCGCCGCGGTCTGTGTCGGGGCCGCGACGCGCATGCGCGACGAGGCGCTCAGCTACGCGATGGAACGCAAACAATTCGGCCAGCCGGTCGGCGAGTTCCAGCTCGTGCAGGCGATGCTGGCGGATTGTGAGACCGAAATATTTGCCGCGCGCAGCATGACGCTCGAAGCCGCGCGCCAGCGCGATAATGGCGCAAGCGTCACTATGGAAGCGGCCTGCTGCAAGTACTTCGCCGCTGAGATGTGCGGCCGCGTGGCCGATCGTGCCGTACAGATCCACGGCGGCGCGGGCTACATGCAGGAGTATGCCGTCGAGCGCTTTTATCGCGACGTGCGGCTGTTCCGTTTATATGAAGGCACGAGCCAGATTCAGCAGCTCGTAATTGCACGCCACATGATCCGCAACGCGAGCCACTGACGCGGCGACACGACCGGGAGTTGATTCGAGTGCCCTTTGAAGACTTATTGAAGCAGTTGCACGAACGCACCAGCGCCGTGCTTGAAATGGGCGGCGCCGAGAAGCTCGCCAAACGCAAAGCGGAAGGCCACCTCAACGCGCGCGAGCGCATTGATTACCTGATCGACGAAGGCAGCTTCATCGAGTCCGGCATGTTTGCTGTCGGCATCCGACCCGAAGTCCGGCATAAGACGCCAGCCGACGGCAAGATCGCGGGCTTTGCACGCATCGATGGCCGCGAGGTGGCGCTCGTATCGAATGATTTCACCGTGTTGGGTGCGTCATCGTCCGTCACCAACATGAAGAAGATCAAGCACGTCAAGCAGGTCGCGGCGAAGCGCGGGCTGCCATTGATCCTGCTTGGCGAATCGAGCGGCGCGCGCATGCCCGACCGCATGGGCGCTGCGGGACGCGCGATCATCGCGCAGGATGCGACCGAGTATCAGCGGTTGCGCGAGACACCCTGGGTATCCGCGCTGCTGGGCGCTTGTTATGGTTCATCGACGTGGTACTCGGCGATGTCCGATTTTGTCGTGATGCGCAAAGGCGCGATTATGGCAATCGCAAGTCCGGGCGTAACGTCTATCGCCATCAACCGACCGATTGAAGCAGAAGAACTCGGTGGCTGGAAACTCCTCACAGGTGTATCCGGACTTGCTGATCTGGCTGTTGATACGGACGAGCAGGCGCTCACTGCAATCCAGCGGTTCCTGTCTTTTCTGCCGAGCCATTGCAATGAAGCGCCGCCTGTTTATCCTGTGCCACCAGGGTCGGACGAGGCGTGTCGCAAGATGCTCGAGATCGTCCCCGAGTCACGCAACAAAGTATATGACGTTCGCAAAGTGATCAAGGCAATCGCCGACGCCGACTCGACTTTCGAGCTCAAGGAGCGATACGGTAAATCGGTAGCGACAGTGCTCGCGCGCCTCGATGGCCGCAGTGTCGGCTTCATCGCGAACAATCCAATGTTCAAGGGCGGTGCGCTCGACGCCGACGCCTGTCAAAAAATTACGAGCTTCATGGTCTTGTGCGACTCGTTCAATGTGCCGCTCGTTTTTCTGGTTGATGTGCCCGGCTTCCTGATCGGCGTCGAAGGCGAAATGCGCGGCATGCCCGGCAAAGTGATCAACTGGATGAACGCAATGAGCCAGGTCACCGTGCCAAAGATTACCGTCATCATGCGCAAGAGCTATGGGCAGGCGTACATCAACATGGCCGGCGGACGCGGCGCGGACGAAGTGGCGCTGTGGCCTACCGCGGACCTCGGATTCATGGATCCGGCGGTGAGCGTCAATGTCCTGCACGGCGTCCGTCAGCAAGATGATCCGGAGCGCTTCAAACAGCTCATTGAAGAAGTGCAGCGCGATACTTCGGCCTGGGGACTCGCCGAACTCTATGAAGCGCAGACAGTGATCGATCCGCGCGACACGCGCGCTTATCTCATCCGCACGCTCGACGTGCACCGGCTGCGCCTGAAAAACGGCGTCGGCGAGCATCACCTTCGCAACTGGCCGACGAGTTACTGACCGAATCGCATGCGGCCACAGTTGATAGCAGCGGCGATTGCGCTGATCGTTGCGGCGCCGGTGTGCGCGCAAGACTATCCGCAAAAATCCGTGCGCTTCGTCGTGCCGTACGCGCCCGGCGGCAATACCGATATTCTTTCGCGTCTGCTGGGCCAAAAGTTGGGAGACGCGTGGGGACAGCAGTTCATCATCGACAACCGGCCCGGCGCCGCCGGCACACTCGGCGCGGAGCTCGTAGTGCAGGCACCTGCTGACGGCTACACCATCATCATGGGCTCTTTCGGCAACATCATCGTCGCCAACAGTCTTTACAAGCGGCTCAAGTACGAACCACTGAGGGACTTTGCGCCGGTCGCGCTGGTGTCACTGCCGCCGGGCGTGCTCGTCGAGCATCCAGCAGTGCCCGCGCAAAATGTGCGCGAACTGATCGCGTATGCAAAAGCGAATCGCGGCAAGCTAAATTATGGCTCACCCGGCAGCGGCGCCTGGAATCATCTCTTCTTTGAGCTCTTCAACGCGAATGCCGGCGTCGTCATCACGCATGTTCCGTACAAAGGCATTGCGCCCGCCATAACGGATCTGCTGGGCAACCATGTTCAGCTCGCGATGTCGGCATTTCCGCCGGCGATGCCGCATATGAAGTCAGGGAAATTACGCGTACTCGCCGTGACGAGTGCTGCCCGCTCAGGACTGTTGCCGGACGTGCCGACGATCTCGGAGTCCGGTCTGCCCGGCTACGAAGCGGCCGGCTGGTTTGGCGTGCTTGTACCCGCGGGAACGCCCAAGCCGGTAGTCGCCAAGCTCAATGCCGGAATCAACCGCGTGCTCGAGACAGCCGAAGTCAAAGCCAGTCTGGCTGCCGATGGCGCAGAGGCGGCGGGCGGCACGCCCGAGCAGATGGCGCAGTCGATGCGCGAAGGTATCGCCAAGTGGGGCAAAGTGGTACGCAGTCTCAATCTGAGCGCTGACTAACGCGCAATCATCAAATCCGCCGATGTCCTTTGAAAATTTACTTGAGGAACTTGTCAAGCGCGAGCAGCGGGCGCTCGCCATGGGCGGACCGGAGAAACTCGGCGCGCGCAAAGCGGAAGGTCGGCTGAACGCACGCGAGCGCGTCGAGCGCCTGTTTGATCCGGGAACATTCATCGAGTCCGGCATGCTTGCCGTGTCGAACCGACCCGAAGACCGTCTCACCACGCCCGCAGACGGCAAGGTCGCGGGCTTTGGCCGCATCAACGGCCGTGAAGCGGCCGTCGTCGCCAATGACTTCACTGTCAAGGGCGCCTCGAGCGCCGCTATCAACATCAAGAAACTGAAGCACATGAAGATGGTCGCGAGGAAGCGCGGTATCGCGCTCGTATTCCTCGGTGAATCGACCGGCGCACGCATGCCCGACGTCATGGGCGCTTCCAGCATCGGCTCTAAAGACGATCCGGTTGAATATCAGCGCATGCGTGAAGTGCCGTGGGCGGCAGCGGTCCTCGGTCACTGCTATGGATCATCGGCCTGGTACGGATCAATGTCCGACTTTTGCGTGATGCGCAAGGGCGCGATCATGGCAGTGTCGAGTCCGCGTTTGATCTCAATGGCCACCGGCAAAGCAGTCGATGGCGAGGAGCTCGGCGGCTGGCGCGTACATGCGGAACAAAGCGGTCTCGTCGATCAGGTCGTCGACACCGACGAGCAAGCAATCGAAGCAATCAAACAATTCCTGTCGTATCTGCCCAGCCATCACATGGAGGCACCGCCTGAGTATCCGGTGATGTCCGGCTCGGATGATGCCATCAAGGATGTGATGAAGCTTGTGCCCGACGCGAGCAATCAGGTGTATGACATGCGCAAGGTGGTCACGTGCATCGTCGACCGCGATTCGATGTTCGAGCTGAAATCGCGCTTTGGAAAAACGATCGTGACAGCACTCGCGCGGCTGGATGGCAAGTCGATCGGCGTCATCGCCAACAATCCGCTGTACAAGGGTGGCGCCATCGATGCCGACGCCTGCCAGAAGGTACAGAGCTTCATGGTGCTTTGCGACTCGTTCAACATCCCGCTCGTGCTGCTCGTCGACCAGCCTGGATTCCTGATCGGTATCGAGGGCGAGCGGCAGGGCGTTACGGGCAAAGTAATGAACTGGCTCAATGCGATGACCTTGTGCAGCGTGCCGAAGATCTCGATCATCCTGCGCAAGAGCTACGGACTGGCGGTCTCGAATATGGGCGCGGGTGGCAACGCCGACGAAGTATGTTGCTGGGTAACCGCCGAGGTCAGTTTCATGAAACCGGAGTTCGGCGCAAGAGTTGTGTTCGGCGTTAGTCCCGAGGAGCCGGAAAAATATCAGCAAGCGGTCGCGAAAATGAACAAGGGCTCGACGCCTTATGACATGGCGGCAATTTACACGGCGCAGAATGTCATCGATCCGCGGGATACGCGGGAATACTTGAAGCGGACGCTGCAGATTCATCGCATGCGCCTCTCGAATGGTGTTGGGGAGCACCTTATGCGGACGTGGCCGACGAGCTTTTGAGGACCGCCGACTCTGCTAAGTCGAGTACGGAGTCACTCGGCGACGGAGCGGTGCTGCTGCGCGGATATGCCGTCAATCAGGCGGCGGTATGCGCTCAACTCGTCGAGGCCATCGCTACCCGTGCGCCGTTTCGTTTCATGACGACGCCCGGCGGATTTCGCATGTCGGTAGCGATGACGAATTGCGGTGAGGTGGGCTGGGTCACGGATCGCACCGGCTATCGCTATGACAGTATCGACCCGGCCACCGATAAAACCTGGCCGCCGATGCCGAACGCATTGGCACTACTCGCGACAAACGCTGCTGCGGCGGCTGGATACCGTCGATTCAAGCCCGACTCATGTTTGATCAATCGCTATGAACCGCGTGCGCGGCTGTCCCTGCATCAGGACAAAGACGAACGTGATTTCAGCGCGCCCATAGTCTCGCTGGCGCTCGGTTTACCCGCGGTATTTTTGTTCGGCGGACTCAGCCGCACTGAGCGGCCGCGCCGGTTTCGCATGTACAGCGGCGACATTGCGGTGTGGGGCGCTGCGTCACGGCTTGCTTACCACGGTGTCGCGCCGCTCGCGGAGGGTGAACACGCGTTGACCGGACGCTGCCGCATCAACCTGACGTTTCGGCGCGCGCTTTAACCGGCGGCGAAGCGGCTTATTCGCCAACCTCGAGCGCAGTCATGCGCCAACCGGCACCGTTCTTGGCAAAGCACGCCCGATACTCAAGTGGGCTGCGGATATGCTCTTCCGGCACGTAGCCTTCGCCCTTTCTAGTCTTGAGCTTCACCCACTTCTGCGCGCTCGTTTTGTCCGCGTCGTCCACTTCCCAGTCGATGACAGCAACGAGGTCATACGATAGTGTTTGCAAGGTTCCTGCATTGGCGCTCGGCGCCGCTTTCATCAGCGTTTCTTTCGCAATCACTGCCGCAGCTTCATCCAGCGTGTCTTTATCCGGCCAGCGGTAATACACGTACGGCAGGCAAAATTCGCTGTTTCCCTTTTCGCTTTTAACGAACACGCCGCCCAGAAACAGCAGTTTTCGCAATTCGACCCAAAGCGGACTGCCCGATGACTGCGGTTCCCACAGTTTCCTGAACTCGGCAACGCCGTCGGTGCCCGAATAATTGCGTATGCCGCGATCGACAATGCTCAAGACATAGCGTTGATCGCGTTGCTGGAGCGCGGCCAGCAGCCGTGACTTGAAACGCGGCCACGTGGGGTCGCTCGAACCCTCGTCCACCGGCGTGAGACGTATGTCCTGCCCCGCAGCGCAAGTGGTGAACAAGGCGAGTACGAGCACATAAAACGCACGACGGATCATCAGCGGCCCTTGTAGTTTCCGCGCCGCTTTTCGCGGAACGCCGTCAGCGCTTCCTGATGGTCGTCGGTTTTATGGCAGATCGCCTGAAAGCTCGAGCACACATCGAGATGCTCGGCGAGCGATTGCTGCTGCGCAAGCTTGAGCAGTCGCTTGCAATACCGCACTGCAAGTGGCGGTTTCGCGGCAATGCTGGTCGCTAACTCACGTGCGCGCGTCAGCAGCGCATCGGGTTCGGTGATTTCGAGCAGAATGCCGAGGGCTTTCGCTTCTTCCGCCTTCAGCATGCGACCGGTCAGCGCAAGCTCCGCCGCGCGCTGATAGCCGAGCAGACGTTGCAGAAACCATGCGCCGCCGTCGCCGGGGATGATGCCAAGATTCACGAACGTCTCACCGAACTGAGCCTTCGTCGATCCGATACGGATGTCGCACATGTTCGCGAGATCGAACCCCGCGCCTATTGCGGGTCCATTCACTGCCGCGATGATTGGAATATCGGCGTCCTGCATGGCGAGCGGAATGCGTTGTATGCCATGTCGATAATTCTGTTGCAGGATATGCGGCGCTTCTTTTGCGTCCTCGCCCATCGTCTTGATGTTGCCACCTGCGGAAAACGCGCTTCCGCCGCCGGTCATGATCATGACCGACACTTCGTGATTTGTATTCGCCCATGCAATTGCGTCTACGATATCGGACGCGAGTTCCGTACTCGTCAATGCGTTGCGGACATCGTCACGTTGGAACGTGAGCACCGCGACGTTCGCGTCAAGCGATAGCGCGGCGTCTTTAAGCTGCGGCAGGGCGGACATGGAATTTTCCTTCGCGATAACTCGTGCAGCGGCGGCAGCTATGGTAAGCGGTCGCACCCGTGCTTACAACGGCCGCTGCGTAGGCGATGCTATACTTATGTTGTCGCCCGCCATCGCGCTGACGCAACGATTCAAGGACGCAAGTCATGGCAAAAATCGAAGTCAAATCGGAAATCACCGGTACCGTGTGGCAAGTGAAGTCGAAGCCCGGCGATAAAGTCGAAGGCGGCGACACGCTGATTGTCATCGAGTCCATGAAAATGGAAATTCCGGTTATCACCGAGGACGGCGGCACGGTCAAAGAGATTCTGGTTAAAGAAAAAGACGCAGTGGCCGAGGGCCAGGTTGTGGCGATCCTCGAGGGCTAGCCCTCGATCTCCTAGTTTTCCGACAGTTCCCGCAGCTTTTTGATCGCCTCGTCACGCGAAGCGCGCACGCGCTCCTCCGCCGCGCGCTGCGCGCGCTCTCCATCGCCTTCGCGCACCGCTTTAACCAATTCCTGCCAGTGCCGGACCGATTGCCGGCGCCGCACGTCGCTCGCAAGGCCAAGCCGCGAATAACGCAGCGTTTGCTGGGCGAGCGCTTCGAGAATCGCACGCAAGCGTGCGCTGCGCGAAACCGCTGTCAACGCACGATTGAGCTTGAAGACGCGCTCTACGTACTCATCACTGTGACGTGTATCGCGCGCGAGCCGCGCCAGCTCAGCGACCTCCTTCTCGAGCATGGGCAGAACCTTCGCGCGTTGCGGATCTTCGGCAATCGCACGGTCGCGCAAGCCGTTTAGTGCGCCGCGGATATCGAATATCTCGCGCACCTCCGAAATGCTGAGCTTGGTGATCTGCGCACCCCGCCGGGCAAGGATCGTAACCAGGCCGTCCTTTTCCATCATGCGCAGCGCTTCGCGCACCGGACCACGGCTTACGCCAAATTCGGCAGCAATCGCCTGTTCCATGATGCGTTGCCCTGGCGCATAGGTGCCGGCGGTTATGCGGGCTGCAAGCTGACCCGCGATCTGCTCGGACAGCGATAGCATTGGCGCGAGCAAAGCCGGCGGTGCGGCAGTGACCGCCCGCTCGCCGCGTGTGCGCGTTACTGACATGCGAGGCATGTCGCTACATTAGTCCGCGCATTGTCTGATTGTCAACAATCACATTGACAACCCGCGACGTCGCGCCTACGATAATGGCCTCGTTGCGGTTTGCTGTGTGACGCATCCGCACTCACCTTCCCACTAGCTGCCATGACCTGGAGAGCCGAAGCCGACGAGATCCATCGACGCCGTTCGCTCGCTGATGCGTGCGGTGGTGCGGAGGCCGTCGCCAAACAACATGCCGCGGGCAAGCTGACCGTCCGCGAGCGCATTACGCGCCTGTTAGACCCCGGGTCGTTTCGCGAAGTCGGACAGCTCGCTGGCAAAGCAATGTACGACGCGACAGGAGCGTTGACGCGGTTCGAGCCGGCGTCGTACGTCATGGGCATCGGAAACATCGACGGGCGTCCGGTCGCCGTAGGCGGTGAGGACTACACTATTCGCGCCGGCACGAGCTTCGGCAGCGACCGCCGCAAAGGCGGCCAGGGTGGTTTCGTGGAAGACCTCGCGTACGAATATCGAATTCCGCTTCTCAACCTCGTGGATGGCACCGGCGGTACCGTCAACACATCGAAACGCAAGGGCTATACGGTGGTGCCGGGCCACGGACAGGACGGCTTCGAGCGCTCAGTCGATCTCATGGGTATCGTGCCGGTCGTCAGCGCCGTCATGGGAACTTCCGCCGGCGGGCCGTCGGCGCGCGCAATCCTGTGTCACTGGTCCGTGATGGTCAGAGGACAGTCGCAAATCTTTGCGGCGGGCCCGCCGGTCGTCGAGCGCGCCTTTGGTCATAAGATCAGCAAAGAGGAATTGGGCGGCGCAAAAATCGCCGCGGACGCGGCAGGCACAATTGACAATGTGGCCGAAGATGAAGACGACTGTCTGCGGCAAATACGGCGCTTCCTGTCTTATCTGCCGCAGAACGTATGGCAACTGCCCCCGGCGGCCGCCACTTCTGATCCGGTTGATCGACGTGAAGATGCGCTCATCGATATCGTTCCGCGTTCGCAGCGCCAGCCCTACGATATGCGCAAACTCGTCGAGCTGATCGTCGATCGTAATTCACTATTTGAAATACAGCCGGCTTTCGGTCGCGCGCTTATCACAAGCTTCGCCCGCATGAACGGCAAGGTCGTCGGTATCGTAGCCAGTAATCCGATGTATGGCGGCATTGTCGATTACAAGGCGGCGCGCAAGCAGGGCCATTTCGTCGAACTCTGCGATACGTTCAATATCCCGCTTATCTTTTTTGTGGACATCCCGGGCTTCATGGTGGGACAGGAGTCCGAAGCCAATGCGGTTTTGCGCGAGGGGGTGCGTGCGCGCTATATCGGGCTGCAGGTCACGGTGCCGGTGTTCACGGTGATCGTGCGCAAATGCTATGGCATGGCCGGCGGCGGCGCGATTGACCGGCGCGGCCTCAATTTCAAGATTGCATGGCCGTCGGCGGAGTGGGGATCGTTGCCGCTCGAAGGCGGAGTCAAGGCGGCGTACCGGCGCGAGATCGAGAGCGCTGCGGATCCGGCGCAGCGCGAGAAGGAGATCGAAGCCGAACTGCGCCAGGTCGCATCACCGTTTCGCACTGCGGAAGCATTTGCGGTAGAAGATCTCATAGATCCGCGCGAGACACGCCCCTATTTGTGCCAGTTCATCGATGCTGCCCAGACACGGCTCGCAACACAGCTCGGCCCTAAATACAAATCGGGCGTGCGGCCGTAATGTGCATGGCGTGCTCGAGCAAACATCTCGCGCTGAATCGCGATAACGGGATTCATACGGAGTATTGCAATGGCATTTGAGGAACTACTGGCCGAATACGAATCACGGCGTCAGAAAGCGTTGGGCATGGGTGGCGCCGACAAACTGGCGAGGCGCAAGAAAGCCGGCCAGCTCAATGCGCGTGAGCGCATCGCCTCGCTCGTCGACGCCGGGAGTTTTATCGAATCCGGTCTTTTTGGAAGTTCCGGCGTCTACCCGGAGCAAGCCGACGAGACGCTCACCGACGGCAAGCTCGCCGGCTTCGCGCGTATCGATGGCCGTGACGTCGCAGTCGTGGTCAACGATTTCACGGTAAAAGGCGCATCGACCAGCGCCACCAACGGAAAAAAAGTCGGCCACATGAAACGCACGGCGACCGAGCGCGGCATGCCGCTCGTGATTGTCGGCGAATCGACCGGCGCACGCCTGCCCGACGCGATGGGTTCGCGCGGCATGGGAATGCTGCTCGGCAATGACAACACACAGTTCCGCCGCACACGGGAGACGCCGCTCGCGACTGCGGTGGTCGGTCCATCGTTCGGGTCATCGGCGTGGCTCGCCTGCCTCGCTGATTTTGCCGTCATGCAAAAGGGCGCCACCATGGCGGTGTCGAGCCCGCGTCTCATCGAAATGGCGCTCGGTCAAAAGGTGGATCTTGAAGAACTGGGCGGCTGGCGCCTGCACGCGGAGACCACCGGCCTTGTCGATCTGGTCGTCGACTCTGAAGAGGAGATGTTCGCTTCGATAAAGCGCTTCCTTTCATACCTGCCGAGCCATCATCGCGAAGCGCCGCCCGATGTCGCGGTGCCGGCGGGCTCGGGTGCCGCCATGGAGAATATATTTAATCTGCTGCCTGAAAAGCGCACGCAGGTGTATGACATGAAGCGCGTCATCAAGGCAGTCGTCGATAACGACACGCTGTTTGAATTGAAGCCGCGCTTCGGTAAGAGTGCGGTTGTCGCACTCGCCCGACTGGGCGGCAAAAGTGTGGGCATCGTGGCAAACAATCCGCTGCATCGCGGCGGCGCGCTGGACGCCGATGCCTGCCGCAAGATCGTGGACTTTCTGGTTCTGTGTGATTCCTTCAACGTGCCGATCGTCCTGCTCGTCGATACGCCGGGATTTCAGATCGGCACCGAAGCGGAGCGCAGCGGCGCGCCCGGCAAAATCATGAATTTCATGAACGCGATGACGCTGGTTACGGTGCCGAAGCTATCGGTGATCCTGCGCAAGAGTTATGGCCGTGCCTACGTTTGCATGGGCGGCGGACGCCATTCCGATGACATTGCCGCATGGCCGACCGCCGAGATCAGCTTCATGAGCCCGGAGTTCGCGACGACCATCGTGCATGGCGTCAAGCCGGGCGACGCCGATTATCCAGCGCGCCTCGCCGAGATCGAGCAGGGTTCCGACGTGTGGGGACTTGCTTCAGTGTTCGCAGCACAGGCGGTGATACGTCCTGCCGATACGCGGGATTACCTGATTCGCATGCTTGATGTATACAAGCTCCGCATGACGAAAGGTGTCGGCCAGCATTTGATGCGCACATGGCCGACGAGCTACTGACGCTTTGTCACCGACGTCATAAAGAAAATCGGAACCAAACGTCCAAGCTCTGTTTTTAGATTTGTGCTGTCTGTGGACTCCGTGGCCGAAAGGAATTGATGTTTAACAAAGTGGTCGTAGCAAATCGTGGCGCGATCGCCGCCAGAGTATTGCGCGCGCTCGATCAAATGGGCATCAAATCGGTCGCCCTGTATTCCGAAGCCGACTACGGTGCGCCCTATCTGGAAATGGCAAGCGAGACCTACGCGATCGGCGCGTCACCGGCGCGCGACAGTTATCTCAACCAGGATCTCCTGCTCGACGTGTTCGAGCGCGCCGGTGTCGATGGCGTGCACCCAGGGTATGGCTTTCTCTCCGAGAACGCGCAATTCGCAGAACGCGTGCAGGCGGCGGGCATCAACTTCATCGGCCCATCTCCCAAGTGGATCCATGCCATGGGCCACAAGACGCGCGCGCGTGAAATCGCAGCACAATACGGCATGCCGATGTCGAAAGGCTCGGCAGTGTTACCGGTGCAGCCCGCGGCAATAGTCGCAGCAGCGCGGGAAATCGGCTATCCGGTGCTGGTGAAACCGGCAGGCGGCGGTGGCGGCATCGGCATGTTGCCGGCGAAAGATGAAGGTGAACTGCTGGCGGTTGTCGAGCGTTCGCGCTCGATGGCGACACGCGGGTTTGGCAGCGCAGAAGTTTATCTGGAGCGTTTGTTCGAGCGCCCCCGCCATGTCGAATTTCAGGTGCTCGGTGATCGGCACGGCAATGCGGTGCATCTATTCGAGCGGGACTGCTCGGTGCAGCGACGCAATCAAAAAGTGATCGAAGAGGCGCCTGGGCCCGCGCTCGATCGCGCCCGCGTAACCGAGGTTGCCGACCAGATCGCGGCCATCATCAAAGAAATGGGCTACGACAACATCGGCACCGTCGAAATGCTGATGGCTGCGGACGGCTCATTCAACTTTCTCGAGATGAACACCCGCCTGCAGGTCGAGCACGGTGTCACTGAGGAAGTGACCGGCGTGGATCTCGTGAAAGCCCAAATCCGCGCGGCCGCCGGTGAGAGGCTGAGCGACATTCTGCCATCGAGACTGGCGATCAAAGGGCACGCCATCCAGGCACGCGTGTACGCCGAAGATCCGAAGAACTTTTTTCCATCGCCCGGCAAGCTGACTGTGTTTCGCCCGCCCCAAGACAAATCGATACGCATCGAGACGGGTTATGCGGAAGGACGCGATGTGACGCCGTTCTACGATCCGATGATTGCCAAAGTCATCGTCCATGCAGCCAGTCGTGACCTTGCGATCGAGCGGCTCGCGCAAGCGCTCGAGTCATTCGATATCAAAGGCCCGAAGACCAACATCCCCATGGTAATTGCAGTGCTGCGTTCTGCGCAGTTTGGCGCCGGCGATGTACACACCGGCTTGATTCCCGAGGTGCAGGCAGGCAGAAAATCATGAACGACGCCGCCGACATGATTGCCGATGCAAAGCGTCATGGCCGTGCCGCGCTCGACGAGTCGGCCGGCAAACGTCTGCTCGCGACTTTCGGTATCAGCGTTCCAAAGTCGGTCGTAGTAGCCGACGCACGCGGTGCGACTGAGGCATTGAAGCAACTTCACCCGCCATACGTCGTGAAACTCATATCGCCCGATATCTTGCACAAGAGCGACGCAGGTGGCGTCAAGGTGAATTTGAAAGAGTCCAGCGAAGTGGTAAACGCAATTGCCGAGATGGCAGCGGCACCGCATATAAAGAGCGCCCGCATCGACGGCTACCTGATTGAAGAGATGGCGCCGCCCGGACAGGAAATTGTGATCGGCGCGGTTCGTGATCCGGATTTTGGCCCGCTGGTGATGGTGGGCCTCGGCGGAATATTCGTCGAAATTCTAGCTGACGTTGCATTTCGGATTTGCCCGATCACGCGCCTGGACGCTGAAGAAATGCTGGCAGAACTGAAGGGCGGCGCCATTCTCGACGGTGCACGCGGAAAGCGGCCGGTTTCGCGCGCGGCGATTGTTGATTCGCTGATCAAGATCGCCGGCGAAGATGGTTTACTGATGCGTCATGGCGACGATTTCAGCGAAGCGGATATCAATCCCCTGATCGTCTCGGAAGCAGGCGCCGTGGCGGTCGATGCAAGATTCATTCTGTCATGACGAATGCCGACATCGCGGCCGGCTATGCGCCGCTCTTCATGCCGCAGACTGTAGCGGTGGTGGGGGCGTCGACGAAGGGCGCGGCACTTCCCAACCACTTCATACGACGTATTCGAGAATACGGCTATGCCGGCGACATTTATCCCATACACCCATCGGCCGCGGAGATCGACGGCCTGCGCGCCTATCCGAACCTCGGCGCTACGCCGAAGCCCATCGATTATGCATACATTGCGGTGTCGGCAGCGCAGATTCCACCGATGTTATCGGCAGCCGCTGGGCGTGTACGCTTTGCACAAGTGATTTCGAGCGGCTTCGCGGAAGTCGACGAAGGCAAGGATCTACAAGCGAACCTGCTCAGCGCAGCACGTGCAGGCGGCATGCGCCTGCTTGGTCCCAACTGCCTGGGCATATATACGCCACGCGGACGCATCACCTTCACTGAAATCAGTCCGCCGGAAGTGGGACCCGTCGGCGTCGTTTCGCAGAGCGGCGGATTGGGCACCGACATCATCCGGCGGGGACTGAACCGCGGCGTCAAGTTTTCCGGGCTGGTGACCGTCGGTAACTGCGCCGATCTCACGCCGAGCGACATGCTTGAATTTTATCTGGCCGACGCGCAAACCAAAGTGATCGGTTTCTATATTGAGACCGCGAAAGACGCCCGTCGCCTGTTTGAGATGCTGCGCGACGCGAAGGCGCGCAAGCCGGTCGTTCTGCTAAAGGGCGGTCGTACCCGTCAGGGTGTCGCGGCCGCAGCGTCGCATACCGGGTCGCTGGCCGGTGACGATCGTGCGTGGATCGCCCTATCGCGACAAACCGGGTGCGTGCTCGTCGATACGCTGGACGAATTCATCGATACGCTGCTCGTTTTTCAGACGCTGACACCGCAACCATTGCACCCGACGCGGCGCGTTGTGCTGTTTGGCAATGGCGGCGGCACGAGTGTGCTCGCAACTGATTGTTTCGCGCGCCTGGGGCTTGATGTTACGCCATTCAATCAGCCGGCGCTCGATGCGCTCGCGGTGCTCAGGCTGCCGCCCGGCACCAGCATTACCAACCCCGTCGATTGTCCCGTCAGCACTCTGCAGCAGGATGATGGACGCGTCGCCGAAAAAATTCTTGACGAGATCTATGCTAAAGGCAAACCCGAAGCGCTCGTGATGCATCTTAATATGTCGGCGTTCGTGGGCCGCACGAAACCGGAGATCCTCGATAACCTCGTGCAGGCCGCGTTGAGAGTACAAACGCATTACCCGGGCCAGGCGCATTTCGTGCTCGTGTTGCGTTCGGACGGTGAGCCACGACTCGAAGCACGCAAACGTGAGTTTCGCGATCGTGCCGTGGCACTGGGTATTCCGGTTTACGATGAAATGAGCAATGCGGGGCGCGCGCTGGCGGCATTGCAGGCGCATGAGCGCTTTCTGCACACACGCGGGTGATGTGCGTCTATGAGTGCGACAGATTTCAAGGCGATCAGCGTCGCATGCCGCGTTTACAGCGGCAAAGATGCACTCGAAAACCTTCCCGCCGAAGTCAAACGCAATAAAGTCCACCGGACGTTCATCGTTTGCGGCCGCACGGTATCGCGGCGGACACCTTTAATCGATCGCCTGCGCTCCATACTCGGCAACGACTGCGCGGGCGTATTTAACGAGATCGAAAAAGATTCGACGCTGCCTTCAGTGCTGCGCGCTGCCGCGGCCGCGCGCGCTGCCCGGGCAGATCTCATTGTCAGTGTCGGCGGCGGCAGCGTAACGCAGGCTGCGCGCGTCGTAGCTATCCTGCTCGCCGAGCGAGCGGCGCCGCACGATCTCATTACACGCTATCCCGAGCATGCGCCAGCGATCAGTCCAAAGCTCCTGGCGCCGAAGCTGCCTATCATCAACGTGCTGACCGTGCCGACAACGGCGCAAAATCGCGGCGGCTCCGCGCTGCGTGACGATACACTCGACCACCGGATGGAATTTTTCGATCCGAAAACGCGTCCGCAGGCGATCTTCTGGGATGCGAACGCTTTAATGACGGCGCCTCCATCACTCGTACGCAACGCGGGCTGCTCGATCTACTGGCGCAGCGTCATGAACCTCGGCTGGACCGAAATCAATCCCTTGCTCGAAGGCGAGCGCCTGCATGCGTACCGGCTGGCGGCACGCGCGCTGCCGCGCGTGGCTCTCGCGCCAACTGCCGACCCGCGCATCGAATTGTGCACCGCCGCTTTTTTGCTCAACCGCGATGCCGATGAAGGCGGCACAATGGCAGCGCGGCACTGGGTTGTGCGCCTGACCTACGCGTTTGCTACGGCGTTATTCATCTCGTTTCCGCACGTTGGTCAGGGCGAGGCGTATTCAGCGTTGACGGGAACGGTCTTGCGCCGGCTAGGCTCCCGTGACCCGCATGCCATGGCACAACTCGCACGACAACTCGGTGTGTGGAAAGAAGGCATGCCGGTTGCTGACGCCCCACAACGCGCGGCGGAATATCTCGACCAGTTTTTTAAGGGCCTGGATATGCCGACGCGGCTGCGCGAACTGAACTTGCGGCGCGAGGGACTCACGCAAGTGCTCGAAAATTCGCTCAAGAATTTTAACGCTGACCCCAAGCGAGAATTCGTGCGTGAACGCGCGTTGCTGCACGACGTGCTGCTGCAGGCGTGGTAATCAAGATAAGCAACGCAGGCTAAAAGGGAGCAATAGCGATGGCGCAATGTGAACTTGCTTACATGACCTGGAAAGAAGTGGAAGCTGCGCGCGACCGCGGCGCTGCAGTGCTGGTGCCTATCGGCACGCATGAACAAAACGGCACGCTGGGCCCGATGGGAACCGACGGGCTGCTGGTTTTCGAGATCACGAAGCGGATCGCCGCCGAGACCGGCGCCGTGGTAGCGCCGTTGTTAAGTTATGGTTACTCATCGCGCCATCGCAACTTTACCGGCACCATCTCATTGCAGCCGGATACGCTGCGCCGGCTCATCTTCGATATCTGCGAAGCGCTGGTTAAAGACGGCTTCGAGCATGTGCTCCTCGTCAATTCGCATCAGACCAACGAGCCGATCATGGAGCATGCGGGACGGCAAATCCGCGAGAAGTACGGCGTCATCATGGGCTACATCAATCCGGTGGTGCTCGCTGAAAAGAGTACTCAGGACCTGTATCCCAAACTGGGCTCAGCGCATGGCCACGGCGACGAGCGTGTCACTTCGATGCTCAGCTATTGCTTACCCGGCGCAGTGCGGATGGATGCGCCGCCCGAACCGCAGGAGTGGCGGGAGTTCGAGGGATTGCCGTTGGCCGCATCTCACCAGGTGAAGGTCGGGCAAGGGGTCTTTGGCCTTTATATGGAAGTCCACGATTTTTCACCGTCCGGCGGCAACGGCAATCCGGCCGCAGTCGACGTCAACAAAGGCGCCGAGGTTGTTCAGCGCGTCGTCAGTATGGCCGTCGACTACGTCAAAGCGTTTCTCAAGCTGCGCACGACGAAGCGGCCGTAGCCTTCTACGATCAGCCCGTCACCGCCGCAAATCGTCAGCGCAAAACTTGCTACGCGAAAGCAACGGTCTGCAGTACGCTGCCTGCGAAAAAATTCGTTAATCGGAGTGCTTGCCGGATGACGACCAAACGTTTCATCGGCAATCTTGTTCTCGCGCTCTGCGGCGTCATCGTCGCGCATGCGGCGTGGGCACAGGAATATCCCGTCAAGCCGATTCGCCTGATCGTGCCGAATCCGCCGGGCGGCGGTAACGATGTGATCGCGCGCATGTTCGCCCAGAAATTGAGCGAAGCCTGGGGACAGCAGGTCGTCGTCGAGAACAGGGGCGGTGCAGGCACGACGATAGGCACAGCGTTCGTCGCGCACGCCGCCCCGGACGGCTATACGCTGATGGTGTCGCTTGTTTCAAGTCATGCGGTAAGCCCTAATCTTTACCGCGATCCAGGCTACGATCCGATCAAAGATTTCACGCCGATAACGGTACTCGTGGTATCGCCGATGTTGCTAGGCGTCACGCCTTCATTTCCCGCAAAGTCGATGCGCGAACTGATTGCGCTGGCTAGGAAAAAGCCCGGCACGATCACCTATGCGTCGGGCGGCAGCGGCTCTCCGATGCACATGAGCGTCGAGATTTTTAAGAGCATGGCAGGCATCGATCTGGTCCACATTCCGTATAAAGGCGGCGGTCCCGCGCAGCTCGGCATTGCCATCGGTGAGGCGTATATGGGAATCTCGACCACCGGATCGATGTTGTCGATGGTGCAGGCGCGCCGCATCAGGGCGCTCGCGGTGGGGCGTGCCGCACGCCTCACTGACCATCCAGATTTGCCGACCTTTGCCGAGGCGGGCATGCCGGGCTACGACACGAACACCTGGTATTCGGTACACGCGCCTGCCGGCACGCCGGATGCCATTGCCGACAAGCTCAACAAAGAACTCGTGCACATTCTCGGCCTTGCTGATATCAAGGAGCGCCTGCGGCAACTCAGCAGCGACGGCGTTGGCTATACACGAGAGCAGACAGGTGTCTTCGTCAAGCACGAGTTGGCGAAGTACGCCAAGGTGATCAAGGACGCCGGCATCAAGGGCGAATAGCGCGCGAACATGCGCTCGGCAATAGTGATCAAATAAGGGAACGCAATGGACACGCTAAAAGTCGGCATGCGCGACGAACTCGTATGGGAGGTCACGGAAGCGCTGACCACAAAGCGCGGTGATTACCGCGTGTTCTCGACGCCGTCGATGACCTATTTCGTCGAGATGACTGCGCACAAGCTTGTGCTGCCACATCTGAAACCGGGTCAAGGCCAAGTGGGACTGCAAGTCAACATCCGGCACATGGCGCCGACGCCGATCGGCAAGAGCGTCCGCTGCGAGACCGAGCTCTTCGCCATCGATCGCCGCAAACTTACTTTTAAGATGAAAGTCTATGATGATGTCGAACAAATCGGCGAAGCCGAGCACGATCGCTACATCGTCGATCTCGAGAAATATATGGCGCGCTTGAAAGCGAAGATCGAACGCGCGTCAAAAAGTTGAATGCCCTCACCATGGAGGTCAACCCGACGAGTCTTCGCCCGCCGGACTGCAACCATAGCGCATTACGTCTCGCTGCCCATTTCCGGCCCGTCCAGTTGACGTATTTCGCACTCGATGTCCCATTCGTCGCCATGCACCTTGAGGAAGCGTTCGGTCAGTTCGATCGCCTGCTGCTTTGAATTCGCTTCGAGAATCGCATAACCACCTATCACTTCCTTGGTCTCGGCGAATGGCCCGTCGACCATCGATAGCTTCCCCCGTCGCAGCCGCACGCGGACGCCCTCGGAGGTTGGCCGCAGTCCGGCGGTGCTGATGAGCTGGCCGGCGGCGGACAGCTCCTGTATAAGTTTGCCCATGTCAGTCATGAGCTGCTCGCTAGGCACCTGGCCGGTATTCTCCTGGATTCGAATCATAGATATAAATCGCATGCTGGATCTCCTTGGTTGATAGCGCAGCGGGGCGTGAAGCAGCATTATTCACTGGCCACGCTTACACCTGGTCGAACAAGGGTCCTCCGGATCGACACTAAGCGGGTTCCCGATCATTCGGCCGCCGAATGGCTATCAGCATCGCGCGCATCGGAGGCGACTCGATCCACCCATTAGAGTGGCCCGCAACTTCTGCAGACTTGTAACTAGCGTTTCTTGCGCTTGCCGGCAGCCTCTTCCGCGGCCAATTCCGCGAATGCGTCCTTAGCAGCGGTAAAGCCGCTCAAAGATGCATAGACGCCGGCATAGACATACGTGTGTAGAAGAATCTCGCCGATCTCACGCTTGCTCCACCCGGCGCGCACGCAGGTTTTGACGTGCAGCTTGACTGCGCCAGCCTGGCTTTGCGCCGATGTCATCGCGAGTGACAGCGCGGCGCGCATCTTCTTCGTCAATCCGGGCCGCGCCCACACGGTGCCCCAGCAGAACTCATCGGTCACATCGTGAAACATGCGCATGAAATCGTCGGCCTCTGCGTAGCCGCGATCCACGTACCTGTCGCCGTGCACCTGGCGGCGGACGATCTCCCCTTTTGCGGCAAGCGGACTGCGTTTCCCTGCCATGTTGATTGCTCCCTGCACTGGATCAAACAAGTGAAAAGTTCGAGGGCGCAGACCACTGCCTGCGCCATCGGGTCTTGGAACGATCGCTAACTGATGTTCAGGATTTTTTCGCCATAGTCGATTTGTTCAGCGAACGCACATCACGCCGTTTCCACTGGCCCGAATCGATCTGTGCCAGAAATTCGGCCGTGATGCGATTGAACAAATCGGGCTCCTCGAGATTCACCGCATGGCCGGTGGCAGCAACAACCGTGAGCCACGCCGAAGGACAAACGCGTTTCATGAATACGCCCGGCTCGAGGCAGTTGTCGTCCTCATCGCCGCTGATAACATGCAACGGAACAGCGAGCTTTGAGAGTTGACGCTCGAGGCTGTAAATGGTCGGCCGCTTGCCCTGCACGCCCGTCAGCGTGTTCGCGGAGCCCAGCGCTGAATGCTTGGCGAACTCGGCGCAGAAATGCGCGAATCCGCGCGGATCCTTGTTCTGAAACTGAATGCGTGAAGGGCCGATCTGATAAGGCTTCACCGCCTCCGCCGTTCCAAGCTCGAGAAAACGGCGCACCATCACATCATTGTCACGCATGAATTGCGCGCGCTTGTCGGGATCAGATCCGTAACCGACACCGACCGCGGTCAGGGACAGCGCCATGCGAGGATAACGCAAGCCGAAATGCACGGTTGCATAACCGCCCATCGAGCAGCCGATGATATGCGCCTTCGCTATTTTCAGATGGCGCATGACGTTAGCGATGTCATCGGTCGCGATCGCCTGCGAATATTTAGCCGCCGACTGCGGCACGTCGGACGGCGGATAGCCGCGCGCATTGTATGCGATGCAACGATAGCGCCGGCTGAAAAACCGCATCTGCGTTTCCCAACTGTACAGGTCGTCGGCGAATTCATGCACGAATATGATGGGCGTCCCGCGACCCGCTTCTTCATAATAAAGTTTGACTCCGTTCGAATCGGCGTACGGCATGTCAGCTCCCTTGATAGTCGCCCGCGATCAGCTCGGGGCCGGTGGTGAACTTGAGCAAAGCGCGAACCGGTCTGTTCGCAAGGTCGATGTCAGCGGCTTGCAGGCGATACGATACATGAATTCAGCACACGCAGACGTCAATGCAAGTCAGCGCGCTGCGCGGCGCACAGCGACACTCGATCGCTGATCCCATAGAAATTAGCCGCGCGCGACGGCTGATGCAGACGGAACGGTGGTGCGTGCGAGCGCCGCTGCATCCCGTATGTTGTCGAACGACCAGATGAGCTCGATGACGTCATACGCGTTGCAGGTCGAGAACCCCCACTCTGCCAGCGCGCGAAATTTACTCTCAATATCGTCATCGCTGAGCGGGCGCTCGAGACTGCCGGAAGCATGCGCAACATAGCAATGATGCTTCGTGCCATCTTTAAGCGTCACTGTTACATCCGCAGCATCTTTGCCAATCGCATTGTCGACGACAGGCCTTACGCGCGAGCGCAGCGCGATGGTCGCGGGATCATTCACGCACGCGTCGCTAAACTCTTTGACGCCGGCCGCCGCGAAGATGCACGCGGCTGCAGCGCAGTGTTGTACCGACAGCTTAGCTTCGAGACCGTTGCGCGGCGCGGGATTGCCGGTCAACGTCAGGACCAGCGGATGCACGCGCAAATCGATGCTAGCGATTGCGTCGTGGACGATGCCGTGCTTATTGCGCAGTTCCAGGCACGCATCGATGATGGGATGCACAACAATGCCGCACGGATACGGCTTGTACGCGTTTTGCGTGAGCTCCCATGTCGTGCCGAGGCCCGTGGTAATCGAATCGAGATCGCAGCGTGGCGAAAGCACATGGGCAAATCCGCGCGGCGCTTCAAGCGCACGCTCCGAGCTCGTAAAGCCTTGTCGGGCGAGAAGCGCCGCCATGAGTCCATTACGCGCGGCGTGGCCCATGTTATAGGTCTTGGCCATGCTGCCGAGCATCTCGGTAAGGCCGGAGGACTGCGTCGCGGCGATGCCGAGCGCCCACGTCATTTGTTGCGCATTCAGTTTCAGAAGTTTTCCGCATGCGGCTGCTGCGCCGAAAACGCCGCACGTGGCGGTAATGTGCCAGCCGGCGTTGTAATGTTCCGGCGTCACTGCCACGCCAATGCGGCATTCGGCTTCGACGCCCAGAATGAACGCATGCAGAAACTGTGCGCCCGTGACCGGCGTGTAGTCCGCCAACGCAACGATCGCCGCAGCGACGGGCACCGTCGGATGAATGACGGTGCTCAGATGCGTGTCATCGAAATCGAGGACGTTCGAGCTGATTGCGTTGATGACCGCTGCATTGAGGATATCAAGCCGCTCGCGGCGGCCGATGAGTTGCCCGTGCGGGGCGCCGGAAAAGTCGCGCAGCGCTGCGAGCGCGGTATCGACGGTTACATCGTTGCAGCCGCCTAGCGCGCAGCCCAGCCAGTTCAGCAGCGCGCGTTTCGCTTCATGGCGCACGTTCGCCGGAACTTCTTGCCATCCCGAATCGACAATGAAGCGGGCAAGCTCATGCGTGGTATCACTCAATTTTTAGTCCCGCATCCTTGACGACCTTCGCCCATTTGGGAATTTCAGCCTTGATGAAGACCGCGAAATGCTGCGGTGTATCGCCTACGGCATCTGCGCCGAGCGTTGCGAGCCTGTCTTTCACGTCCGGCAAGGCCAGCGCTTTCACGACTTCCGCATTCAACCGGTTGACGATCGGTTGCGGCGTGCCCGCTGGAACGAATAAACCGTTCCACCCGACGATCTGATAGCCCTTGAGTCCCGCTTCGTCGAGCGTCGGCAACTCGGGCAGCAGCGGCGAGCGCTTCAGATCGGTCACCGCGAGCGCTCGCAGCTTGCCCGCCTTGGCGAATGGCAGGGTGCCCGGAATGTTTTCGCACATGAACTGGATCTGTCCGGCGACGAGATCAGTGAGTGCCGGCGCGCCGCCTTTATAGGGGATATGCGTCACCTGGATGCCTGCCATCGTCTTGATCATTTCGCCGGCGAGATGCGGCGTTGTACCGGGCCCGCCGGAACCGAAGTTGAGCTTGCCCGGGTTCGCCTTCGCATAAGCGATGAACTCAGTTACGGACTTGGCGGGCACTGACGGGTGCACGACCAGCATGAGGGGCGCCGACGCCACCATGGTGACGGGTATCAGGTCGCGCACCGTATCGTAGGGCAGCTTGCTGAAGAGACTCGGATTGACAGTGAAGGTCAGGCTCATCATCAAGACCGTATATCCATCGGGTGGCGCCTTGGCGACGATGTCCGTACCGATGATGCCGGATGCGCCCGGGCGGTTGTCCACCACGAACTGTTGACCCAACGCGTCCGAAAGCTTCTGTGCGACGAGGCGCGCCATGATGTCGTTCGAACCGGCGCCGGCCGCGAACGGCACGACCATCCGCACGGATTTGTCGGGATATGATTGTGCAGACGCCGCGGTTGCAATGATTAGGACAAGCAATGCCATGCAGGCTCGACATACGATCGTCATTGCTCGTCTCCCGTGCGCAGGAACGCTGCAAGCATAAAGAATGCGGCCGTGCTCAACAAGCAGCGTCCTGTCCTGAATCGGCCGCTTCGGCGTAATGCACAAGCATTATGCCCGCGAGCACCACCACACCGCCGACCACCTGCAGAGCGTTCACTGCTTCACCGAGCAGCAGCCACGCAAACAGCGTTGCCATGACCGGCTGAAACAAAAGTCCGACCGAGGAGAACGTTGCGGGCAGATGCGCCATTGCATACGCGATCAAGCTCTGACCGGCGACCTGCGCAATAAGCGCGAGACCGATTAGCTTGGTCCATCCGTTGCCCGTCGCGGGCAACATGTGCTCGCCCGAGAGCAGCGCGATCGGCAGCAGCACAACTGCAGTAATTACGCCGCTCCAGGCCATGATGGCGGCGGTCGAAACGCGGGTGCGTAATTTGGTGACGGTAAGCTGATAGCCTGCATAGAACATCGCGGTTACGACGCCGAGCCCATCGCCCAGCAGTTCCTTACCATGCAGGTGGAAGTCACTGCCGATCAGCATCGTCATGCCGGTGAGGGCAGTGGCCAGCCCCATCAGAAAGCGCGCGCTCAAATGCTTGTGGAACAGTAGCCACGCGACGAGTGCCACAAAGATGGGGGCAAGGTTTGCAAGCAGTGTCGAGTTGGCGACCGACGTTAGAACGACCGACCAGTGCCACACGGCAAGATCGCCGGCGAAGAAAAGTCCGGCGGCGATCAGCCGGCGTTTATCAGCTCGTACGTAAGCTGCTGGACGCGCGCGCTGCTGCAGCATCGACCACACCGCAAGCATCGGTAAAGCCAGAAATACGCGCCAGAACGCAGTGGCGACGGGACCTGTCTCGCTCACTTTGACGAACAACGCGGAGGTGCCGATCGCCGTCGCGCCGAGCAGTAGCACGGCTATCGCAACGAAATTAGTCCGCTGCGCTGCGCGCGACCCGTTCAAGCGACGTCGCCGTTACTTACCCTGGAACTTCGCTTTGCGTTTCTCGATGAACGCAGCCATGCCCTCTTTCTGGTCCTGCGACGAGAATAAAATTTGCACCGCCTTCGTTTCGAATCCAAGCCCTGCCGAGAGCGGCGTCTCCAGCGCGGCCTGCACGGCTTCTTTGGCATGCAGCAGTGCAAGCGGCGGCAGTTCGGCGAGCTGTTGCGCCATCGTGATCGCGCGCTTTTCGACTTCTGAATCCGGCGCGAGCTCTGACACCAAGCCCATCGCATACGCTTCCTGCGCGGTGAACGGATCGCCGGTGAGGATATAGCGCATCGCCTTGTATTTACCCACCGCACGCGTCAGGCGCTGCGTGCCGCCGCCGCCGGGAATGATGCCGATTTTTACTTCGGGCTGGCCGAAGCGCGCAGATTCGCCCGCAATAATGATGTCGCAGGTCATCGCAAGCTCACAGCCGCCGCCCAATGCGAAACCATTCACCGCCGCGATCACAGGTTTTGGGCACGACGAAATTGCGCGCCATAGTTTGTGCGTGCCGCGCAGCAGATGCTCTATGGTGCCGACGCCCGCCATTTCCTTGATGTCCGCGCCGGCGGCGAATGACTTGGTGCTCCCGGTAAGCACAATGGCGCGCGTATTCGCATCGTCGGTCATCTCAGACAACGCCTGAACGATGCACTTGCGCACTTCGAGATTGAGCGCATTGCGCGCTTCGGGCCGGTTGATTCGAATGAGTCCCACGCCATCGGCGGGACGCTCAACGAGCACTACAGGTGCGGTCATAGCAAGCTTCCTTCGTTTTGGTAATAGTGAGTCCGCAACGATCAACGAGCGATCAGTGTGCGACGATTTACTGCTTGGCGAGGCCAAGCTCGGCAAGCACCGATTTCATGCTTGCATAATCCTCTTTGAGCTCGGCTTTGAAGCGGTCGCCGGTAGCGAAATCGTCAGACAAATAATTGCGCTCGAGATCGGCTTTCCACTCGGGCGCAGCCACCACTTGCTGCATGATCTTTTCCCAGTATGCGGTTTGCGGCGCACTCATGCCTTTTGGTCCCATGATGCTGCGCCAGCCGCCAAACACTACGTTGACGCCTTGTTCTTTCCACGTCGGTACGGCGGCATAAGGGCCGGTCAGCCGCTGACTTGCCGCGACGCCGACGATGCGCAGTTTGCCGGCCTCAACTTGGTCCGCAACATTGCCCGCCGCGGTGGTTACCAGATCGATGTGGCCGCCCAGCAGCGCACCAATTGCTTCCGAGGAGCCTTTGAAGGCGACCACTTTCAGTCCACGCACGTCGGCGCCGATGGCTTTGGCGAGTAGACCGGCCGCAATGTGGTTGTGGCTGCCGAGCGCCGTCGCGAAACCGATGCTGACGCTTTTCGGATCTTTCTTAAGACGCTCGATCAGATCGCGGCCGCTCTTCATCGGTGCGTCGCTTTTTACCGCGAACACGATGTATTCATTGAAGAGCGACGCGATCGGCGTGAAATCCGTGTAGTTGAGCGCACTCGCGCCGATGATGTGGTTAGAGAGTATCGTCGGCGTGCCGACCATGACGTAGTGGCCATCGCCTGAATGTTGATTCAGGTAATTCATAGTCATCGCATTGCCGCCGCCGGGCTTGTTGACTACCGTGAGCGTCGCTGCCATGAGGCGCTTGTCGTGAATGATGCGCTCGACGCTGCGCGCCGTTTTATCGTTGCTGCCACCGGGCGCCGATGGCACGACGATTTCGACATTGCGTTCAGGTTTCCATTGCGCGTGCACCGGCGCGGTCAACAGCACAAGGGCACACGCGGCGAGCGTATTCCGGATGCGCATGGTCAACCTTGCGCCAGCGTCGGCCACAGCCGGTCTGCGCCTCCGGCCGCGATAACGCGCCCGAGCTCCATGCTCCATGCGGCTTCGTTTCCGAACTCTTCACGCCACGACCACAAGCGCAGCGTCGAATGATGCAGCGCGTACTCATCCGTTACACCAATTGCCCCGTGGACCTGGTGCGCAATCATCGCGCCTTCATGCGCTGCCTGCGCCGTGCGTATCTTCGCGGCCGCGATCGGTAGCAGCGCATCTTCCCCGCGTTCGAGCGCACCGGCGGCAGATAGTGCAGCGGCAACAGCGGCGGCGACTTCACCAGCGAAGCGCGCCAGCTCCTGCTGAATGGCCTGGAACTGGCCTATCTTGCGGCCGAATTGCGAGCGCTCGGTCGCGTAGCGCGTTGCCAGCGCGAGCGCTTTTTCGAGCGCGCCGGCCATCATGAGCGCGCGTGACAGCGCGCCGCGCAAACGCAACGCGGCATGATTGATCGCCGCACTCGCCGGCGCAACTCGATTCGATGTGATGCTGACGTTGTCGAGCTCAACATCGTCGCGCGGTTCGGATGCGAGGTTGCGGCCGGCGCTGATTGCGCATACCCGCGCATCGACGCGGGCGACCATGTCACCGTCCTTTGACGATACCAGCAGGACGAGATGCGATGCCATACGCGCCCAAGGGACACGCTTTAAGCGTCCGCTCAACTTCCATTCAGCGCCTTCTTTGCGCGCGACGACTTTGTCGCCTTGCACGGGGCCGAACGCAAGCGGTCCTGGCGGAATCTCAAGGCCCGCTTCTGCAAGCATCCAGGCGGCGATAGCGGTCTCGGCGAGCGGAACTGGTGCCGCGGCGTTGCCGGCGATACGCAGCACCGCGGCGAGATCCGAGAGAGTACCGCCGGCGCCCCCCGCTTCTTCGGGGACCGAAACGAGCGCCAGCTGTGCATCTTCGACAATCTGCCACAACGCGGGCGACCAGCCGTCGCGCTTGGCGGCGTCGAGCATTTTGCTGTCGACATGGTCGGCAAACAATCGCGTTGCCGAATCGACGAGCATCGTGCGGACGTCACTCGCATCCTTCATTTGAGCGGCCCCAGAAGTTTGCGTGCGATGAGGCTGCGTAATACCTGCGTAGTGCCGCCGCGTATGGTGGCCACCGGCGCGCACACGATCGTTTCCGCGAGATAGCGTTCAAAGGTGTCGGCAGCCTCAGGCGTCGGTTCACTATCGGCAAGCATGCGCGCCGCGTCAATGATGTCGCGTTCGTAAAAGGTGCCCATGTCTTTAACGAGTGCCGCCTCGGTTGCGAGATCGACGGTCGCTTTGGGTGTCCCGGCCTCGCTGTCCGGGCCGGGGTCGAGCGTCATCGCAATGGCGAGGGACATACGGCGCAACGACCATAGCCGTGCCGTGAGTTTGCCGACAGCTTCGGCCGCGCGCGCATCGGGCGCTGTGCCCAATCGGCGTATGAGCTCCGTGAATAAGGGAAAGGTCGTCATGTAGCGTTCCGGCCCGCTCCTTTCGAGCGCGAGCTCCGAAGTCACCTGTCGCCAGCCCTGGCCAATCTCACCAACCACCATATCGTCGGGCACGAATACATTGTCCAAGAAGACTTCATTGAAATGGTGATGGCCATTCATAAAGCGGATCGGCCGTACGGTAACACCGGGCGCATTGAGCTCGACGATGAGCTGCGATAGTCCTTCGTGCCGGTTGCCGGTGTCGGGCGCCGTGCGGCACAGCACGAAAAATGCATGTGCCTTGTGCGCCCAGCTCGTCCAGACTTTTTGTCCCGTCACACGCCATCCGTTGGCGACACGCTCGGCGCGTGTTTTAACCGAGGCGAGATCGGATCCGGAATTGGGCTCGCTCATGCCCAGCACGAAATAATATTCGCCGCGCGCAATCGCCGGCAGAAAGCGCTGTTTCTGCTGCTCACTGCCGTAGCGCAGCAGGCTCGGTCCGCTCTGGCGGTCGCCAAACCAATGTGCCGCGCACGGTGCTGCAACCGCGAGCATTTCCTCGGTGACGATGAAGCGCTCGAGATAAGAGCGCTCGCGCCCGCCATAACGCTTCGGCCATGTCATGCCGATCCACCCGCGTTCAGCGACGCGCCGCGAGAAGTCGGCGTTGAATTCCGTATGTCCGAGGTGCGGCCGATATCCCGTCTGCGCGAAGTCGGCACGCAGGAACTCCCGCACTTCACCTTGCAGTTGCCTGGCGGTGGCAGGCAGCTCCAGCGTGGAAAAATCAACTTGATCGAACATAGCGCGAATCGTATGAATTATTAAGAACCGAGCGCCTTCACCAGGCGGTACAAAAATTCATGCGCATCGTACAACGACTTTACGCGAATGCGCTCGTTCAGACCGTGCGCGTTGCTGCCCGCTATATCGTGAAACTGCCCGGTGATGCCATAAGTCGGAATGCCGGCGTTGTTGAGAAAGCGTCCATCCGTTGCCGCGACCAACATCGTCGGCACCACCGGCGTGCCGGGCCACATTTGGGCCGTGACTTCTTCAACCGGTCGCATAATCTCGGGCGACAGCGGTGGTGCGGGTGACGGAACTGCAACACCGTCACGAGTGATGCGTATCTTGTCATTAGCGAACACTCGTACTAATGTCGCCTCGATCTCGTCGACGGTCTCGTTCGGCAGAATACGGCAATTAACCACTGCCCGCGCCCGCTGCGGCAGCGCGTTCGTCGCGTGCCCGGCGTCGAGCATTGTCGCGACGCACGTTGTGCGCACCATCGCATTGAGCGCCGGGATGTCGTTGATACGCGCGAGCGCCTGCGCATCCGGCGGCTGCTGCAAGATCGCTTTTTTGTCCGCTGCAAGCTGGCCCGTTTCAAGCGCGGCGGTGCGCTCCATATAGGACCGGGTTACTTCGTTTACCTTGAAGGGAAAATCGAACTTGGCCAGCTTCGAAATACCGTCGGCAAGATGATAAATAGCATTGTCTTTAGATGGGCGTGCGCTGTGCCCGCCGGTGTTGGTCACTTCGAGCCGGAAGGTCTGGAACACCTTCTCTCCAGCTTGGATACCGAACAAGAGCGGCTTGCCGTTATTGTCGAGAAGGCCTGATCCGCCTTCATTCAGCGCGAGCGCCGCGTCGATCAGATTGCGGTGATTTTTGAGCAGATATTCGACGCCGCTGAACTTGGAGGGAATGATTTCTTCGTCAGCAGTTAGCGCGAGGATGATGTCGCGATTCGCCACGAAGCCCTCGCGTTTCATGCGTACCATATTTGCCACGAAGGCGGCCGCCATCGCTTTGTCGTCGGAGGCGCCGCGTGCGTGGAAGAACCCGTTTTCCTCGACAAGCTTGAACGGGTCGCGCTCCCAGTCCTCGCGTTTCGCTTCGACCACGTCGAGGTGGGCAAGCAGCAGCAGCGGCTTTTTCCCGCCGCTTCCTTTGAGACGTGCGACCAGGTTGCCTTTCTTCGGCCCGTCAGGCGGCACGATAACCTGCATGTCTGCGTCAGAATAGCCGCCGGCCTTGAGCCTCGCAGCCATTGCGCGCGCAGCGCGGGTAGTGTCGCCGGCGGAATCCGTGGTGTTTATCTCCACCAACTCCTGGTAGATCTCGCGCATCTGCTGTTGCTGCGGTGTGAGAGGCTGGCTATAGCCGATGCTCGAAACCAGCAAGGACGCGAGCACCAGCGCTGCGCGCAATAACGATTTTTTCATAATGGCACCCTGAGTCGAGGCTTCGATTATCCGCTGCTCAGCGGCGGTCGTTGTGTTTTCGCGATTCAATGTTTAAGCACGACCAGTGCATCCGCCGCAACGACGCCAGCCGCACTCACGAACAGCGGGTTCACATCGATTTCAGCAATGCGATCCGCGTGGTCGGCTGCAAGCAGCGAGAGACGCGACAACGTGTCCGCCAGCGCATCGACGGCCAGCGGCGTGCTGCCACGGTATCCGGTGAGCAGCGGTGCCGCCTTGATTTCCGCGATCATTTCGCGCGCCGTAATGGCGTCGAATGGTGCGAAACGATAGGTAACATCTTTAAGCAGCTCCGTGAACACTCCACCCAGGCCAAACATGACGACGGGCCCGAAGAACTTATCGTTGACGACGCCAATGATGACTTCAGTGCCGGTTGCCATTTCGCTGACGAGCACGCCGTTGATGGACGCATCCGCTTTGTAACGAAGCGCATTGGCGATCACTTCTGAGGCCGCTCGCTTCAACTCGTCAAGACTATTGACGTTGAGCCGCACGCCGCCGGCTTCTGTCTTATGCGGTATGTCGCTCGAGTCGACTTTCACTGCGAGCGGAAAGTTGAGCGGTGACGCTACAAGCGCAGCAATCGCATCGGCTGCCAAAACGATTTCGCGGGCAATGCCGATTCCATACGCAGCGAGGCATGCTTTCGATGCATGCTCGGTCAGACGCGGCATATCGTGTGGCAGTGGAAGCTCGACGCACGGCGTGAGGCGCTGTACTCCGCGCGCCTGTGCGGCGAGATGCGCACGCTGCTTCTGCGCAAATTGCGCAAGGGCGCCGGCGGCGACCGCGGTGCGAGTGGGAGTCAGCATCCAGGGTATGTGATGGTGGTCGAACACGTCGAGCGAGGCGCCTGCAGTGTCCGGTGCGCGGCCGAGTGAGACAATGACGGGCTTGTCGGTTGTCTGCATGATCGTCGCGAGCTCCGTCGCCCATGCTTCGCCCGCCGCGCCGCGCACGGTTCCATAACGGACGATAATTTGATCGACATTCGGATCGTGCATAACGATGTCGAAGATGCGGTTGAAACGCGCGTTGTCGCCGCCGATCTGTGCTGTCAGATCGATCGGGTTATTGAGCGACGAATTCTTGGGTGCATGCTCGCTGATCGATGCAACGGTTTGCGGATTCAGCGCAGGCAGCACGAGTCCGTGGCGGTCGCATTCATCAGCCATCAGCACGCCGGATCCGCCTGACGTCGAAATGATCGCGACACGCGGTCCACGCGGGAGTCTTCCGCTCATAAAAGCGCGCGATATATCGACCACTTCATGCACATCGTGGACTTCGATAAAACCGCCCTCTCGAAAAGCGGTGCGATACAGCTCGTAACCGGCAGTCATGCTGGCCGTATGTGATTCTGCTGCTGCGCGGCCGATTGCGCTGTTGCCCGCTTTCCACGTGAGTATCGGCTTGCCGAGCTTTAACGCAGCCGCGCCAAGCCCGCGTAATTGTGCGCCGTCGTTGACGCCTTCGAGATACAACACCAGGACACGCACTTCGTCGCGGGCGAGGAAGTCGGCGGCAAGCTCGAGTGTCGTTACGTCCGCTTCGTTGCCGGCCGAGACGATGTAATTGAACCCCATGCCCTCATAGTCGGCGAGCGCAACGGCACTGTATGCGAAACCGCCGCTTTGCGAGACGAACGCCACCGGCCCCTGGCGCAGATGGGGATTGCGAAAGCCGACGCCGAAACCGCATAACACCCGGTCAACGAGATTCATAGTGCCAATGCAGTTTGGCCCGATGACACGTACGCCGCTCGCAGCTGCGGCGGCTTTCAACTTCGCTTCGAGGGCAGCGCCCGCCGCGCCCACTTCACGGAAGCCCGCGCTGAAGACGATCGCGAAAGGAATGGCAGCCTTGCCGCATTGAGTGATGACGTCGGGCACAAGCGGAGCAGCAACTGCAATCAGCGCGAGATCGCACGGTTGCGGTACCTCGGCAACACTCGCGTAACAGCGCAGATCGCCGATCTTTGGATATTTCGGATTCACGGGATAAATCCCGCCGCTGAATCCGCTTTCAATGAGTACTGGAATCGGCTGTCCGCCGATGCGACTGATGTCAGCCGAAGCGCCGACCACAGCGATTGCCCGCGGCTTCAACAGTCGTGCGAAATCGCGTTGCGGCGTCATGGCGCCGACACTCATTCGCCCTTCAGATTGGCGGCTTTCACCACCTTCGCATATTTGGTGATCTCATCGCGAATGAACGCGCCGAATTGCTCGCTGGTGCCGCCGATCGGTTCTATGCCTTCCGTGATAAAGCGGTCCCGCACATCGGCGCTCGCCAGTATCTTGCCGACTTCAGCATTGAGCCGTGCAACGATTTCTTTTGGCACTTTGGCAGGCGCCATCAATCCAAACCAGGTCGTCGCTTCGTAGCCTTTAAGTCCGGATTCGTCGATAGTCGGTACTTCGGGCAGCGCCGGGAAACGCTTGAGACTGCCGATGGCGATTGCACGCACACGACCGGACTGGATGTGCGGCAGGAGCGACGGCACGCCGCTGAATATCATGTCGACCTGGCCGCCGATAGTGTCCGTGAGCGCGGGCGAGTTGCCCTTATAAGGTACATGCACGATGTTGACGCCGGCCATGAGTTTAAAGAGCTCGCCCGCCATTTGATTGGAACTGCCGAGTCCCGACGA
>Ga0207691_10000555_pt1 | contig 37340 bp, 35 predicted proteins | sample KBSM13metaG_FD_184327 | JGI IMG/M metagenome (GOLD analysis project Ga0207691, IMG submission 184327) | Miscanthus rhizosphere microbial communities from Kellogg Biological Station, Michigan, USA - KBS M1-3 metaG (SPAdes) (version 2) | ecosystem: Host-associated > Plants > Roots > Rhizosphere >...
TGGCCCGTTCGGCGGCGACGCGCTTGGTATGCTCAAACGATTTGATATTCCGGTCGTTGGCGAGCACGGCCTTGTTACGAGGGAGTAAGAAGTTTCTCGCAAATCCATCCTTCACGTCGATGAGGTCGCCGAGGTGACCGACCCCTTCCATCGTCTCTTGCAGAATGACCTTCATGCTGCTAACTCCTTCTGTTGGAAAGGAAAAGAGGATACTGGAGGGGCAGAAGAAAAGTCAATCGTGGATTGCTGCAGCGAGCGAGTTCTAGTACCCGAACGCCGCCTGTGGGTGGCTAGACTCTCGTCAGCGAGCGCCCGTATTATGACCGCACTCTCTTCAAGGCATCCCATCATGACTGCACGAGAACTCATCGAGCATTGGGCCGCACGACTCACGGCGGAGCAGGCGCAGCTTGGTACAGCCCAAGGCGACCAGCCGCTGACACCCGTGAGCGGACGTCTCCTGGAAACGGTCGGAACGCTGTATCTCTACGAGTTTCGGCTTCCTCCTGATGGCGTATTGGCCATGGATATTCCCGTCTCGGTCGTTCCTGACGACGAGATCGAACCGGCCGAAGGGCTCGTCTTGAGTTGTAAAGACGGCGTGGCCTTGGTGCAAACCTTCGACGCCGTCGGAACCACTATAACGAATGCGACGATTGTCCCCGATCGGGGAGGCTTTCTCTTAAGAGCGGCGGAAAGATTCGCTCACATGTTGGCGCAACCCGACTCCTACCGGCTGGGTCCTGCCGATCGACTGGCTCCAGTGTTCGGGACGCCGAACTCGTTTGATCAGGGTAGCGCTTCCTCGGCTTCCGTCCTGACGACGCTGTGGACGGAGGATCCATCCGTGCGGCAACAGAAAGTGGCGGCGACGGCGATCGAGCTCATTCGGGCGAACAAACGCATCCTGCTCGTGTGCCCAGATCATCATGCCGCAGACGAGATCAGTGGATCCATCGCGCGAGCCATGAAGGCCGGGGGGCTCATCTACAAAACCTGGGTGAGCCGATATGAAATGACGGTGGCCCATCAGGCGTTCGGCTTACCGATTCACGAGCTGGGCTTCGAAGCACAAATGCATCAGTTTTATGCGAAGTCGCGGGCGGACAAAGCTGCGCTCCGCCGGAAATACGAACGGTTTCGGGAACTCACGCCGATCTTGGCGTACAAAGGGCATAAGCAAAAGGATCTCGATGAGGTCCGGTTGCTGGAATGGCGCCTATTGACGCAGTTGAGCGACCTTCAGGCGAAACAAAAAGAGGCGCAGACGACGCTGGCCGAATATGAAAACCTGCCGCTTCTGCGCCGCCTCACCATGCAAGCGGTGGGGAAAAATGTGGACTCGCTCCATCAGTATCTTGTCCTCTACGAGACTCAAATCGCCGCGTTGATGAAAGAACTCGATATTGCCAAGGCTCGTATCGACGAGCTCGTGCCCGAAGCCGCAGTCCCCAAGGATATGCGGCCGGAATTCGAAGACCTAAAAGAAGAGATCGTGCGATTGGGTGGGACGAAAAAGATCCGTGAGCTGCTTGCGGCCGAAGAAGACACCAACCGCCAGGCATTTATTCAAAACCGGCGCCTGGTGATTACGACGGCCGACCGGGTGTTGGCCGACCCGCTCTTCAACCGTGTGCGATTCGATGTCCTGATCGCCGACAATGCGCCATGGATTTCGGTGCCAAGTCTGCTCGGAGCCGCCGGACTCGTCCGCGAGCGGATCGTGCTCACGGGTGATCAGCGGGACATCGCCAGGGCCGGTCGCTGGCAGATGGACGAAATGGCGTGGAGCCAGCGTTGACAAGCACGAATTGCTGAGAGGCGCTTGACGTCAGCGAGCGAAATTCCGGATAATCCCCTTCCCACTCTCCCAATGCCTCACGGAGTGAGAGCCCGATAAGCCGAAGTGGCGGAACTGGCAGACGCACTAGATTCAGGGTCTAGCGCCCGCAAGGGTGTCCGGGTTCAAATCCCGGCTTCGGCACCACTCATTCGATTATCCTAATTTGTCAGTGAGTTAGCCAACTGCGATTTGGCAGGTGTTACGGGGGTGTTAATGGCAGCGTCGAGCTTGGCCATGGCGGAGTCTAATCGTTCCGCCTTTACCGTGCGATATCGAAGAAATCACACCCTTGCTGTTGATACCGTTTCCCAAAAATGAACCGGCATATTCGACGGCATAACGAGGGTGTCGGCGCTTGTCCATATCGTTCAGCGTTCGAGAGCTGTTAGGTTAAACGCCCTAGAATGTTTCACGAGAGTATATCTGAACTTGCTGAGTTATCCATCCGACATTGATGCCACTGACCTCTTAATCGCCCCATAGACCTCATCACCGGACTGTCCCTTGGTTAATACTTCAAGGGCGCCGGCTTTCTCCATCGCATAGACGAAATAGTCTCTGGTATCGAAGGTGAGGCCCAGAATGGCCACGTGAGGATACTGGCTTGTGATGAGCCGAGCAGCCGTGATCCCGTCCATTTTTCTCAAATTGATATCCATGAGCACGACGGCCGGCTGGAGTTGGCCGACACTCTCCACAGCCTCCTGGCCATCGCTCGCTTCGCCTACCACTTCAAGATCGGAATAGCATGACAGCAGGCTTCGCATGGTTTCCCGAAACATCAGGTGATCGTCCACAAGTAGTACCCGAATCTTCGATTGGGCAGCCATAAGAACACCTCGACCACGTATCAATGGCTTCATCCGCGTCGTGCGAAACAACGGGACCTGCTTCAAGGATTGTGGCTAGTTGACCGACAGCGGGGGATGGAAGTGCTCGTCCAGGAAATAACGTGCAGGTGCAGACGCATGTGGCGGTAAAAGAGAGAAGAGCGCAGTCGAAAAGTGCGCTGGCTCGGAAGGGATGGCAAGTCCCAGAAGCAGACTTGAGACAAAGTCATCTTCGGAACCATCCAGATCCCAGAAGCTAATTGGAGCACCGAGCATCTGCAGGAATACACCGGCACAGAGCAGAGTGATGAGTAAAAGACGAAAGATCGTTGTGGCGCGCATGCCCATCATGGGGCGCAAATGTAATGCTTGTCTCGAAGATTGTCCAGCGTTGGCTTACACGTCCTGTCGTTGGTCGAGAGGGTCGGATCTCTGCGTTGTCTGTAGGCAGGCTCTGACCGTGCGGTTGTTGCCCTATGATTGCGAGGCGCTTTTCCGTCCTGTGATGTCTCGAAAGACGAGAATGACTCCAGGATGAGAGGGATACCCTTGTATGTCGTACCAATGCTGGTCCCCGGGATAGAAAAACTCGAATTTGATGGGCACATGATCTTTGAGTGCCAAGTCGAGTTCTCGCTCGGCGAGAGTACCCTTGAGGTCTGGAAATACTTCCCACATCGATTTACCAATCATCGCTTGAGGGTCTTGCCCGAGCCGTCTAAAAATATCGGCTGCGGCCTTATTCATCGCCACATATTTCGCGCTTCCATCGAGCTTGACGACAGCGTCTTCAACGCTGTCAAGCATGGCCATGAGGTCGTCTTTCCCAAACGGTGTTTCCATAATCAACACCATAGCAGAATAGTCTTCGTCGCCTAGATGCGAAAAACACTGAAATCGTTTTGGAGAAAGACTGAGTGGCACATGTGGCTGTAGCACAGATACGTAGGCACAATCGTACACCAATCGGCGCACCTTTTCGTATATCTTCCCACAAATTTTAACTGTTCTGTCGTCACTGAAGGACTCGGCCTTGCGAGAAGACCACGCGAAAGCCAAAAGAGAAGAGTGGAAAGCCAAAGGAAATCCACCGTGCGAACACCGGACGCTCAAGCTGCTGTATACCGTCGAGAATTATATTACGGGCGACTATGTGTGCATTGAATGCGGCGCACTTATTGGTAAGGTTTCAAAACCCTGATCGTTTCCTACAGGAAGACTTTCAGCGAGTGATTAGTGACCTACTCCTATAACTCATCCACTTCATCCGGAAAAAGGTCCCGGTTCTCCATTACGATATCCCACCACGTGCAGCCCAGCTCTTGAGCAATTCGTTCGATGTGGGCTTTGAGTCGGTCGTCCCATTCATGCGCCCACTTCCTGAAAACGAGTTGTTGAAGAGATAAGTCGGAATCTTCTGTTGGGACCATCTCTGCACCTCAGCCCCGAGAAGGTCTGTAAGCGCCTGGATGGTCAGAGGCGCATTGCCTTCCGCCGGATGTGCTGACATGACTATCATTCAGGGAAGTCGACTCTACAAGACACTTTAGTTGCCGTTATTTCTAAGTCTTTGTACGGCTTTTCTGTTTTAAAAGTGGCTTTGACAACTCCTTTCAACGGCATTCCTGGATCGGAGGGTAGTTGTAGAGTGATTCGCAAACCAACTTTTTCTGGACCGGCAGCCCACGTGAGCAGTACTCCATCCTTGGAATCTTTCTCCCAGTAAGTAAGATTGTGAAACGTTTGCGGTTGACCAGGAGCGGGAAGCAACACGTAAGCACCCTCTCGGAATGCTCTTATTGAAGTGAGCCAAATAGTCTTGGGTAGGAGGAGGTATTTGATGTCTGCCACTGGGGCAGGGTCCCAGTCCATTGTGGATAATTCATAACAACCTGGAATGTTCTGAGGCATTTTCGATGTGGAATCAGCACCCTCGGAACCTTCCTGCAGAAGCAGGATCATGACCGCGAATACGATGGATCGATATGTCATTGCCCCTCCTTCAGGCATCCCTGAGTCTGTTTAGAACCTCATCGACACGTTATCATCCACTATGCGATCTCTGTGCATTAGTCGGTGGCTTTGTTGGCTTTTTTGGTGTTTTAGGCTTTTCTCCCGGCTGTGTTGGCTGTTCGGGCTGTGGGTTTGGCTGTGTTGGCTGTGTTGGATCTGTGGCTGCTTGCAGGGGCAACGGCGTCGGCTGCGATTCGCCCGCCACGAACTCAACTCTTCCTTTGTCCATTAAGTCGATTCCCACCGTATCCGACCCGAAGACCTGAACCGGCGCGGCACTGACGAACATGCCTGAAACTAGGAATACAGTCACAACAACAGGATTGTCCCTCATCGAATCACCTCTCCTTAGACTTGGTTGGATTGCTGAAAAGAAGACTCTAGTTGGGCATACCGTGCAAGTCAAACATTCAAGGCAGCGGGGCGTTCTCTTCATCTAACGGTAGTCTGAGTTGCAGCACAGCAGTCCCAGTCATCGAAGGGCCCAGGCTGTTGAACCAATGACATCGGTTGGGGAATGACCATAGAATAATAATATCAATCACTTGGGCAAGCTTTTGGAAGGCGGAACACTATTAACTAGGGTATTCGCTGGTCACGATATTTTTGGGAGCTTCGTATACTGCGCCCAATTGAGAGGTGCCTGGCAATGACCACACCGAGTCCGAGAGAATGCGAAATCTCTCGCTATCGGCATGGCTGCGACCCGCCAGGGAAGCCCAAGCCTGTTTCTCCCTCTGACTGTAAGGGCATCAATAGTGTAAGTCCTCCTCGAGCGGCAACCTCTCCGGCTTCAACGCAATCCCTGATTCGATTAATACAATTACAGCCATCACTCTTAGCCTCGTTCTTTCAATTTCGTCCGAAGCGAAGAAAGTAGAAAGGAGAGCTTTCATGTCATCCACCATTACCCTCGTGATCCCATGGGCTGAAAAGGAATCGGTGTTTCTCCAACGTGCTGTTCAAGCAGCCATTCGCGCGCATCGCGGAGATCACCCTTGGAGTCACGATGTAATGGCAGACACTGCCAATGAAGACTGCAGTCGAGCGTTTCCCGTCGCTGTATAAGATCGGTATTGTCCTAGGGCCAAATTATCCTAGGGCAAACTGTAGATATTTGCCTTTTAGAAGACTAGAATTGTTTTTAGTGACGAAGGTTCACTTCTAGCCTGGTGGTGCTTGATGCTACATCGGGGTTTTTATAGGGGCACTTCTGAACTAGGTAGGCTTCTGATTTCCCCTATACCAGCGATCTCTGTGCCTCCTCTCCCGCTCGAAGAAACAGAAATCCCAATCACTAGGCAGTGGTTTCTTCGTGCGTTGGTCTATTTTGTGGGATGGCTCGTGTTCTTCGCCTTGCTCGTCCTGCTCGGGGTTTACATACCGCACGCTACCCCAACTTTCCTCGAATATTAAGGGCCTGGCTGACCCGCCGGTTGCGGCGGCACACAGGCATCCAGAATCAGCAGACAGCGATAGCTTACAAAAGGCTCTAAAGGCTCTATTGGCGGGCTTTACAAGTGAAGCGCCGGAGATAATGCCGTAGGCGTGGGAGTCCTCATTCAGGCCCCCGTCCTGCCGACAAAGGCCGGGGGGTCTTCTAGCAGGTGTTATTAGGGTGTTACTTTTGTGGCCGAAACAGGCTAGACACAGACAAACACAGCCAAAGAGAAGCAAACAGTCCTTAGAGCATCTAGCACGCGGAGCGAGGGAATCGCCGTTCCTATCAAGGCGTTCAGCGATTCCCCCTAATACAATCCCGGCTTCGGCACCACCTTATTTCCCCTCTAATCTACCTTAGCTCAACATTCCTCCACCTGTGAATACAAAATGGCTACTTAGATTTTAGACCCTATTCGTTACAGGACTTTCTTTTCTTTTTATGGCGAGCGAATGGTTGGGACGTACAAAAACTTCACCATCAAGTCCTGCATTACATCTTTCGTTCAGGATCTCTCTCACACTTGAATAGGATTTTAGCTAGAACCATTCGGCCCTAATCAAAAGAATTATAGTATAGATACCTCGGAATTGATTACCTTGGAATTCCGCAGAGACTAAGGCAAAAAATTCCCCTAACATCGATTTGAGAAGAAATAACATGCCTGCGCAAGACCATCACCGTTACACATCGAGCCCCTCGCAGAGCGATCCTCCCGGACCGTCCTTCTAATTTTCCCGCTGATTTGGAACGCCGTGGCCTGTTGCCTTGATCAAGGTGGCGGCCTGTCTAACTCACATCAAGGCCAATACTAAATTAGTAGCGCATCACGTCAGACGAAGAAAGCAATGAACTACCGAAGCGAGATAGATGGGCTTCGAGCTCTAGCTCTTCTGCCAGTCATCCTCTTCCATGCTGGCGTTCAGGCATTTCGCGGCGGCTTTGTCGGCGTCGACGTGTTCTTTGTCATCAGCGGCTATCTCATCACATCTATTATTCTAACGGAGCAGCAAAAGGGAACTTTCTCGCTCATGAGTTTTTACGAGCGACGGGCAAGACGCATTCTGCCCCCTTTGTTTGTTGTGGTGTTCGCTTGCATACTGTTTGCTTGGCTATGGATGTTGCCAGCCGAAATGGAAGACCTAGCGAAGAGCGTGATGGCTGTTTCGACATTCACGTCCAATCTGTTTTTTTGGAAAGAAAGTGGCTACTTTGCTCCGAATGGCCAATTAGAACCGCTTTTTCATACATGGAGTCTGGCTGTCGAAGAGCAGTACTACCTGCTATATCCACTCTTTCTCTTTCTGACGTGCCGCATGGCAAAGCATTGGATGGTTAGCCTTCTGATTGCTGTGGGAATTATGAGTTTGGCTTCGGCACAGTGGGGTGCGTTCCACATGCCGGGGGCAACGTTCTATTTCTTACCAACCCGTGGTTGGGAGTTCACGATTGGGGTATTGGTCGCATTTTATCTATGTGATAACGGAAACCGTGAAAGCTCGGCACAGGTTCTTGACCAAGTAGCCAGCCTGGTAGGCATTTTGCTCATCGCATATGCGGTATTTGCTTTTGATGAGCAAACCCCTTGGCCGAGTTTGTATACGCTGGCACCCACTCTTGGTACGGCGCTGGTCATATTGTTTACTCGAGAACATACAATAGTTGGCAGACTTCTTAGTAATAGAGCGTTGGTCGGTATCGGCCTCATCAGCTACGGCGCATTCTTATGGCATTATCCCCTTTTTGCGTTTGCGCGAATTCGAAATATCGACGCGCCTAACAAAACAACGCTCTTAGCATTAACAGTAACTGCTATGCTGTTCGCTTACATAAGCTGGCGCTATCTTGAGCAACCTATTAGAAACAGACGTGTTTTCCGGCAGAATACCATATTCCTAAGCGCGACTATTGGCAGCAGTGTCCTTTTACTGGTGGGTTCGGCTGGATATTTTACGAAAGGCATGCCAGGCAGATGGGATTCGCAAGTGTTACGGATGGAATCCACTCAACAAGATCATCTCGCCCAGCTTTATGCTGGGGGGTGTCACCTAAGAGGATCTGAGACGAAGCTAACAAAATGTGTACGAGGTGAGTCCACTGCAACACCTGCCTATGCAATTTGGGGTGACAGTCATGCGGGAGTCTTAGTGCATGAGCTGGAAAAGTCGTTTGTCGACAAAGGATTGAGCGCTCTCCAATACACTAAAAATGATTGCCCAGCCTCTGTCGGTCTGCATGTCAAACCCTCCAAGGATAAAGATTCAAACTGCGAACAATTTACAAAATTTAGCATTGAGGATTTGGCGGATAATCAAATACAGACGGTGATAATAGCGTCCCGGTGGCTGCAGTACATAGAGGGACATGACGGTCGACAATCTCTAAGGGTCGCTACAAATAAGAACGATTTGTATGCACAACCTGACATTGATTCGGATGCTGTAGTGGCTACATACATAAATGCGATACGAAGTCTCTTGGAAGCTCTCTATCGCGTAATTCTTATCTATCCGGTTCCAGAGAGTGAGTGGGATGTCCCGAAAAGTTTGGTAAGGTTGATGACATATACTGATCTAGAACCGCTTTCTCTTGCTGCCGACTATCATCGCGTTTCGCAGAGACTGAATAAGATTAACGAAGCCTTCGATAGCATTGGGGACCATCCTAACCTTGCTCGAATAAAACCAGAAAAACTGTTATGCGGTAGGTTTAATAGGAATTGTCTTGCTCACTTAAATGGGATACCACTTTACTTCGATAAGGATCACTTAACCAACACCGGCGCTCGATTAGTGGTTGATGAAATTCTGGAACAGTTGGACTCATAAATTGCCCCTCATTACGACGTTGACCTTCGGAGAGAACCCCGACGATTACGGGCAGCAGGAGCATAAAGAGGAGCTCCTATCCTCACAGAGCCACCGATGGGTTGTGGACAAGGACATTTGTCTCGCGCAGGCTGGGGCACTGTCGCACTTTGAGCTTTTGCAAAATCCAGTCGGCGAATGCAATGGCGCCTTGCATGTGGCAGGCAGACCCAGCCACAAAAATATCGGTCCAGAAGTATATCGAGACTAAAATTAAGAACCGTAATCGCAATGATGGGGTGCCATCTCTTGCCAAACGGACCATCGACGCGGCAGCGATATAGGCATGTACCCCTCATTTTGAGAATGCACGTTGCGTCGCGGCCTCCGCAAAGAATCATAGAAGGTGCTTCAGTATTCCTAGTGTTCTCCCCCGCCTGGGGGTCTAGTACGACGAAACCGTCATGAGATCATTCAGCAATGCAGGATGAAGAGGGAGGACGCCGGGTCTATACTGATTGGTAAGAGTGTAGATAGCCGTGCACGGAGTCATCGAGAGCGCCTGTCTACGTTGAGTCTTACGATGGTCTCATCATGACGCCAAGAAACTCAGGTCGATTCTCTGGTGCTGGAGTAGCCTCCGCACTTCCGATCCGTGTCGGCGTCAGCCGTTGTCTGTTGGGGGAAGAAGTCCGCTTCGACGGAGGACACAAGCGGGATCGATTTTTGACCGATGTTCTGGGGCGCCATGTTGAGTGGGTGCCTGTCTGTCCGGAGGTCGAAGCGGGATTCGGCACTCCCCGCGAAGCCATGCGGCTGCTCGGCGATGCCGAACACCCGAAGCTCATCACGATGACGAGCAAACGGGACATGACGACGCCGTTGGCCGTGTATTCGAAGCGGAAGCTTGAGATGCTCGAGCAGACGGAGCTGTCGGGATACATTTTCAAGAAGGATTCGCCGAGTTGCGGGATTGAGCGAGTCAAGCTCTTCAACACACAAGGCATGCCGAGCCGCACAGGGATGGGCATTTTTGCGCGAGCTTTCAAGGAACGATTTCCGCTGGTGCCCATCGAAGACGAAGGCCGGCTTTGCGATCCGGTCTTGCGGGATAACTTCATCGAGAGAATGTTTTGCTATCACCGTTGGCAACTTCTTGTCCGTGGCCCGCTCACCCGGGGGTCGATTGTCGCCTTTCACACCGCTCATAAGTACTTGTTGATGGCCCATAGCCGCGAGGGCTATCGATCCTTGGGGCGATTGGTCGCTCAGGCGCATTGTTATGCGCCAAAACAATTGGCGGCCCTCTACGGGCGGCTCTTCATGGCCACGCTGGCCGTTAAGGCGACGAGGCGCAAACACGTAGACGTCTTGCAGCATCTGATTGGGCACTTAAAACAACAGCTGACGCCCAAGGAGCGCGAGGAACTCAACAGCGTTCTGAGGGACTATCATCAGGGGTTAGTGCCCCTTATCGTCCCGGTCACGCTCATCAAACATCATGTGACCATGCATGAGGTCGAATACATTCAAAACCAAGCCTATCTGAATCCGCATCCGAAAGAACTGATGCTGCGGAACTACGTGTAGAGAGACAGGAGCGTGTCATGCGTGGCGTCGTATTGGTCGGTCACGGGGGCATTGCGAAGGATTGCCCCGGTGAGCTGGTCAGCAAACTTAAACGCCTAGAGGCCCAGCGTCGCGCCGCCGGCACGATTCCGTCGGCCGAGGAACAGGAACTGGATGCCACCATCCGCCGCTGGCCAAGGACGGCCGCGACTGATCCCTATAGGGCTGGATTGGAAGCGGTCGGCGTCGCCTTGCGCCCCCTGCTGAACGGCGCCCTCTTTGCGTTGGCCTATAACGAATTCTGCGCTCCCAGTGTCGGTGAATCGGTCGAAGACCTAATCAGCCAAGGCGCAACGCACATTACCGTGGTCACCACGATGTTCACGCCAGGCGGCGCTCATTCGGAAGTTGAAATTCCGGAAACTCTGGCGCGATTGCGATCGAAGCATCCTGGACTCGAATTGCAGTATGCTTGGCCGTTTGATGTCCATGTGATTGCTAAAACGCTGTTGCAGCAGGTAAAACAATTCTCGTAGGGGCGAAGCCGCTGATCGTTCGATGAGAAAGGAAAGGTCATGCCAACGTTCCGGGAACAACTGGTTCGCGCGTTTCATGAAACAGGTTCCTTCAAATGGGATCCGTCCAAAGGATTTACTTTGGCGTCGGGCCACGTCAGCCCGTTTTATGTGGATTGCCGCGCCTTGATGGCGCACCCGTCCGCTCGGCGTCTGGTCGGTCAACTCGCGCATGGCGCACTGATGGGAGTGGAGATCGATTGTCTCGGGGGATTGGAGATCGGCGCCATTTCCATTGCGACGACGATCTCGGATTTCGCCTATGCGGCTGATCCCAAGCGGGAATGGCGAACCTTTGTCGTGCGTAAGCAGGCGAAGGATCACGGCCTGGGGAAGCTGATCGAAGGTGCCATCCGTTCAGGGGACCGCGCCTTGATCGTGGACGATGTCCTGACGAGCGGAGGTTCGCTACTCAAAGCTGTTGCGTCAGCGAGAGAGGCAGGGCTTGCTGTGACCCATGCGCTCGTGATCGTGGATCGAAGAGAACAGGAAGGGCGGAAAAAAGTCGAGCAGGAGGGCGTGAAGCTGATCAGCTTGCTGACGATCGATGATTTGACCGCCGCATAGCAGCGTGTTGATGAACAGTGGTCTCACTTGCAACGAAATTCGATGCCCCACCGCCGTTCGCGCACGACCTCCTGTCCGCCTTCGATGCCTCCCACCACGCGCGACCGGCCCTTGGCTTCCCCTTCGCGGACGATCACATAGTTGCCGCCACAGGTGTCTTTGATCAGGCTTAGCGCGTCCTTCCGAAACGATGACAGCATGTGACCTTGCTCCCCCTTGAAGGGATACGTCACGACCCCTCCGTCCTCATTGCGTTGCGCAAGCTTGGCGCCCTCGGCGCAGCCAGAGAGAAGTAGGATGAAGGCGCACATGAGGCTTGACCAATTCTTCATGCGGCTCCTATGATAATCGCAATACCCTCTCTATCTCGCGAAAGACTGTCCTCAGGAGGTCTACCATGATTCGCCGAATCGCCATCTCGTTGCTCGGACTATTGTTGATCGCCGGGATGACGACCGTCGTCTCCGCGCATCATTCGTATCTCTTGTCCGTCCAGCAATTGCGTGCTGGCCTCAACAAAGCGCCGTCGATGGCGCAAAAAGGGTTTGTGCTTATCGACGTCCGTTCGCCCGAAGAACATGCAGCGGGTTTCATCCCCGGCACCGATCTGAACATTGATTTCCGTGAAATCAAAACGCGCCACCGGGAAATCGGCGTCCCCTTGGATGAGCACGTCGTGGTCTACTGCCAATCCGGCCATCGGAGCAACATCGCGGCTGAAACGTTGGCGGATCTCGGCTATACCCACGTCTACAATGTCCGCGGCAGCATGAATGCCTGGGTCGAGGCCGGCTATCCGGTGAGCCGCTAAAGGCACGTTCGGTCCACCAGAACGCCGTTGCCGCGCTGCTGTCCGCACTTCTTCACCGACGTGAAACGGCCCCGCGCGGGCTGATGCCGATCACCGCCGGCAGGCCGATATGACCGGTCGGTCCGCTGTTCAGAAGTGCCACCCAAGAATGGGTTCCTGCGGCTTTTTCAGCAGCCTTTTGTAATGCGGGACTGATCGACACATCAGACGACGACCCTCCATCCATCGCCATCGCCTGTCGGATCTGGGGATAGGCCTCATGCAAACATCGCCCCATCGCGTGCAGGGAAACGGGCTCCGTCGTCTTCATGAGGAGGATGTGCCCGTTCTTCAGCTCGCCAACGATGGTCTGCTGTGATTGCTTGCCGGTCGGGTTGACTCGGACTTTGCCGGTGCGGTCCAAGAGCATCAGCGATTGCGCCGCTTCCCCATAGGGAGGCTGCTGCTCATTGAACGGATCGATTGAGAGATCCAGGATCCCGGCTGTTGCTGCGCCTGCCTCAGTTGGTTCGGCAACAAACAGTCCCATCCACGATGTATGGCGTTTGCCTCCCACCGGCTTTCCCTGTGCGTACAGCAGCCCCAAATAGGAGAAGTTTTCGCGAAAGAGCCCGGCGTTGAACACGAGGTCATGGCCGGTTCGCCTCTGCCATTCGTGAATATCGGGCGGCTCTTCAAACGGCTCATTGCGGAAATAGTGCACAAAAATCCGGTATCGGAGCGGATCGATCTCTGAGACAACCAGCGGAGGCACGTCGCTGCAGACAGAAGAGGGGTCCCAGACCCCAATGGCCAGCCCCTCGGCGGGATGGTCCCAAACGATGGTTTGCGCCGATACGGGATGGAAGGGCGAGAGGAAAGGAATAAGTCCGATGACGATCCCGAGGACACCCACCCAGAGCCGAGAACGACGTCGCTTCATCGTGTTCAATAAAAGTATAGGGAGCGTGTGGTCCAGCGTCACACCAGGCCCCTGGATGGGAAATGAGGGTGCACGTCTAGTGCGACGCCCGTTTCGCGGCTGGTTGTGGAAGCGCGGTCGAAGAGGCATCAAGAATCTTTCTCACCGTGCGTGCCAAGAGCTCCGGCGTGAACGGCTTTTGAAGAAATCCGCTAGTGCCTCGCTCATGACCGGCCAGAATGCCGACATCATCCGTGAACCCGGACATGAAAAGGATCCGCAATTCGGGTTTGATCGTCATCAAATGTTGAGCCAGTTCTCGACCGCCCATCCCTGGCATCACCATATCGGTTAACAACAGGTCCAGACGATCCAGTTCCTGCGACGCGAGCAGGCAGGCCTCCAAACCCTGCTTCGCCTCGATCACCCGGTATCCCAGCTTCCGCAGAGCGTCTCGGAGCAAAATGCGCACGCTGGTATCGTCCTCGACCAACAAAATGGTTTCGCTACCTCCCGCCGGTTGGGCGGAAACCTCCGGGGACGACGCCGGATGCGCGTCGGCGGAGATCCTGGGAAAGAAGATGTCGAATCTCGTGCCATGGCTCACACGGCTCGTGACGTCGATGGCGCCGCCGGATTGGGTGACGATTCCGTAGACGGTTGAAAGGCCGAGACCGCTCCCCTTCCCTTCCTCTTTGGTGGTGAAGAACGGCTCAAAGATGTGGGCCTGAGTCTCGCGATCCATCCCGCTCCCGGTGTCGGCAACCGACAATTTGACATACGGTCCCGGCGGCAGCGGATCGACATGATACAGCGGGCTCTTCGCCAACTCGACCTGAGCGGTCTCGATTGTCAACGTTCCGCCGTTGGGCATCGCATCGCGGGCGTTCAGCACCAGATTCATGAGGACTTGTTCCAGCTGTGCCTGGTCGGCCCGGACTTGGCTGTTACCGGGATCGAGCGTGATGACAAGACGAATGTCGGTGCCGATCAATCGCTGCAGCATCACTTCCAGATTGGCAACGACATTGTTGAGGCTCAAGTGCTTCGGTTCGAGCGGCTGCTTGCGGCTGAACGCCAGTAGTTGACGGACCAGCGTGGCCGCGCGTTCTCCGGCCTTCTGGGTCTCCTCGATCTTGGTGTACAGGGGATGCTCGCGGCCCAGTTCCGTCGCGAGCACGTGGCTGTATCCCATGATCACCGTCAAGAGGTTGTTGAAGTCATGGGCGATGCCTCCGGCGAGCCGACCGACCGCCTCCATCTTCTGGGCCTGCCGGAACTGGCGTTCGCTCTGTGCCAGCGCCTCCTCGGCCCTCTTGCGCTCGCGGCGCTCATCTCGTTCGCGAAGCGCGCGCTGCACTGAGGGGACGAGTCGGCCCAATCGCTGCTTCAAGACGTAGTCTGTCGCGCCATGGTGCATCGCATCGATGGCCAATTCCTCACCGATCGTGGCAGAGACAAAGAGAAATGGGATGTCCGGCGCTTGCTGGCAGGCCAGCGAGAGTGCCGTCATGCCGTCGAAGCCTGGGATGGAATAATCCGCGAGAATGAGATCAAAGGCACCCGTGTCAAGCGCGGCGACAAAATCGCCGCGCGTATCGACTCGCCGGGCGGTGAACTCGAGTCCTGCCTCCGACAGCGTTGAGGCTACGAGATCGGCGTCGACAGGGTCGTCTTCCAGAAGGAGCAGACGGAGCGGAGTTTTCACAGATCCTCTTCGGCAGGTACCTTGACGCTAGGAGCTGGGGTGTGCAGCGGACTTAACTCCCCTCAGGCGGCGGTTCGTTGAGCACTCCCCAGAATACGCCGAGTTCCTTCACCGCCGAGATGAACTGCTGAAACTCCACAGGCTTGACCACATAGGCATTGGCGCCGAGCGCGTAGCTCTGGGCCAGGTCGCGTTCTTCACGCGACGACGTCAGCATGACGACGGGAATCGGCTTCAGATTCACATCATTTTTGATCGTTCGCAAGACCTCGATGCCGTCGACTTTCGGCATCTTGAGATCCAGGAACACCACGACTGGGTTGCCGCATTCCCGGCTTTTGTAGGCTCCACGACAGTAGAGATAGTCCAACACTTCTGCCCCATCATGACAGACGACCACTTTGTCCGCAATGTGGTGCTCTTCCATTGCGGCCAGCGCCAGTTCCGCATCGCGCGGATTGTCTTCCGCCAAGAGGATGGGTTTCACGGTCGTCATGAGGACGTCCTCTTCAAGGGCAGCGACACATAAAACGTCGCACCCTGGTCAATGGCTCCCTCGGCCCATGTCCGTCCGCCGTGACGGTGAATGATCCGTCGCACATTCGCGAGGCCGATGCCGGTCCCCTCGAATTCATCGTTCCGGTGAAGCCTCTGAAACACGCCGAACAGCTTGTTCACGTACTGCATGTCGAAGCCGACGCCGTTGTCACGGACAAACACGGTAACCTCTCCGCCGGTGTCCCGGGACGCGCCGATCTCGATGCGCGGCTTCGGTCTGGTCGCGGTGAACTTCACGGCGTTGCTGAGCAGATTCATGAACACCTGCCGCAACATGGCCGGATCCCCCGGCACATCCGGCAATGAGCCAATTGTCCAGGAGATCGTGTTGGCTTGCAAGTCAAGACGCAAATCATGAATCACGGTTTTGATGAGCTGATTGAGATTGACCGTGCTGTGAAGCATCTCTTGTCGTCCCATGCGCGAGAAGACAAGGAGATCGTCGATCAACTGCCCCATCTGCTTCGCCGAGTCGGAAATGGTGTCGAGATAGCGTCGGGCCTTGTCGTTTAAGGCCTCGCCGGCAGTCTTCGAGAGCAGGGCCGCATAGCCGTCGATGTGGCGTAACGGTGCACGGAGGTCGTGTGAGACCGAATAACTGAAAGCCTCCAACTCCTTGTTGGCCGCCTGCAGGAGTTCGCCCTGGCGACGTAATTCGGCCGCAACCCTTCGACGGTTGGTGATGTCGTGATGGATCAGAAAGTACACCGAACCCAGCAAGACGAGTTGCAACACCGCTCCGAGCGCGAGGAGTGCAATCGTACTGCGGGTGGTTCCGGCGGATTGCAACACCCTCGTTCGAGTGGATTGCTGCTCGGAGCTCTCAAGATCCGCGATCAGGCGATGAATGTCATCAAGCTCACGCTTCGCGACGCCAGGAAGTGCCAGGTGCCGTACGGCTTCGGCACCCTGCGTCACCCGCTGGCTGATGGCTTGGGTCTCAATGTCGAGCTGCTGCCTGATGAGCTGGTCCAGTTGTGTGATGCGCGCCTGTTGTCCTGAAAGTCCGGCCAACGCCTCGAGGTACCGGGAAAATTCCGGCATTTGTTCTACGAGGCCTCGATAGGCTTTCAGATAGGATTCGTCGCCCGTGACGAGATAGCGGCGATGGCCGCTCTCCGCTGCAATCAGCGCCTCCTCGATGGACCCAAGCAGCTGGACGAGTTCATGGCTTGAGGTGTCGAGGCGGCTGTTCTTCACGACGACGGCCGTGTTCCGATAGGACATGACGCTGATCACGAGGATGCCCAGAAAGACCAGCCCAAAGCCGGCCAGGACCCGTTGTTCGATCGACCACTGGCTGATCCAGGACACAAACCGATCCGCGCTTCCCGCCGCGCCACGCAGCCAGCCTGAGACCCGTGGAGGCGGTAGGGGTTCGTGCCCTGGTGTCGTCGTCGGCTGCCTCGTGGTGGGGCGGTCCTGTGTCGCCGATTCCATAACAGTCTTGGCTTCGCGCCGAAATAGTATGAAAACCTAACAAACTCTACTCTGGCCCATTTTGGGCTGCAAGCAATATTTCAGAAGAACGTGGCCGTGAGCGATTAGTGGCCGGCCGCGATGGCCGCGGCCGTGCTCGGCAGGGCGGCTGAGGCGCCAAGGTTGGCAAACATCATGGTGGCGGCGACGACCCAATCGGCGGCGGGTTGAGGATAGATGCCGATAAACAAGGTTCCGGCCAGACCGACATAGATGACGGCCTTCATGGGGCCAGAGACGCGAATGGGCGACGGATCGTGCGGCTCGATGATGTACATCTTCTTCACGACGATCAGGTAATAGTACATCGAGATGACGATATTGATGAGGCCGACGGTGATGAGTGTGTACAAGCCTTCCTTGACCGCCGCCACGAAGATGTAGAGTTTCCCGATGAACCCAGCCAGCGGGGGGACGCCTGCCAGGGACAGCAGAAAGATCAACATGGAAAACGCGAGAAACGGCGATCGTCGCCCGAGGCCGCTGTAATCATCAATTTCTTCGCTGCCGATGGCCTGACCGACCGCGATGATGACCGCGAACGCCCCGAGGTTCGCGAACAAATACGCCAGCAGGTAGAACATGATGGCATCGTTGCCCATCTTGGTTCCCGCCGCTAACCCGATGAGGACATTGCCGATTTGCGCGATACCGGAGTAGGCAAGCAACCGCTTCATATTCCTCTGCGCGATCGCCACAATGTTGCCGTAGGTCATGGATAAGATCGAAGCCCCGATCATCAGCAACACCCACGTCGGCTTGAACGTGCCGAGGGCCACGAAGAACATCCGCAAGAGGATGGCGATGGCTGCGCCCTTAGGCGCGATCGACAGAAACGCTGTCACGGGCGTGGGCGAGCCGTGATAGGTGTCGGGAATCCAGGAATGGAACGGCACTGCCCCGATCTTGAATCCCAGCGCGCCGAAGATGAGGAGAAATCCGATGATCAGGCCCGGGGTCGGCTGGAGGGATTTCATCTCCGAGAAGACCAGTTGGCCCGTTTCCCCATAGACGAGACTGATGCCATAGGCCAGGAGCCCTGCGGCGAATACTCCCAAAATGAAGAATTTCAGCCCAGCCTCGTTGCTCGCGACGTCTTCGCGCAGGTATGAGACCAGCACATAGAAGCCGAATGTCGAGAATTCGAGGGTAATGAAGACGGAGAGCAGATCATTGGCCGAGGCCATGAACATCATGCCGAGTGCCGACATCACGATAAGGAAATAGTATTCACCGCGGAAAAACGTAAATCGATGAACGAACTCGATCGATGCCAAAATGACCAAAATCGTGGACGCCACAACAAATATTTTGAAGAACAGCGCCATCCGATCGACGACGAACATGTTCGAGAACAGCGTCCCCGAAATGCCGGCGACATCAAACCAGCCGAGGCATCCTAAGGTGACAAGAAGGCCGGCGACGCTGAGGTAGGCCAGGTTTTCCTTGGGCAGTCGCGGAAACGAAAAGTCGGTGATCAAGACGACGCAAAGCCAGCAGGTCAAGAAGATTTCGGGCAGCAACAGCAGAAGGTCCGAAGAGGACAGGCTGAGCGAAAAGGTCATTCAGGCCTCCGTGCCGTGCGGGACGTGAGGCGGGACGCATCCGCGGCCGAGGAGACCAGATCCGCCGCCGGATCACCCGCCGACACCGGGTGCACCAACGTGATCTTGGCGACGAGCGGATCTACGCCGGAGCGAACCACATTGTACATGTGCATCGGAAAGAGGCCGAAGCCGATGCTGACCAGGATCATGATCAGCAGCGGAAGGCGGTCGACCACTGCGACCGCGTCGTGCGAGTGACTGTACTTTTGGTCCATCGGACCATAGAACAGGCCCCGCATCATGCGGAACAAGTAGGCTAGTGTGATGACGATGCCGATCACGGCCACGATGACCTGAAGCGGATACTTGTCCCAGCTGCCGACGATGATCATGACCTCGGCGATGAAGTTCACCGTACCGGGCATCCCGACCGACGCCATGCAGGCAATCACGAAACACCCTGCAATGAACGGCATGCGGTTCGCCAGCCCCCCAAGGGAAGGAATGTCCCGTGTGTGCGTCTGGTCATACACCCAACCCGCCATGGCGAAGAGCATTCCCGTGGCCATCGCGTGCGCAAACATATAAATCACCGCCCCGCTCAGCCCAATGTAATTCAGCGCCGCCATGCCGAGAAAGACATAGCCCATGTGGCTCGAGCTGGAATAGCCGATCACGTACTTCGTATCCTTGGCATAGAACGCAACGAAGCCGCCGTAGATAATGCTGAAGATGCAGAGCACAGCCGCGATCGGCATCAGTTCGCGGGTCGTATCCGGTAGAATTTCGAAGGCGACCCGGATGATCGAAAAGTGTCCGAGCTTCATCAGCACGCCGGCATGCAGCATGCTGGTGGCGGCGGGCGCCGCCGCATGGCCGACTGGGGACCACGAGTGTAACGGCCACAGTGGAGCGATCGAGGCGAAGCCAAAGAAGATGAGCACCCAAATGATCCGGTCCAGGGTGGTTCCGAGGACAGGAATGTTCATGAGCTTGGCGTGTTCGCGCAACTGCAAGATATCGAACGTGTTGAGTCCCGAATAGCGGTAGATCAATAAAATTCCCATCAGGGCCACGACGGCCCATGCCGACAGAAACAGCACGAGCTTCATCGCCGCATATTCCTTGCTGTTGGCGGCAAAATTAAAGATAAAGCCCACGGAGTCTCGCTGCTTCAGGCCTTCCTGGTCGGTCATCTCGAGATACTTCTTCGTATGGCTCCCCCACATGCCCAGTAGCAGGTACATGGGGATGACGGACATTTCATAGAAGAAGTACAGGAAGAACAGATCGAGCGACATGAAGACGCCGATCGTGGCGGCAGCCAGGATCAACAGCCAAATGTAAAATTCTTTGGTCCGGTCCTTGATGTGCCAGGACACGAAGATTCCGGCGAACAGGAGAATCGAGGAAGCCAGCACCAAGGGGGTGCCGATGCCATCCACTCCCAAATGCAGGGCGATGCCGAGCTGTCTCGACCACTCAAACTTATGAATGAACTGGAATCCCCCCTTCACCGGATCGTAGGCGTAAAACAGGTACAGCGAGGCGACCAGCGAAATGCCGGCTGACACGGCCGCGATGCCTCTGACGAGCATCGGCTGTCGGTTGGAGGCAAAAATCAGCGCGATCGCGCCGGCAAACGGCGCAAAGAGGATATAGAGCAGGATGTAATCGTTCATAGAGAATCCGCGGCGAGTGATCCTGGCCGAGCCGCAAGAGGCTCATCGCCCGCAGGTCGTGTATCGCTCATCTCTCGCCCTCGCTCTTTGAGAACGGCGACCGTTCCATGATCGATCCGGTTGACGAGGGCTTGCACCGATCCGTTCATCATGCGCAAGAAAGGAGCGGGATAAAGCCCGATCCAAAGGATCATGATTGCAAGGGAGACGGCGATCACCATTTCACGGAGGTGCAGATCATCGATCGATTCCCTGACGGCCTTGCCGACCGGTCCCATCATCGATCGTTCGTAATACCAGAGAAAATACGCCGCACCAAAGATGACGCCTGTGACGGCAAAGGCTCCGTAGACCCAATGCGCCTTGAAGGTGCCCAGGAGGACCAAAAATTCGCCGACAAATCCATTGGTACCCGGCAGGCCGATGGACGCCAGTCCGATCAACAGGAAAAACGCCGCGAGCAATGGGGTATGTTTGGCCATTCCACCGAAGGCCGTCAGCTGGGTGGTCTGCTGCCTACTCTGGAGAAACCCTGCGATGAAGAACAGTCCGGCTGTGGTGAACCCGAGGTTGATCATGGTCAACAGGCTGCCCTGGAGACCCTGATAGTTGAGCGCGAACAAGCCAATCACGATGAATCCCAAGTGGCTGATGCTGCTGTAGGCGAGGAGACGGCGGAAGTCCGGTTGCACTAACGCCATGATCGCGCCGTACACGATTGCCGCGAGTCCGAGGGCCATCATGATGGAGACCACGGTCGGACTCTTCGAGGCTTCGGGCAGCAGTGGGATGCTGAAGCGCATGAAGCCGAAGGTCCCGAGCTTAATGCCGGCAAGCACGACGGCCATCCCGATGGGGCCTTCAAGGAGGGCGTCCGGTAGCCAGGTATGAAAGGGAAATACCGGCGCCTTGAACGCGAACCCCATGAACATGAGCCAAAAAATCAGCATCTGTTGATGCAGCGGAACCGGGACCGCAAGGAGGTCGAGCAGATCGAACGAGTACAGCTGGTCCATGTGATGGAGGGAGGCATAGTTATGGTAATTGATGTTCAGAAGCGCGATGCCCACCAGCATGAACACGCTGCCGAGCAGCGTATAGAGCACATATTTCAATGCGGCATAATGCCGTTCCGCACCGCCGCCCCAGAGCTTGATCAGAAAGTAGCTGGGAATCAGCATGAGTTCCCAAAACACGAAAAAGAGAATCAAGTCCAGCGAGATGAAGACCCCCATGGTCGTGGTTTCCAGAGCCAACAAGGCCATCATGTACAGCTTGGTCTGATAGCGAATGGTGTCCCAGGAATAAATGACCACTAAGACGGTCAGAAAGGCGGTCAATCCGACGAACAGGACGCTGATGCCGTCCACAGCCAGGTGGTAGCTGATGCCCAACGCCGGGATCCATGGGACGTGTTCGACGAACTGCATGGCCGGGGAGCCGGGGACAAATCGCATCAGGACGAAAATTGCCAACGCCAACTCGACAAGAGCGATGGTCAACGCCGAAGTGCGGACCAAGTCCTCGTCGTCGAAGAGCCACAGTACGGCGGCGCCAACAAGAGGGAAAAAGAGCAAGCAGGTGAGAATCGGAAATGTCGAGTCCAGCTGTTCTAGCATGATGACGTCGCTCTAGCGTTGCACGATCAGTTGAATGACGACTGCCAGCAGAAATAATCCGGCGACGATGATCGCCGCGTAATGGTGTACCATCCCGCTTTGCAATTGGCGCCACTGCCTGGCCATCAGATGGTTGCCGTAGCCGACGATGTTGATGCCCCCGTAAATCACATGCTTTTCCACCCAGGTGGAACCGGCTGCTCCCATTTCGGCCATATGTCCGACTGCGCAGACGATACCGTCGAGGACGACGCGATCGAACCAGTCGAGCGCAAGCCCCCATTTTTTGGTCGGCTCGACGAACAGGAGATCGTAGAGCTCGTCGATGTAATATTTGTTCATAAGCGTCGAATACAAAACTCCCGCCTTCGCCGCCCACCGGTCCGGGGCAGTCGGATTCACGCTGTACAGATAATGGGCCAAGGCCCAGCCGAAGAGGGCGATGCCGCTGGCGATCATCATGAGGGTGAGCACCAGGCCGGTGCTGACCTCGTGTTCGCCGCTGGCGCCGGCCGCCGGAGCCAAGAAATCATGCAGCCAGCCCTGGTCAGGCGGAAAACCGATGAAGCCGCCGGTGAGCGACAGCACACCCAGGACCATCAATGGACCGATCATGACCATCGGGGATTCATGGACATGTGCTTCTGTGTGATGGTCCATGCGGGACTTGCCGTAGAACGTCAAATAGGTCAGGCGGAACATATAGAAAGACGTGAGGAGAGCGCCGATGGCGGCCATGCCGTAGAGCACATAGTGATGATGAGTAAACGCATGGGCCATGATCTCGTCTTTGCTCCAAAATCCCGCGAAGGGTGGGATTCCGGCGATGGCGATCGTGCCGATGAAGAACAGCTTATGGGTCCAGGGAATCTTGTGGCTGAGGCCGCCCATTTTCCTGATGTCTTGCTCACCCGACAAGGCATGGATGACCGAACCGGCCGACAGGAACAACAGGGCTTTAAAGAACGCATGGGTCATCAAATGGAAAATGGCGGCCGTGTAGGCGCCGATGCCGGCGCCGAGGAACATATAGCCGAGCTGGCTCACCGTCGAATAGGCCAGCACCCGCTTGATGTCGTGTTGCACGAGGCCGATCGTCGCGGCGAAGAGTGCCGTAGCGCCGCCAATCACGGCGACGACGGTCAAGGCGACGGGCGAGAGATCGAAGATGAGATGGTTGCGGACGATCATGTAGACGCCGGCCGTGACCATCGTGGCGGCATGGATGAGCGCGCTGACGGGCGTTGGGCCCTCCATCGCGTCCGGCAGCCAGGTGTAGAGCGGAATCTGCGCGGATTTGCCGATGGCCCCTACCAGGAGGCACAACGAGATGGCCGTGGCCATTTCGGGCGACAAATGCCCGATCTGGGCGAATACTTTCGTGTAGTCGAGCGTCTTGAAATTGATGAAGACCAGGAAGATCGCCAGCAGAAATCCTGCGTCGCCGATGCGATTGACGACAAAGGCCTTCGTTGCCGCCTTGGCCGCCGACACCTTGTCATAGTAGTACCCGATCAAGAGATAGGAGCAAAGACCGACGCCTTCCCAGCCGATGAAGAGCACCGCGTAGTTGTTGCCCATCACCAACAGCAGCATCGAGACCATAAAGAGATTCATGTACGTGAAGAAGCGCGTGAATCCGTCTTCTCCGTGCATGTAGCCGACCGAATACACGTGGATGAGGAAGCCGACTCCCGTCACCACGAGGAGCATGACGCAGGTGAGCGGATCCACGAGGAAGGCCATGTTGATTGTGAGATCCCCGCCGAAAATCCACGGGTAGGCGACGACTTCATGTGCCGTTCCGGTGCGGACGACGTCGGCAAACACCCCAATGGTGCAGAGGAACGACAGGCCGACCGATCCCCATGCCAGTCGGTGGGCCCACTCGTGAGACCAAAGATAGCGTCCGATGAGGCCGTTGGCGATCACGGCGAGCAGTGGAAACACCGGAATGAGCTTGATCAGGAGATCAGTCATGTCAGCCTGTGCCGCCTCCTCACCATTTCAACAGATTCATCTCGTCGACATTCGTGGAAATTTTCCCACGGAAGACGACGATGATGATGGCGAGTCCCACGGCGGCTTCTCCCGCCGCGATGGCGATGACGAACAGCGCGACAAGCTGGCCAGCCATGGACTCGAGATAATGGGAAAAGGCGACGAGATTGATGTTCGCCGCGTTCAGCATGATCTCCACCGCCATCAACACGATGATGAAATTCCGCCTGATCAGGACGCCGAGCAAACCGGTGATGAAGAGCACGGCGCTGACCGCAACGTACGCGCTTAGAGGGATCATAGGCCTTGCGACGGATGACGGCTCATGGGTGACGTGTCAGTGATTCGCCGCTGTCGCGGCTCCTCACCTGTCACAGGTCACCATTCGCTCGTCCGCCGATCGGTTTTGGTGTTTTCGCCAACACGATTGCCCCGATGATGGCGCCCAAGAGGAAAATCCCGACGATTTCGAACTGCAACAGATAATCACTAAACATCTTCATGCCGATCGCATAGGTGTCGCCCTCTTGCAGCACGGCGCTGGTCGGTGCATTGCCCTTCGCGCCGGTATATGGAGACTTGAAGAGCAGCGCCAGGACGTAGAGCGACCCCAGCACGGTAGGCACCAGGAAGTACAGATAGGTGCTGTGAAAGTAGCGCTCCTCGGTTTTGAGATTGAGCAGCATCAGCACGAACAGGTACAGCACGAGAATGGCGCCGGCATACACCACCACTTGGACGGCCCACAGAAACTCGGCGTTCAGCAGGACAAAGAGGCCGGACACATGCAGCAGCAGGGCCAAGAGCGCCAGGCCGCAATGCACGGGATTCCTCAAGGCGACGGTGAGCACGGCAGCGGCCATACTCATCAGGGCAAAATAGGCAAAGAACACGACCATCATAGCGGGTTCAGCTCAGATGTTTGGGCGTCGTTTGGGTCGGTTTCACGACCGATTGCGGGAAATAGTAGCGGTACTCACGGCTCTCCTCGAGGTTCTTTTCCTGGTTGTGCGCGTACAAGTACTTCTTGGCGTCGTCAAGGTGCCGCTCCCCGATGTCATAGAGACGTTTTTTATCGAACAGGAGCGTCCGCTTGTCGTGGGTCGAAAACTCGTACATCTTCGTCATGGCCAAGGCATTGACCGGGCAGGCCTCGACGCAGTAGCCGCAAAACACGCACTTGGTGATGTCGATGTAGAACTCGGTGGCATAACGTTGAAGCGGCCGATCCGGATCTTCCGCGCTGATGACCTTGATGCAACGGGAAGGACAGGCGGCTTCGCAAAGATCGCACCCGACGCATCGTTCGCGCCCGTCGTCATAGCGTAGAAGGCCCAGCGCGCCACGGTGGGTATCGGGGATGGTACGCTGCTCCCGTGGGTACTGGAATGTGATGGGTTTATGGAACATGTGCTTGAACGTCACTTTCATGGCGTCCCAGATCTCGTAGAAGAGGGCGGCGTGAAGGAATTTTCTTGTGAGCGTTTGGACAGTCATACGCTGTGCTACACCTTTTCGATCGTCACGCCGGTTCGCTTGAAAGACGGCACACCGGTGATCGCGTCCACATGGACCGACATGAGATCTTTCACGGGCGGTTCGTTGAAGTGTTCCGGGAAAAAGCACGTCTGAGGCGCCACGCTCTGGTCGACTTGCACGCCTATTTGCAGCGAGCCGCGATCAGACGTGAGCTTGACCATGGCGCCGTCCTGCAAACCCAGCCGCTCCATGTCCGCTGCGTTCATGCGAATTCGGCCGGTATTGGGAGCGATCTTCATCAGTCCGGGCGCGAGCGTCGACAGTTTGCCGGAGTGATACAGCAGTTGTCCCATCAGTAGCGTAAAGGGCCTAGTGCTCTCGGACCGGGCCGTCTTATAGCGCCCCGCCGCGGAAGCCGTATACCCGTTCGACAGATAGTGATCTGCGTTCGGAGTAAGTTTTTTTGGCTGCCCCAGGTTGTAGTAGCCAGGGAGCAACTTCATGATTTCAGACTGGATATCGTTGGCCGATTCATATTCCCACTGGCAGCCCATCCCGTTGGCCAGGGCGGTCAGAATCTGCCAATCGGGCACGCTTTCCCCGATGGCGTCCATCCCCTGCCGTACGCGAAGCACGCGCCCCTCAAGATTGGTAAAAGTGCCATCCTTTTCCGCGGAGGTCGTGGCTGGCAGCACGATGTGAGCCATCTGCCCCGTTTCCGTGAGGAACGGATCTTGGACGACCAATAGCTCCAGCCGATCCAATGCGGCCCGCACTTCCATCGAAGCAGGCAGCGTGGCCAACGGGTTCTCCCCCACGACATAGAGCGCGCGAATGTGTCCGCTTCGGCAGCGGTTGAGAATTTCGGTCAAATGCGCGCCGCTTCCCGCCGTGGGCAGCGTTGCGTCCCAGGCCTTCGCCAGCTTGTCCCGCATGGTCTGATCGTCGAAGGAGGCCAGGCCGGGCAGGAACTCCGGGGCCACGCCCATGTCCACTGCACCCTGCTCGTTAGGTTCCTCGGTCACGGTGTTGACGCCGCAGCCGGGTCGTCCGAGTTTGCCGGTGATCCAGGCCAGGTCGACTAACTTCAAGACGTTCTGGTAGCCGTTCGGCCGTCGCACAATGCCTTCGGCGCAGAGAATAATGGACCGGGGCGATTCCGCAAAAATCGACGCCGCCTCTTTGAACTGCTCGGCTGTCAGGCCGGTCTTGGACGCCACCTGCTCAAGAGAAATCGAGCCAACCGCGGATTTGAGTGCGGCAAAGGCCTGTGGATGTTTTTTTACACTCTCCTCGTCGACCAGATCCAGGTCAACGGTCGCCTTGACGAGACCGTCGATGACGAGCCCTTCCGTCCCGGGCTTGATCAGGAACGGATGGGAACCCAGCTTACCGAGATTCGTCACGGCGGAATCAAAGACCATCACCTGGGCCTTATAGACGCGAATCGCCTCCTTGATCCTGACGGAGGTGAGCGGATTGGTCTCGGTCAAGTTCGAGCCGATGACGAGGACTGCTTTCGCTTTGGTCAGATCTTCCCAATCGTTCGTTGTGCGGCCGATTCCCAGCGCCAGCTTGGAAGCCTGCACGAAGTTCATGTGCCCGTAGCGGGCGCTGCTGTCCAAATTGTTTGTCCTGAACGCCACCCGCATGAGCTTTTGGAACAGATAGAGCTCTTCATTGGTGCAGCGTGCCGTGATCAGGCCGGCGATGGCATCGGGCCCGTGCTTCTTGCGAATGTCCGCGAACCGGTCGACGGCCGCATGCATGGCCTCCAGCCACGGGACCTCCACGAGCTGGTTGCCCTTGCGCACCAACGGTCGCTTTAAACGGGTTGGTGAATCAATGTATTCGAACCCGAACCGTCCCTTGACGCAGAGTCCTCCGTGGCCTTTGGCCGTGTCTGCCCGATCGCCCCATTTGTTTTTCCAGGACAGCGGTGACGTCACGCGGATGACTTCCGTGTCTTTGGTCTCAACGTACATCTGGCAGCCGTCCCCGCAGTAGTTGCAGGTGGTCGTCGTCTTCTTCATCTGCCAGGGCTTGTAGAGATATTTCGAGAATTTGTTCGTGATCGCCCCGACCGGACAGACGGCCAGGCAATCTCCGCAAAACTCGCAAGCGAGCGGAAGGTCGCCCTTCGCCACGACCTGGTTGAAGCCGCCCTTTTTCATAAACTGCAGGGCGTCAATCATCAGCACGTCCTTGCACACGTTGATGCACTCGGCGCAGGCGATACAACGGTTCATGTTGAAATCCAGCACGAGGCTGCGCGTGTCCTCGGGGATGAATTTCTGCTTGGCATTGGCCAGATTGGTCACCCCGTGCTGAAAGGCCATGTCCTGCAGCTCGCAATGGCCATCGGCGTCGCAGACCGGACAATCCAAGGGATGGACGGAGAGATGCTTCTCCACGGCCTTCTTCCGGGCTTGGAAGAGATCGTCGCCTTCTGTGCGGATGACCATTCCGGCCGTGGCCTTGGCCGTGCACGAACGCACCGGCGCCTTCTTGCCCTCTTGCATGACGAGGCACATGCCGCAGGAGCCGAACGGATCGAAGGTGTAGTGGTAGCACATCGCTGGAATGATCTTGCCCGTACTGGAGATCACGTCGTACAGCGACACGCCATCCTTGGCTGTGACGGTTTTCCCGTCGATGTTCAACTCAATTGTCGAAGCTTCGACATCCGGATTTGTTGCTGGTTTCAATCCCATACATCCTCAAACACTGTGTTCCATGACGTGATCGTCTACCGGTCGCATTCTCCCATCACGATGTCATAGGTGCCGAACAGGGTAATCGCGTCAGCGATCATGTACCCTCTCGACATGTGGTCGAAAGCCCCCATATGAATAAACGAAGGCGCTCGGATCTTGAGCCGATACGGCTTTCCCCCGCCAGTACTGACGATGTAGAAGCCGAGCTCGCCCTTGTGCGCTTCGGTGCCGCAATAGATTTCTCCCGGCGGAGCATTGAAGCCCTGCGAGAAGAGCTTGAACTGCTGAATCATGGACTCGAGATTCGTGAAGACACGCTCCTTCGGAGGCAGAGTCACGCTGGGCACGTCGGCCATGATCGGGCCTTCCTGCATCTGTTCGAGACACTGCTTGATGATCTTGACGCTTTCGTAGAGCTCCATGACGCGGATCCAGTACCGGTCGTACGTATCGCCATTCTTCCCAAGCGGAACACTGAATTCGCACTTCGAATAGGCCGAGTAGGGTTCCGTCTTCCGTAAGTCGTAGTCCACTCCTGAACCCCGAAGCGTCGGTCCGCTCAGTCCGAAACTCACGGCGTCCTCGGCGGAAATCACCGCCACGCCTTTGGTACGGGCGAGCCAGATCCGGTTTTTCTCGAGGAACACGACGTACTCGTCGATCTTCGGCGGGAAATAGTCCAGAAATTGTTTGAGCGTGGCAAGCAATGAAGGCGTGAAATCGCGCTCCACTCCCCCGATGCGATACCAGCTCGTCGTCAGCCGCGCGCCGCACAGTTCGTCGAACCAGTCCAGAAGAATTTCCCGATCCCGAAAGCAATAGAAAAACACCGTCATCGCGCCGATGTCGAGCGCCTGGGTTCCCAACCAAAACTGGTGGCCGATGATCCGCTGCACTTCGGCGACGATGGTGCGCAGGTATTCGGCGCGATCCGGCACCGTGATGTTCATGAGCTTTTCAACCGCACGGCAGTAGGCGAAGTTGTTGTACATGGCACATACGTAGTCGAGCCGGTCCGTATGCGGAATGAATTGATGGTAAGTGCCTTCCTCGGCGAGCTTTTCGACTCCGCGGTGCAAGAAACCCATGACGGGCGTGGATTTGACGAGACGCTCGCCTTCCAGTTCCAGAATCACCTTCAACACGCCGTGCGTGCTCGGATGCTGCGGTCCCATGTTGAGCAACAACTCCTCCGTCCGTAAGGTGGGAAGCGTTTCGCTCTCTGGATGGGTCGGATCGACTTTGTAAACGGTGGTTCTTTGATCTTCGAATGCCATCGTCGCCGTGCCTATCTCGTTTCGTCCAAAAACTCGAACGTGTCGCGCCAGCCCTTCCCGCGGACCGGAAAATCTTTCCGCAAAGGGTACCCTTCCGTGTAGTCGTCCGGCATCAAGATGCGGCGAAGGTCAGGATGGCGGCGGAAACGAATTCCCATCATATCGTAGACCTCGCGCTCCATGAAGTCTGCGCCTTTCCACAGATCGGTGAGGGAATCCACGATGCAGTCCGATTCGGGCGCTCTGGTCTTCAGCCGGATGCGGTGTCGCTTCTTGATCGAATAAAACTCATAGACGACCTCGAAGCGCTCTTCATCGTCGGGCCAGTCAACCGAGCTGACATGCACGATATAGTCAAAATCCATGGCCGGGTCGTCGCGCAAAAATTGGGCGACCTCGTGCAATGTGTCCCTGGTCACGGTGATCGCCAGGTCGCCTCGCCATTCCACGGCTTGAACAATACCCGCTGTGAAATGCTCGCGAAGGCGTTCGGACAATTGTTGAAGCGACATCGGATTCTCAGGCTTTAAGGCCCGCCTTCACCTGTTCCGGCTGCTTGACGAACACACGTTTTTGCATGATGCGCTCTTGCAGTTTGAGAATCCCGTCGAACAAGGCTTCGGGAGTCGGGGGACAGCCAGGCACGTAGATATCCACCGGGACAAAGCGGTCGACGCCCTGCACCACGCTGTAACTGTCATAAATGTTGCCGGAGGTTGCGCACGAGCCCATCGCGATGACGTATTTCGGCTCGGGCATCTGGTCGTAAATTTTCCGGATGACGGGTGCCATCCGGCGGCACACCGTTCCCGCGACGATCATCAGATCAGACTGCCTGGGGGACGCGCGGAACACACCGGCGCCATAGCGGTCCATGTCATAGCGTGACGAGACGGCGGCAATCATTTCGATGGCGCAACAGGCTAGCCCGAACGTCATGGGCCACAGTGAGCCCTTGCGCGCCCAATTCACGGCTTTTTCGATCGTCGTGGTGACGACGTCCGGCGCGCCGTCCTTGTCATGACGCCCCAGTTGAATCAGTCCCATTCCAACGCTCCCTTGCGCCAAGCATAGACATAGGCGACGAGGAACAACGCGATAAAAATCATCATTTCGACCAGGCCGATGACGCTGACCTTATTGATATCGTTGAACACCACCGCCCAGGGATAGAGAAAAATGACCTCGATGTCAAAGATCACGAACAGCATGGCAAAAATATAGTAGCGAACCGGAAACGGCATCCGGGCATCAGAAAAAGGCTCGGATCCGCACTCGTAGGCGGACAGCTTCTCGGGTTCCGGATACTTCGGTTGGACCAGATAGCTCAACAAGAGCGTCACGACCCCGAAGGCCAGGGCGACGAAGATAAACAAAAGAATCGGAAAATACTTAGTCAGATACTCCAGGAGTAACTCAAGACCGCTCATGGAGGTCACCTTTCAACACCTTGAGTTGCAAAGGAGAAAGGGATCTTAGACGGGGGGTTGCCGTGATAGCAAGCGCACAAAGGACCTACCCTGAAGACCCGGAAGTCCTACCCTGGTCTCGTTTCTGCCGACCGGCCATCGAATCCATGAGGGTTTTATCCATCCGCAGGTGGGAAGGAACGGCCTGATCCTTCTGTTCCCACTCTGGAAGCAGCGGGGAAAAGGCCTTGGCCTTCTTCCGCCTGTGAATTTGGGTCTCTAATCGAGGACGAGGAGAGCGTTCCGGCGGTTTTTGCGGCATACGGCCTCTGTGCAGTGCATCTGGATCGGCCCGGCTGAAACCCTCGATCACCTTAGCAAAGGCCCCCACCCCGGTCAACCGGGACAAGACCGCAATATTCTTGACTCTATGGGATGATTTGCTATGGTTTTTTGAGCAGACTTTGTCTTAACCAGAAGGACACCCCATGACTATTCATCCACAGAAAGCCCTCACAGGCTGCGCGCTGTTCGCGATCATCGCCACGGTGGGACTGTTGCCGGCATGGGCCGATGATCTCGACAGTATCCGGTACGGCGAAGCGGCTCGGACGTACGCCGCGGGCTCCATTCAGCAGTTTACTCCGCAGGACGGCGTGGTGAATGTCATCACCGGAGACAATCAGACCGTCGGAAACCGCATGCGGCTCGGACAGAACGATGCGCTCTACCTCAAGTTGAAAAATCCTGCAGAGGCGGCGGTCGGCGATCTGTTCACCGTCTACAAACGAACCCGAAAGGTCTTTCATCCCGCCACCGGTCGGTACTTGGGGTATCTAATTACCCGGCTGGCGATCGTACAGGTCGTTCAAGTCGATGATGAATTGACCACGGCTCGCGTCGTGCGGGCCTTCGGGGCAGCGGCTCCCGGTGATCCTGTCGTCAAATTCTCACTGCCGAGTTCCGGTGAAGCGGCCTCCGTGCCCGCTTCTGGCGACAGCAATGGGATGGTCGTCGAATTGCAAGCTGATTTACAGATGACTCTTGTGGCACAACGAAACATCGTCTATCTCGATCGCGGATGGGAAGACGGGCTCAGGGCGGGAGACCGCCTGGAGCTGACTCGCTATGGAGGAGGGCTGCCGCCTCGCCAGGTCGGTGAAGTGAAGGTGTTGTCAACCGAAGGCCGCAGCGCTACCGCACTTGTCACGAAATCGATTTCCCGCATTCTCAAGGGCGACCAATTCCGTACGAAGCATCAGGCGGATCTCGGTCTTCCGGCAGAGCCGGTCACGCCGGCCGCGCCGTCCCTGAACAGTCCCGCGGAGCCCTCGACAGGGAAGCGAGCGGTTCAGAATGCCGCGCGGGAGACACGGTACGGGTTGAGCGATCTCATGAAGCAGCTGCAATATGAATCCGGCGAAGCCAGGATCAAGCCGGAGGGCTATCAAATGCTGGACCAGTTGGTCGAAATCTTGAAAGGATCGCCGGTCGATCAGCTGATCCGCGTCGAGGGGCATGCGGACAGTATGGAAATCGGTCCCTCCTTGAAGTCGCAGTACCCGACAAATTGGGATCTTTCCAAAGCGCGTGCCACCGGCGTTCTGCGCTATCTTGTCGAAAAAGGCGGCATCGACTCTGCGCGAATCTCGTCTCTCGGCTATGGCGCGACGAAGCCTGTGACGAGCAATGCGACGGAAGCCGGCCGTTCAAGAAACCGCCGGGTCGAGGTTGTCCTCTATGCTCCGAACGCCGCACCGACTGATTCCGCGCCTCCGACGGCGCCTGCCGAAGCCGCCGCTGATGACGGCTATCGGGTGTCCGGTCTCGGATCGCAGGGCCAGGAGTCCGCCGCTTCTTCAGTCGACAAGACCGTTCCTGCGGAGTCGGACAATGCCGCAACACCAGTTCCTACGCCTGCGGCCGTTTCCGATACACCTGCTGAAAACACCCAGGCTGTGCCGATCCCTCCTGACAAAACAACGCAACCTTGATTGCTGCTCTCCGCTGGGACATGCTCCTGTGTGAGCATGTCCCGGCGTGCGCGAGTCTCCTGGTTTCCCCTCTCGACTCCTACTGCTACAATGCCGCATGCTCGGTGAGCCGCGGACCATCACACCACCGGAACCGGACGCTCCGCTCTTCGCGGAAATCATTGTCCCCCGCCACTTCGCCGGTCCATTTACCTATCGAATTCCCACTGAATTACGAACGGTGTTGCGGGTCGGTCACCTGGTGTTCGTGCCTTTCGGCCGGTCTCTGGTCCAAGGAGCGGTCATTGCGCTCAGCCCTCACCATCCTCCGGCAGTGCCGCTCGAACGGCTCAAGCCCATTCGCACACTCGTGACTGCTGATCGGGGCGTCGACATTCCTCCTCCCCTGCTGCTGCTGGCGAAGGCCGTGGCTGAAGCCTACGTGGCACCCTGGGGACAATGCCTCCGCTTGGTGCTCCCGCCCAAATCGACCAGGCGTGACTCGAGCCGCATGATGTTGACCAAGGAAGGTCTGGAAGCGCTGACCACACAGCAGTCGATTCCCCCTGCGTGCATTCACCTTCTGAAGCGTCTCAAACGTCGTCCGCTCGGCGTTTCGCTCTCTCGTCTTTGTCATAGCAAGGACCGGATTGATGAGGAGGTTTTGACGTCGATTCTCGATCGAGGATGGGCACACAGGGTGCGCGCTCGCACAGCTGCTGAGACCCCTGGCTTGTTCAGTTCCCACTCTGACGAATGTTCACAGGTTTGGGGCACGTCGCGGAACGTCGAATGGGAGTCGCGCGTCCTGCGCGCGGTGGAGGGCCGTACGTCCGCACGTCTGTTGGTGGAGGCTGATCCGGCAGAACGCCTCGCCTTGCTTCGTGCTGCCACGATCAGGACGGTGGAACTCGGACGGAAGGTGCTCGTGATCACGGGCGAAACCTCCCGTGCGGAAGCACTCGCTGCCGCGTTGGCTCATCCGACGACGGTGACCGCCGCCCTTCACAGCATGATGCCTGACGAGAAGAGGGCTGACGTCTGGGAGCGGATTCGGCAGAACCATGTTTCCGTCGTGGTTGGCACGCGAGCCGCCGTGTTCCTTCCGCTCGATTGCATCGGTCTGATCTGGATCGACCGCGAAGAGGATTCCGCGCTCAAGGAACCGATGGAGCCGAGATATCATGCGCGGGATGTTGCGTGGATGAGGGCCCAGAAGGAAGAGGCGCTTCTCGTCTTGAGTTCGACCCATCTTTCTCTCGAGGCGTGCGGCCTGGAAGCGCCGAAGCAGCTACTCAAAGCGCGCGGTCGACCCGATAGCTCGCCGCAGGTCGAGGTCGTGAATCTTCGAGGCGAGGATCGTCGACTGCTCTTGAGCGTCCGGCTGCACGAGGCCATGCGCGAGACCATGGCGCGTCAGGCTGGCATTCTGTTATTTCTCAACCGGAAGGCCTATGCGGGCGCACTCATCTGTCGAGACTGCGGCCAGGTGCCTCGCTGTCCCTCCTGTGCCGTGGCGTTCGCATTTTCGCGGCAGAAGAATGTGCTGTTTTGTCATTACTGTGGTGCCACGCATGCAATTCTGGATTTGTGTGGCGCGTGCGGGAGTGCCCGGCTACAGCCTGTCGGGGAAGGGACCGAACGTCTGGAAGAAGAAGTGAAACGGCGGTTTCCCACTGCACGGGTGTTGCGAGTCGACGGGGAGACCATGCGAAGGCCGAAAGATGCCGAGGGCATCCGGATACGCATTCGTCGGCGAGAGTGGGATGTGCTCATTGGCACCCAATTGCTGTTGAGAGATGATCTGGTGCCGCCACTGGGTCTCGCAGGTGCCGTGCAGGCGGATGCGGGGCTAAGTCTTCCCGACTTTCGAGCGGCTGAACGCACGTTTCATTTGCTGCAGGACGCCGCGAGTCTCGTGCAGCCGATGTCGGCGGGTGGTCGGTTGATCATTCAAACGTACCTGCCGTCGCACCATGTGATCGAGGCAGTGGCGCGACAGGATGATGCGATCTTCAGAGCGGAAGAACTGATGCACCGGACGGCGCTCGGATTTCCTCCAGCCCTCCGCGTGATCGTCCTGCATGTTTCCGGTGTACTCGAACCGACCGTCGCACACGCGGCGCAAGCCTGGGCGGCTGCACTCAGCCGAGCGTTGAAGGCCGCGCCTCTAGGCGAGCAGCTCAGCATCCTGGGACCCGTTCGGTCGCCTGTGCCCCGAGTGCGCGGACGTTACCGCCGGCAGATCCTGATCAAGTCCCCACCGCATTTCAACGCGGTCCAGACCGTCCGATCGACACTGGCCGATCTTGAATCGCTGTATGCCCGTCGAACCGTGAAGTTCGACGTCGACGTGGATCCGATCGAGATGTGGTGATCGTTACCGCTTCTTTGATGCACGCGCACTGCCATTGGTCTTGGTGGACGGTGCAAAGGATTTCTCCCTTCGCGATGCGCCCGGTCCTTCCTTTGCCCGTTTGAACAGACCATAGGAAAAGACGAGCCAGAAGCAGGCCGAAAAAACACCCATGAGTGTGGCGGAGAGGATGGCACCCATCTCGGCGTCAGATGGTTCGCCACCAGCGGAACGAATCTGCAGCATGGTCACGATGGGCCAGGCAAAGCATTCGAGGCCAAGCCATAGCGTCGACCAGGCCCAGATCAGCGTAAGCGTCGTGCCACGCCACCATAAGAATGCCGCCGCGGCGATCGAAACTCCTGCCGCGCTGTGCGGCGACAGCCCGTTCCAGGCCAGCCATGCGCCCACGGCGACGACAAGGCTGCCCAAGGCCGCATTGAGGTACAGGGTCCAGGATGGCATCACGATAGGGTGTGCTTGTGGTGCGCTGCTGCCAGGTGATCTCCGGTTACGCGCGGAGCCCCCTTGCTACACGGTGCGCTTGACGAAGAATGCAGCTGCTTGAGCCCGACGGGAAATATGGAGCTTCTGGAACATATTGGCCAGGTAATTTTTGACGGTCTTATCGCTCAATTTGAGCGTCGAGGCAATCTCTTTGTTGGTCAAGCCGTCGGCCACTAGGGCAAGGACCCGTTCTTCTTGCGGTGAGAGTGACGAGGGGCGCGTAGGGCCTTCTGCAGTCGGAACGGTCTTAATCCATTCGAGGGCACGCTTGGTCACAGCGGGGTCCAGGATGGAGCGGCCGGTGGACACGGCCTTGATGGCGCGAATCAGCGCGGCCGAATCGATCTCTTTCAACACGTACCCATACGCCCCTGCCAACACGGCCGCGAGGACGGAGTCGTCATCCGTGTAGGACGTCAGGAAGATGACCCGCGCGGTCGGTTGTTCAGACAAGATTTCGCGGCAGGCTTCAACGCCGGACCCGTCAGGCAGGCGGACGTCCATCAAGATGACGTCTGGCCGCAGGCGCTTCGCCTCCGCGGCTGCCTGCGCCTTGCTGTCGGCCTCTCCGACGATCGAGATGCCTTGATTGTTGTGCAGAACCGTACGCAAGCCGACTCGAACAACTTCATGATCGTCGACCAAGAGCAGCCTGATCAAAGAAGGTTTGGCCGGCGGAACACTACGACGTCGCACAGATGTTGCGCCAGCAAGGGACATCGTTGCTCCGTCAGTCATGGATTGTCGATTGGTGCCGAAGGCGGGACTTGAACCCGCACGGCTTGCGCCACACGCCCCTCAAACGTGCGTGTCTGCCATTCCACCACTTCGGCCTCAGGTCCGCTGAACATGCCCTTCAACTTCGCTCTCAGTCGCCTGCTTCACGGGGATGTAACAACCGGGTACGTCTCGTTCGTGGGCTTCCTGCGGCCTCGTTCAAGGGCATTCTGAGCGGACCCCAGAGATTCAACCAGTCCTGTTCCAGAGGGAGCGGCATTATAGAAGTAGGCCAAAATCCTTGTCAATCAATGGCCTGTTCTGTAAGATTGGCCGTCGATTGCTCGCCGATTAATCCAATACCATGCACGGCTATCACGACTTCCATCCCTCTCTCATCCGCGCCGCCACGACCGCCTCTGCGGGCTCGCTCGCGGCGCTGTTCGACGTCGACAACACGCTCATCCCGGGAGAGGCCTGCGAGGTGCGATTCTTCCGATATCTGTGGCGAAGAGGTTTGGTCGGCTGGCGCGAAATGCGGCGAAGCCTCGTCTGGCTGATCCGACAAGGACCATCCGTCTCGATACATCCACTGCGCGAGCGCAAAGTGTACTTGGAAGAAAAGGATGCGTCCCTGATCGATGCCTGCGCCCGTGAGTTTTTTCACGACGAAATGTTGCAGGCAGTGTCCCGCCAAGGCCGTGAGCGGCTGGAGGCACATCGCCAATCAGGCCATCAGCTCATTCTGATCTCCGGCGCGCCTGACTTCCTGGTTACGCCGCTTGCCGCCGCACTAAACGTCCCTACGCTGTTTGCGGCGAGATTGGAGCGTCTTGGCGGCCGCTATACCGGCGCGGTCGTTCCTCCCCTCCCCTACGGAGCCGGAAAGCGGCAGCTCGTCGTGTCACATGCTCAGGAAAGAGGTCTCGAGCTGGCCAACTCGTTTGCCTACGG
>Ga0207691_10000557_pt1 | contig 37246 bp, 34 predicted proteins | sample KBSM13metaG_FD_184327 | JGI IMG/M metagenome (GOLD analysis project Ga0207691, IMG submission 184327) | Miscanthus rhizosphere microbial communities from Kellogg Biological Station, Michigan, USA - KBS M1-3 metaG (SPAdes) (version 2) | ecosystem: Host-associated > Plants > Roots > Rhizosphere >...
AAAGGAGGGTGGGAACGCTAAAGTCAAATCCACTGCCCCGCCTCGATCATCTTTCAATGCAGCTCTGACTGATGCTCCGCTAGTGCCGCCACCCGTCAAGCGAAGTCATCCCGCCAAGGTCATCGTTGAGTTGGAAGTCAAGGAAGTGAATCTGCCCATCTCCGAGGGAGTCGAGTACAACTTCTGGACATTCGGGGGTAAGGTGCCCGGAAAGTTTATCCGTGTGCGCGAAGGCGATACGGTCGAGTTCCATCTCATGAATCATCCCGACAGTCGATTTCCACACAACATCGACCTGCATGCGGTCACTGGGCCCGGAGGAGGAGCCGCCAGCAGTAACACGCCGCCGGGCCATCAGACGCAGTTCACGTTCAAGGCGTTGAATCCGGGGCTCTATGTCTATCACTGCGCAACCGCGCCGGTGGGTGAGCACGTGGCCAATGGGATGTATGGCTTGATTCTCGTTGAGCCGCCCGGAGGTCTGGCTCCGGTCGACCGCGAATACTATGTGATGCAAAGCGACTTCTACACGGTGGGAAAATACCGCGAGCAAGGACATCAGGACTTTGACATGGGCAAGGCCGTCGAAGAGCATCCGACCTATGTGGTGTTTAACGGAGCCGAAGGTTCCTTGCTGGGAGAAAACGCGTTAAAGGCCAAAGCTGGAGATCGCATCCGGCTCTTTGTCGGCAACGGCGGTCCTAATCTGGTATCGAGCTTCCACGTGATCGGGGAGATCTTCGATCGCGTGTACGCGGAGGCGGGAACTCGATACTCCGAACACATTCAGACCACGCTTGTACCGGCTGGAGGTGCCGCTATCGTGGAATTCACAGTCAATGTCCCCGGTTCCTATAAGATCGTGGATCACTCCATTTTGCGGGCATTCAACAAGGGCGCGCTTGGAGAGTTGAAGGTGGAGGGCCAGATGAACAAGGCAATTTACTCGGGCAATCAGGGCGACTCCGAATACCAGCCGAAAGGTCCATCCTCGATTGCGATGCCGATGAAGGCCCCTGGTATGGAAGGGACCTCGGGCCACCTGGCCACAGGGGCAACGCTCTACAAGACGTACTGCATGGGATGCCATCAAGCCGAAGGACAAGGCCTCCCCGGGACATTTCCGCCGCTTGCAAAATCTGATTATCTGATGACCGACAAGACACGGATGATTGAAGTCGTGTTGAACGGTCTTACGGGATCCATTCAGGTCAACGGGCAGAACTATAACGGAACGATGCCGGCCATGGGCCATGCGAAGGACGAGGAAATTGCCGACATCCTCACTTACGTAAGGAGTTCATGGGGCAACGAGGGAGATGCGGTATCTGTTGCCGAGGTGGCGTCGGTACGGGCGAAGGCCTCGCACTGATCGACAGTATCTAAAGTCGTTATGTAGACGAGAGGTGTGAGAGCAATTCTGGAGGGCATGACGATGAATGTCACAAATGTCGTAGTGAACTGCCTCGGCGGGAGCCTCGCATTATTCTTCTTGGGACCCTCTCATGTGGAGGCGGCTGGAGGTCCTGCAAAAGGCAAAGCCATCTACGAGAAATACTGCATGGCCTGTCATGGGTCACAGGGGAAAGGCGATGGACCAGCTGGAAAGATGCTCAAGCCTCCTGCCGCGAACCTCACAAGCGCAGAGAGTATGAAGAAAACTGAAGCCGACCTTCGACACGTTATCGAGAAGGGGAAGCCAGGAACGGCGATGGGGCCTTGGAAGCCCCCGCTTTCGGACGCTGATATCAATGAGGTTCTGGTGTATCTGAGCACCTTACGGAAGTAAGCTCGCCGATGTCGCACCTCAGGAGGTCACGATGCCTTCACGTATCTATGAATGGCTCGATAACCGACTCAATTTGAAGGCGGTCGAGCGCACGCTCCTTGATGAACCAATCCCCGGTGGGGCCAGTTGGATTTATGTGTTCGGCTCGGCGACGCTTTTCCTATTCGTCCTCCAAGCTGTCACGGGAATGTTTCTCGCGGTCTACTATGCCCCCACACCGGACCATGCCTACGACAGCGTGCAATTCATCGAAAACCAGGTGACCTTCGGTTGGTTCGTTCGTGGCCTGCACCATTGGGGCGCGTCGGGGATGATGATTGCCGTCGGGCTGCACATGCTGCAAGTCTTTTTGTACGGAGCCTACAAGCCGCCGCGCGAGTTGATGTGGATGGTGGGTGTGCTCTTGTTGTTGATCGTCATGGCGTTTGCGTTCACCGGATATCTGTTGCCTTGGGATCAGACTGCCTATTGGGCCACGCAGGTGGGTATCAATATGGTCGGTTCGGTGCCCGTGGTGGGTGATCTTCTCATCAAAGTGTTGCGCGGAGGTGAGACGCTTGGGGCGCTCACCCTCTCGCGATTCTTCGCAGTGCATGTCCTGTTTCTTCCGGCCGTAATCGTCATAGGCATTGCACTTCACATGATCATCCTGCGGCGAGTGGGACCGGCCGGCCCCTGGGATGAACAGAAATCGACCGCACGTCGTGAGGCCTTCTATCCCCGGCAGGTCTATATGGACGCCGTGGTGATGCTCCTCGTTTTCCTTGCGCTGGCGGTCTTAGCGACATGGGTGCCATTCCCGCTGGCGGATAAGGCCAATCCCTCCGACACCAGTTTCGTGCCGGTTCCAGAATGGTACTTTCTCTTTTACTATGAGTTACTGAAACACATCCACGGACCTTTTGAACCGCTGGTCACATGGGTATTGCCGATCGCGTTTGTGCTCATCGTCCTGTTCTGGCCATTGCTCGATTGGAAGAAAACAGTGCGAGCTCCGACATCACGTCCGATCGGAATGACGCTAGGCGCTGTGTTCTTGCTGATCGTCTTTTCGTTACTGGGCGTGTCTTTGAAAAATCTCTATGCGGTGAAACGTGCGGATCCGGGTGTTGCTCACGGCAAGGCGCTCTATACTCAGTTCGGCTGCGCGGGCTGCCACCGGATTCACGGGGAGGGCGGAGCCCTGGCCCCGGACTTGTCGTCTATCGGTGACGCGCGGCCCGATCGCGAATGGCACGTAAAACATTTCCGTGACCCACAGTCGGTTTCACCGGGCAGTATTATGCCGAAGTTCCCTCTGACCGAGCCGGAACTGAACGACCTTACAAGCTATATGTTGAGCCTCAGGCGCACAACTTCTTGATGTCTGTGAGGACCGTATAAATGGAGTGCCCGCGGAAGGGTAAACGAGAAGCGAACGGCCTCGAATCAAGGGATACTCCGGCGTAAGCAGGCTGGCATTAAGGCGCTGCCTCATGTGGAGCCCATCGGATATCGTAATCGGTTTTGGCAGTTCAAATTGGGGCGCCATGAATCCGATGAGGCCCATGACAGCCGCTGTAGGGACTATTGCCTTGAAGAATCTTGAAACAACTTATTTGTCTTGGAAAAAAAATCGTATTTTCTAGTCGCGTGGGAACAGATGGATCTTGTGGATTCACAGAACTGAACCACCATCGCCTCTCTGATCTCTGGATGAGATCATGCGCCAAAGCTTATCTTGTCCTAGACGGCGTGCAATTCCGTGATAGAGATGGTAGCAGCCAAAGACCAAGCCGACCGTGATGACTTTGGCCAACGCGGCATTTAGATCTATCCTCGTCCACGCTTCCAACACGGCTTCGCCGAGCATCCCGATCTCTCGGTACGCATGCCATATTCTCTCCGTGAATAGGATGGGGGCGCTGATGGCGCAATAGAACAGCGTCTTGCACAGCGCGGCCATCCAGATTGGAAGTCTGGTGTCGAGACGGGTGGCAACGGGTGTCATGTCGAGTAGCACAACAACCTTCGCAAGGGCAAAAGCGCCGACCACCGTCGGCACGAGGGCTGAGAACTCGATCTGATAACTGGCCAGGACCAGTTTCTTGAGTGTCGTAAAGATGCCAAAACTAATGAACAAATAGAGAGCGATGCCGCCGACGTGCTGGACTTCGCGCTTTGCCACGGAGAGCATCCCCATACTTCAACCTCCGGGCTGTCAGCCTCTAGGCTGATCTCGGTTCTTCTTCCACAATGGACAGGACTCTAACCTATCCACCGTCACTGCGAGCGGGGCGGCAGAGGTAAAGTCTCATGGCGAAGATCAGATAGACCATCAGAACCAACACCCCAATGAACGATGCCGAGCGTCTACTGTTGGTCACCAACGACACGGTCATCGTCGCGATCAGGCGAAAATGAGCAGCATTGCCAGCCCCACGCTCAGTTTCTGAGCGAACGCCGCCGCCGGCGCGCGAAATTGGCTTGCGTAACCGCCGGTTGTTCTCTTGGTTGAATTGGGAAGAGGAAAGCGCAACACCATTACTCCCGACTAGTTCCGCAGCAATTGGCGTGCGAGGAGTTTAGAGATCGCATCCTGCCGGGTCGATCGGCAGGACGTATAGCCAGAAGCCGGTCGTTGCATATTATTCCACTGTTATTCAGTTGAGCCCTGTCAAAACAGGTAGGATGTTTTATGGATCGACCCTCTGTCCAGTTCGGCGAACTCCGGGTATGCCGTGGTTGCGGAAGTCGGGAATTCTGTTACTGTGACGCCCCGTCAGTAAATGTCCGGTATAAAGCATCGACCTTTCAATGTCGCCTGGTCATCATACTCGCCTTTGTTCGATCGCTTCGGCAGACTGACTTGTTCACGCCGTACCTTCTTGTAAGGTATCAACGTGAGTAAATGCGCAAGGCAGTCGAGACGCGCCTTGCGCTTGTCATCCGACCGCACGATATGCCAGGGTGCGTGCGCAGTGTCGGTTGCGTCGAACATCAGGTCCCGCGCATGCGAATAGTCATACCACTTCTCACGCGACGGCAAGTCCATTGGACTGAGTTTCCACTGACGCAATGGATCCTTAATGCGAGCCTGGAAGCGCCGCTCCTGTTCCTTATTACTCACTTCGAGCCAGTATTTGATCAGAATAATCCCGCTATCAACGATGAACTTTTCGATCACCGGGCAGAGTTCGAGAAACCGGTCGCGCTGTTCCTTGGTACAAAAACCCATGACATACTCAACCCCGGCGCGGTTGTACCAACTGCGGTCAAAGATGACCACCTCGCCGGCTGCGGGGAAGTGCGGAATGTAGCGCTGAATATACATCTGACTCTTTTCGCGATCGGATGGTGCGGGTAACGCGACCAGCTGGAACACGCGTGGGCTGACACGCTCCCTGATGGCGCGAATAGTCCCCCCTTTTCCTGCGCCGTCCCGTCCCTCGAACACCACGATGACCCGCAGGCCTTTGTATTTCACCCAGTCCTGAAGTCGGCAGAGTTCCGCCTGCAGCCGGCGCAGCTCTTTCTCGTATTGCTTACGCTTAAGACTAGACTTCCCGTTGTGGTCTTGTCGTTCACTCATTGGCTCCTCCCCGACATATTCTTGATCCAAGCACACGCTTCATTAAAACAATGCGGCGTAAGAGCGCCTGAGTAGTCGTGATCCACTCATGCTCCTCAATGCACACCGCAGTCGTTGCCATATGGAAATCCGTCCTCCGGGGAAGGCTGAGGCATTGTGTCACCGTTATTTCTGGGCTTCTGCGCCGCCCATAATTATCCATCAATTCTTTCGTGATGGCCTCTTGACGGCTCTTGTTATAGAGCCGCCCCACTCGCCTCACATTTCTCGATTACCTGGATGGCTTTGCGAAAGATGTTCGTATTGAATCCCCCGCAGAGGCCCCGGTCACTTGTGATCACGGAGACTTGAATAATCCGGACCGGGCGTTTTTCCAGCAGTGGATGTGCAGACCGATTCACTCGCCCGCTCAGATTCGCCAGTACCTGACGCATCCGTAATCCATACGGACGAAAGGCCAGAATTCTCCCTTGCGCTCGGCGTAACTTCGCCGCCGACACTATCTTCATCGCCTTCGTGATCTTCTGTGTGTTTTTGACGGACGCGATCCTTCGGCGCAATATTTGTAGCTTTGCCACTACATTGTCACCCTTTCGTTGGCAATGTCTCCGCTTCGGGTCCGCTAATCGGCGACCATCCGCCGCCTAAGGCTTTGTAGAGTTGAACCATGGACACCAGTTGTCCACGTCGGGTCTTGGCGAGGGCCAATTCCGCATCGAACAGATTTCGTTGAGCGGTCAGGACATCGAGATAGCTAGCCCTGCCTCCCTGGTAACGCTGAGTCGCGAAGTTCGAGGCAGATTGTAAGGCTTTGACTTGCTCCTCCTGGGCGTTCCGGCGCTCGCGCGTCTTTTGCACCGCGATCAATGCGTCCTCTACCTCCTTGAACGCGACCAGAATCGCCTTTTCATACTGGGCTAAGGCCTGCTTGGCTTGCGCCTCAGTCGCCTGCACCTGATAGCCCAGCGCCGTTGCGTTGAGAAGGGGTCCGGTTAGGGTAGCCGATGCTCCAATCGTCGCAAACGGACCCGTCGCTAAGGAGTTTAACTGGAACCCCGCCCCGCCGGCAGCCCCGGTGAGCGACAATTGCGGAAAGCGTTGCGCCTGCGCGACGCCGATCATAGCGGTCGCGGAAGCCAATTGCTGTTCTGCCTGGAGGATGTCTGGACGGCGCTGGAGTAAGGCTGACGGAAGGCCTGGCGGCACCTCCGGAGGCATGGGCTGCTCGGTGAGAGCAAGCCCGCGAGTGATCGGCATCGATCGTCGTCCCAGCAGCAGGCTGAGCTGATTTTCTTTTTGGATGACTTGCTGCTCCAGTTCGGCCAGTTGGGCGGCAGTGCCGGCCCGTTCGGCCTCGAATCGATCCAGATCGAGTTTAGGTATATCGCCGTGATCAAAGCGCAGTCGAGAAATCCGAACGCTCTCTTCCCACGTCTTCAGGGTGCGCTTGGCGATGTCGACCTGAAGATCGAGCGCACGCACATCGAAATAGGTCTCGGCGACGTTGCCGACCAATCCGATGATCACCGCCCGCTGGTTCTCTTCTTGGGACAAAAGTTGCGCTCGCGCGGCCTCGATCGACCGACGGATGCGGCCCCAGAGATCCAGTTCCCATTTGAGGCCGACGAGGCCCGATTCCCTCGTGAAGTCCGTTCCACCTGAGCCCGATGCACCAGTTGGGTTTGGAATGATCGCTCCGGACCCAAATGTCAGCGCCTGGTTATTTGTGTTGTGATACGCCGTGGCTTCGCCTGTATAGCCGAGCGAGGGAGCCAGATCAAATTTGGAGATAAGGAGCTGGGCCCGAAACTGTTCGACACTGGCGACGGCAACCCGCAGGTCCTGGTTCTCCTGAAGCGCGGTCCGGATCAATCCCTGAAGCTCTTGATCCTTGAGCAGTTCCCACCAAGGCAGATTGGCGAGGGATTCCGCAGTGGTCGGTGTCAGCCGCCAGCCGTCCCCGGCCGGAGGCTCCGGCTTCTTATAGTCCGGGCCCATCATACAGGCACTGAGCGACAGCACGAAAACTGTGGTCAGCATCCAGCGAGACATGTTAGTGGGCTCTTTGGATCCGCGCGTGAGCCGGAACCTTTGGTTCAGAAACCGGAAGCTGCGCCTCTCCATCGCCGGAGGGTTTGAGGCCCCCGGGCCTCGGTGCTCCAGGCCTCGGAGGATCATGGCGATGTACCAGGTTCTCCACGGCAGTGTAAGCGACCGGGATCAAGAAGATGGCAATGAAACTCGCAGCCAGCATCCCACCCAGGACGGCAATTCCCAGCAGGATTCTGCCATGCGCCCCTGCTCCGGAAGACAGGACGAGCGGGACGACGCCGAGGATAAACGCGAACGACGTCATCAGAATCGGCCGTAGCCGTAGGCGGGCGGCGATGAGAGCCGACTCGCTGACCGTCTTGCCCTTTTCATATTCCACCTTCGCGAATTCCACGATGAGGATCGCATTCTTGGCCGACAGCCCGATCAGCATCACCAGGCCGATCTGGGTGAAGACATCGTTTTCCAGTCCAAGTGCCCATAAGGCGCCGAATGCGCCGAACACCGCGATCGGCGTGCAAAGCAATACGCTGAAGGGCAATGCCCAGCTCTCATATTGCGCCGCAAGAATGAGAAAGACGAACAGCAGGGAGAACCCGAAGATCACACTGGCCGGTACCCCTTCCGCCGCAGCCTTCTCCTGAAAAGACATCCCGGTATAGTCATACCCCATGTCGCGCGGCATCGTCTCCGCGAAGACCTCCTCCAACGCCGTCATCGCCTGACCGGAACTATAGCCGGGCTTCGCGGATACAAATAGCTGGGCGGATCGGTAAGCATTAAAGCGCATGGTGAATTCTGGCCCGGACATCGCCTCCATCGATACCAGCGCTGAGAGGGGCACCATGTCGTCGGACGCGTTGCGGACATAGAACTGGCCGACGTTTTCCGCGCTTGTCCGATACTCGCCGTCGGACTGGACGTAGACCTGCCACACCCGCCCGAATCGATTGAAGTAGTTCACCATGACCCCTCCCATGAACGTCTGGAGGGTTTGATATACGTCACCGAGATTGACGCCTTGTTTCAGCACCTTGTCCCGGTCCACCTTCGCAGATACCTGGGGAACGCTGGGGATGAAGGTCGTGTTGACGGCGGCAATTTCGGGACGCTGGTTGGCGGCCTCGATGAATTTCCGTGTCTGCTCAGCCAGAAACGCGACGTCCTTGCCTGCGCGGTCTTCGAGAACGAACGACACGCCTCCCGAGGTGCCGACGCCGGGGATGGCCGGCGGCGGGAAGAGGAATGCTTGCGCCTCGGGTAACTCCGCCAATTGTCGGTTGACATTTTTAAAAATAGCCAAAATTTTCTCATTAGGTTGTTTCCGTTCGTCCCACGGAGCGAGCGTTACGAAGAAAAACGCGTTGTACGTCGTATTCACGCTGCTGAGCAGGCTAAAGCCGACTATGGTGGAAGCATATTGGACGCCGGGGGTACGGCTCAGGATCTCCTCGATTCTTTTGGAGACCTCATCGGTCCGCTGGAGAGAGGAGGCGGCCGGCAGCTGGACGTTCAAATATAGATAACCCTGATCTTCCAGCGGCAGGAAGCCGTTCGGGAGTCGGGCGCCGAAGAAGCCCGCGGCGACGGCAAACAGGACCAGCAGCACCATCGAACGTCCGGCTTTGCGAATCAAGTGGCTGCAAGTCCCGACATACCCGTTGGTTGCTCGATCAAACCATCGGTTGAACCAACCGAAGAAGAGGCCCAGGGGGCCTCTGGCCGGTTTCTTCGGCCGCAATAGGAGGCTCGAGAGGGCCGGACTGAGCGTAAGCGCGTTGAACGCCGAGATCACCACGGATAACGCAATCGTGATGGCGAACTGCTGGTATAGCCGTCCGGTAATGCCTGGGATGAAGGCGGTCGGCACGAAGACCGCGGCCAGGATGAGCGCGATCGCGATCACCGGGCCTGAAACCTCTTCCATAGCCTTAAAGGTGGCGTCCTTCGGCGACATGCCGTGCTCGATGTGGTGTTCGACCGCCTCGACCACCACAATCGCGTCGTCCACGACCAGACCGATGGCCAACACGAGGCCTAACAGGGACAGCGTGTTGATCGAAAACCCGAGCATGGGGAAGAGCATGAAGGTGCCGACAAGGGAGACCGGCACGGCCAGCAGGGGAATCAAGGTTGCCCGCCAACCCTGCAGGAAAATGAAGACGACGAGAATGACGAGCACCAACGCTTCCCCAAGGGTATGCACGATCTCGTTGATCCCTTCTCGAACCGACAGTGTCGTGTCCAGCGAGACCGTGTACTCCAGGTCTGCCGGGAATCGCCCCTTCATCTCCTCCATCAGCTTCTTCGCCCGGTCCATCGTGTCGATCGCGTTGGATCCCGGGAGTTGGTAAATGGCCACGATGGCCGCGGGTTTGCCATTGAGCCGGCTTTTCATCCCATAATTTTGGGCGCCGAGTTCGATCCGGGCGACATCCTTGAGCCGCACAATCGACCCGTCGCTATTGGCCCGGACGACGATCTGCTCAAACTCCTCCGAGTTGACCAGTCTGCCCTGCGCTCTGACAGTGTATGTAAACTCTTGCCCTGCCGGAACCGGTTCTGCGCCGATCTGACCCGCCGGGTTCACGGTATTCTGCTTCTTGATCGCGTCGAGAATCTCGGGGACCGTGATCCCGAGTTTAGCCAGCCTGTCCGGGCGCACCCAGAAGCGCATGGCGTATTGACCGGCTCCGAAGATCGACACCTGCCCGATGCCCGGAACGCGGCTCATAGGATCATTAATATTGATGTATGCGTAGTTGTTCAACCACAGGTCGTCATAGGTCCCCTTGGGTGAGGACAGCGAAAAGAGAGCCAGCGGGCTGGTGGTCGATTTTTTGATCGAGACGCCGAAGTTCCTGACCTCCTGCGGCAATTGGGATTCAGCCTGCAGATAGCGCATCTGCGTCAGGATTTGGTCGTCGTTCGGCTTGGTGTTGAGATCGAAGTTCACGCGCAGCGTCATCTGCCCGTTGTTCGCGTTCACGGAGTACATATAGAGCATGTTATCTACACCGCTCACCTGCTGCTCAATGGGGGTGGCGACGGATTGTTCGAGGGTCACCGCGTCCGCGCCCACATAGGTGGCTTGCATCATGATCTCGGGCGGGGCGATGTTTGGAAACTGCGCGATCGGAAGTTGGATCATGGCGACGAGGCCGAGAATCGTCATGACGATCGCGATGACCATCGCGACGATTGGGCGGTTGATGAAGAATTTTGCCATATCGGCCCTACTTGTTGTGACCTTTCGACTCCGGCTGGAATCCCTTAGGATTCACTGACATGCCAGCCTTGACTTGTTGCAGCCCTTCCGCCACCACCCGCTCGCCGGTCTTCAGTCCTTCATCGATGACCCAGAGGGTACCCACTCGCCCACCCACCTTGACCGGGCGGATCTCTATTTTGTTGTCGGCGGTCACGACGACGACCTGATAGCCGCCTTGCAACTCCGTCACTGCACGTTGAGGCACCAAAAGCGCTCCCTCTCTGGTTTGTGTGAGGGCCCGTACTCGCCCATACTGTCCGGGGCGAAGCAGATTATCAGGGTTAGGAAATCGCGCCCCGATCCGAATGGTTCCTGTTTTTACATCGACCTGCCGGTCCGCAAGGAAGAAGGTGCCCTTATGCGGATAGACCGTTCCGTCGCTGAGAATCAGCTCAAGTGTAGGTGTGGCCTTTTCATTTTGTTCACCTTCTTGGTAGGCTTGACGGATCTTCTCGGCCGCACGGAGATACTCTTGCTCACTGAGCGAAATGTACACTCGGATGGGATCGAGCGTGGACATCGACGCCAGCTCATCTCCGAGGCCGACCAGATCACCAATTTGCGCTTTGGCGATTCCCACGACGCCATCGATCGGGGCAATGATTTGCGTGAAGCTAAGATTCAACGACGCTTGGTCGACTGAAGCTTTCGCTGACGCCACCGAGGCTTTTGCGGCTCGATTGGCTTGAATGGAGTCGTCCAGTTCCTTGCGGCTGATCGCCCCGCCTTCGGCAAGCGGCGTATCGCGCTTCACATCCAGGTCTGTTTTCACAAACTGGGCACGAGCCTTCTCCCACTCGCCTTTCGCCTGATCGAGTGCCGCTTGAAACTTCCGGGGATCGATTTCGAACAATACTTGACCTTTCTTGACGAAGGCCCCTTCGACGTAGCTCCGCTTCATCAAGTATCCGTTCACCTGGGCCTTGATCACCGCATTGACCATCCCATCGGTTGAACCCACCGACTCGGAATAGATGGGCACGTCCTTTTGCACAACGTCCACCACTTCGACCTCGGGAGCGGATGGAGCGGCGGTTGACGGCGCCTCCTGCTTGCAGCAGAGCAGTCCTGTGGCAAGCAGCGCGATGAGAGAGATGGGAAGGCACGGTGGCCCCATACTGCAATGGCTCATAGGCTTCTATCCATTGGTGAATGCCGTAGAGTATAAATGCCAATGACAGAGCATCAGGTACGTGCCATGTCACAATCCTCCGGCGGTGCTGGACGTGGGTACCGCTTCGTACCGAGAAATTGTACTCCGCCCATGCTCCTTATCCACCTGTCACTTTTGACAGTTCAACCCGTGGCTCAGGATCTCTAAGGTGCTACTGGTACGCAGGCAGCAGTTTCTTTCCGATGTTTTGGTGTCGAAATTTGTCGCTGGCGCTAATGGGGATGGCGTCGCAGCTTGCTGCTGTACGAGTGCGCTATTGGAGGCTGCGCCGAAGTCATCGAAGGGCATCGACCATGTCCACCAATCGACCCTAGCCCTGACCTATACCGATCAATGTGAGGTGACTGAGGAGGTTCAAGGTAACGGGTCATGAAACATGAGCCCTCGGACAAACGGCAACCTTTAACGAGTAAAGGAACATCACGGCAAAAGAGGATGCGAACGGATCGGTCGCCGTTCAGTTCGGCGGCTGCGACGGCTTAATCCAGAACTGCCTGCCGATCATGACGGTGGAACTACTCGTGCGCTTATATCGTCGGCGTGCCGAGATCCTGAATGGCAAATGAACTTTCCCGCCTGCCCAACCCTCGACTTGAGAATGTGTCATGAGTTTTCTGCTGAGCATGGGTAGCGCCCTTACCGTGGATCGATTACGCAAACTTTGATAGGCCTGCTATGGCACAAGCGTGAGGTCTTCACGCTTCAATGGAAAGGAGTGGTTATGAGTCTTTTCGGAGCCATCCTTGAGAAATTGGGTTTTGGCCATTCCTCCGCGCAGGCCGCTCCCGGTTTCATGAGAAAGGACACCACGCGATCGAAAAAGACCATGGCATTTAGAACATTGCTGACCGTTGGCAGCTCACTCTGATGACTGCCGTTGTTTGCCTTGCTGAGTCCAGTTCTTCCCGAGCCACCGGCACCGGCGCTGGCTGGAGAAACCCCGAGCATGCTGCCGCGGCCGGACTTCCATTTCACTGAAGACTGCTCATTCCAGCCGCTCCCGTTCAGTCGGCTTAGCCGGCAATCCAGGCAGCCGTGGGGATGGCGGAGCGGCCGTCCGGGCTATCCATGTTGATTCACGGGGGAAAGAAGAAGAGTATGCCTGGCTTCATGGCCTCGACGATGTAGATTGGAATCTTCTCCGACGCACGTGTTGATCAACTGACGACGCTTCGCCATGAACAATTATCATTCTGATCTGACTCGTGACACGCTGGCCGTGGTGTTTCTGTTTGCCCTCATTTCGGCGTCGCTGTTTATTCTCTGGCCCTTTCTCGGCGCAGTCGTCTGGGCCATTATGATTGTCATTCCTACATGGTCCATCCTGCTTCTACTCCAGCATTTCCTGTGGGGGAAACGCTGGATGGCCGTGACGGTGATGACTCTTCTTCTGTTGGCGGTGTTCATGGTTCCCTTCTCAGTCGGCATTGCCGCTCTTGTTGAAAACTTCGGACAAATTGCCGCCTGGGCGACATCCCTGTCTCATTTCACGCTGCCTCCACCGCCCGACTGGCTGGGAAACATTCCTGTTGTGGGGCCACGCCTGTCGTCGAGTTGGCGGCAGTTTGCCGAGCTGAATCGTGAAGAGATGGCGACTCGGTTGTCCCCATATGTGGGTGGCGTCGTTCGATGGACGGCCGGACAGATCGGCAGTTTCGGGTTATTCCTCACGCAAATCCTGCTCACGGTCATCGTAGCGTCGGTGCTGTATGCCAACGGAGAATCGGCAGCGAGCATGGCGCTACGATTCGGATCTCGGCTGGCTGGAGAGCGGGGACAAGAAGCGATGCGTTTAGCCGCGCAAGCAATCCGCGGTATCGCGTTGGGGGTCGTGCTGACGGCGCTGATCAATGCCGCGCTGAGCGGCCTCGGGTTGCTGGCCGTCGGGATGCCGTTTGTCTTGGTGTTAACAGCCATGATCTTTATCTCATCGATCCTGCAGATCGGTGTGGGCCCGATCATGATCTGTGCCGTGGCATGGCTCTATTGGACGGGCAGCTCTACCTCAGCCACGGTGTTGCTTGTGTGGACGGTTCTGGTATCTCCCGTCGATAATATCTTGCGCCCCATCCTCATAAGAACAGGTGCTGACATTCCCTTGCTGCTGATCTTTGCCGGCGTGATTGGTGGATTGATTTCCTTTGGAGTCGTCGGGATTTTTGTCGGGCCCGTCGTTCTGGCGGTGGCTTATACATTGTTTACAGCTTGGATTGACGAATCTGTGGCGGTTGGTCACGTCGAAGAACACACAGGGACGGAATCTAGTAAACAGTGACAGATGATGGGTCCGATGCCTTCTTTACCGCGGTGATCTAAACGGTCAGCAGTTTGTTTCGGTTGAGTCTCGCGTCTTCGTCTACTGCAACGCTGCATGAAGTGTGTCTCCTCCAGACCCCTGTCACTTTTAACAGTTCCGGCGACGGAGGGCCATGAATAGAATCCTGGCAATCGGCCAGGGCCTACCATGCAACGTCAGCATAACGTGTTGGCTTTGAAGTAAGCCGGCCAATGACACCATCTGCGAAGATCGATGCAGGAGATCTAGGAGGACCGCACTCAGCTCAACGCTCGCATCGACGCCGACGCCGAGCGTTTGAAAGGTATCTTCAAGGACATCCATCGGAACCAGGAGCTGGGCTTTATGGAAGTCCGCACCGCCGGCATCGTCGCGAAGCCGACACCGGCATCGGCATCGGCATCGGCAAGACCGTGGTAGGCATCTTGAAGAACGGCGGCGCCGACACGAATGCTCTCGCCGTCAGGGAGAGCACCGGCCTGCGCTACTGCCTCGGGATTATAGTTCTGCCGCTGTTTTTCTACATAACCGGCTGCGCCGATTCCGTCCCTCACACGACCGCGCCAAGCGGTAAACCGATGCAGCGAATCACAGTCTTGACGTACAACACGCTGCACGGACTCGAGACTAGTGGTTGGACCGTGAAGCCTGGCGAGTCAAAGGAGGTCCATGACGCGCGCCTCGATCTGCAGTTTGAGCAACTGTCTCAGGTCCAACCGGATCTGATATTGCTCCAAGAGGTCAATCCTCTGCCCGCCATTGCGGAGCGGTATATCGCCGCGCTCGAAACCTTCGGTTTGCACTACAGCGAAGTCCACCAGGTGGATGCCTGCGGCGTTCGTGTCGCGCCGGGCGTAGCAATTGTTCCTCACCTAAATAACGGCCTTGCCGTTCTTGTCAAAGCGCCGCTGCGGTTGCGCAAAATAACCGGACTCAAACTGAGTGGGGGCTTTGGGCGCTGCGAGGACTTCATCGGTTTGCAGACAGGGGAACTTCGATATGCGCTGATCGCAGAAGTCGAGAACCCCAATACTGGCAGGAAGCTTCTAGCGGTGAGTCTCCATTTGCATTCCGGTATCGAGCGGGACGCCTTTTTTATCCAGAAAATCGCCGAGGCTCAGGAACAGGGAAAGGTACGACAGGAGGACGTCGAAGACCTTGTTTCGGTCTTGCAAGAGGGCCAAGAGAGACGGATCAATGAGGTTCGCGTGCTTGTCCGCAAACTTGTAAATCTTCAGGCCGATGGAACGTACCTAGGAGCCATCATCGGAGGCGACTTGAACTTCGAACCCGACTCTCCGGAATACCACGAGCTCGAACAAGCAGGCTATAGAGATACCTACACAATCGCCAGTCACAGCAGTGATGTTCATAGCTATGACCCTCAGCGAAACGCGCTTGCCGGCCAGGGAGAACCTGAAGTGCCTTCCTCGCTCCGTCAGGCAGTAAGACATCTTCCGGAAAGTCAGCAGCAACAGATTTTTGAGGCATATCGGAAGGGCCTCAGCCAGCCCCGACGAATTGATTTTTTGTTTCTCATGATGAAACCGTCGGATGATCCAAAAGGCTGCTTGCGACAGGAGTTATTTGGAGAGCCCAGTGCTGTTCAAGCTCAGCCTGGGTCCGATCACTACGGCGTGCTCGTTACGTATGTCGCCGACTTGTCTATGTGCTAATCGTAGAGAGCTGAAGGCAGGCGAAAGGAGGATGTCCATGAAAAGAATTGTCGGGATACTCGCAATAGCGACCGCGGTCTGCTTGAATCTGGGTTTCACGATGCTTCCCGTTTGGGCGGATGAATTCGGGCAAGATCCCTCATACCGGAAGGGACGCTGGGAAGTACTGCTAGGGCCTCAATACACCTTGGCTAAAAATCTTGGATTCGATGGCGGGACTACTGCGAAGATTAACGATACTTTCGGGTTCAGCCTTCAAATTGGCTACAATTTCAATGAGCACTGGAATCTCGCAGGCCTCTTTTCTTGGAGCCGGCCCGATTACCAGGCGGTCATCCAGCCCGCTGCAGGTAATTCCTCACCGGCTCGTCCTTCTAGTGGAAGCATTCAGACGAACACATTCGCCCTTGCGGGCACGTATCACTTTTTTGATGGTCCCTTAACACCGTACATCGAGGCGAATGTCGGGGGAACCTATGTCGTCACCGATATCGCGGATGGCCCTCCCGTTGTCGGCTGTTACTATGATCCGTGGTACGGAAATATCTGTGGAGCGAGCCAGCCAACCAAGTCCGGTACCTTTCTTAGCTACGGAGTTGGAGGCGGGCTGCGCTGGGACGTCAACAACTTGTTGTTTTTCCGCGGCGGTGCACGACAAGAGTGGATCGATTTGTCCCACACCGGCACGCCAAGTTTTACAGTGATCAAGCTCGATCTTGGCTTCAAGTTCTGATTGGTCAGTCACGAACACGCAATTCGATTCCTAGGCATAGGGAGACGAGTGCGAGAGAGTCCGGTTGAGTTTTTCATTGACTGTTGGTTCTGACAATTTATCTTTCCAGAGGTATCGGCAAGCACGAATCCGACTCCATTCATTTATAGTCAATATTCAGAGGCCAACGTGATGTATGGCCCCGGAGCATGATTCACCATACGAGCTGTGTTGACGCCCGTGGCCTCGTATTCACGTACAAAGTGAAGCATCCGAAACCGGACTAATAACCATCCCACACTTATTGTTTCCGGTTTGGGTTCGCGTGGAGCAAGCGAGTAACCCCCACTCTCCGAGATTGTTCGTACTCAATTGTTCTCCGGTCCAGCACTCAACTGTCGGTAATCAAAATTACTTTCCGACCGTGACAGCCTCCATCCACTGTCAATTTTGACAGTTCATACTCATAGCGTTACTTGGTAGGCTTCCTTAGGCCTGTCGGCCATTCCGCTGGCTTAGCGATCCCACAGACGCATGTCTGCCATGTATGGAGGTCTCGAGAATGTCGCGAATAGCTGCGTCACGTGCAGAGCGTCGTGAAGGCTGCGGAACGGCTGGCCGGGACCGGCGCACGCTTCACGGGGTTGGTACACCATACCGACTCGGAGCGAGAATGGGCGTACGATCGGACGTCCCACATCGGTCGGCTGGACAAAGCGCTCGACGAGGCCAATGCCAAAGGGTTGGACCGTTGTAGACATGAAGAATGACTGGAAGCGGGTGTTTCCGTTTGAAGAATGAAAATCAGCAGTAAGGCCACCATGTCAACGAAAGACCAAGCCGGAAAAGAATATACGCGATGTTGATGTCTTCATTGCCGCTGCATGAGATTGTTGGCTTCGTGGCAGGATTCGGAACGACTTTTGCCGCCATGCCCGATTTGATCTCGATGCTCAAGCGGCGGTCCTGCCAAGGAATGAATCCCACCATGGCCGCGATTATGGGCAGCTTCCAGATCGTCTGGGTCTATTACGGCTTTTTGATCGAGTCCATGCCCGTCATGGTGTGGAATGTGATCGCGGTGGCGATCAATTTTCTCGCCGTCAGCGCGTATCTTTACTTTCGCGCTCAAAAGGGATATCAAAACCATCCATAGGCAGCGGCAATCACTGGACGAAACCGACATTGAGGATCTGGTGAGGAGTTCCGTTGCTGACCAAACACGCCTCGATGGTCAGCGCCGTATGTGGACAGTGGAAATGGTTCTGCATCTGGTCGTTGCCTTCCTGGATGAAGACAATGCGCTGTGTAGGAGGTCATCATGATGAGGTTTTTTCGTCGTTCAGCCGTGCCGTACATCGCGGCCGGCCTTTCGGTTCTGTTTCTGTGTGTTCAGATCGTCAACGCTCAAGAAACCGAGTCGCCGGAACTGCCTGATCGTTTCATGATCCGAGGCGGGTATCTGTTTGTCTTCGGAGCAGAGACCGACATCCAACTAAACGGGCAGCGCGGCTTGGGCAGCACGATCGATTTTAACAGGACCTTGGGTGGTGCGACGGATTACAGCGGCTTTCGAATCGATGCAGCGTATCGCTTTAACGATCGGCACAGCCTCGGGGTCTCCTATTATCGGGTCTTACGAGACGGCAACCGCACGATCAGCACGGATCTGAACGTCCGGGATACTACGTTTGCCGCCGGAGCCAATGTGAACTCGAGTTTAAACTTCGATCTTTGGCGATTGATCTACAACTATTCGTTCTATCGGAACGACAAGGTCGAGCTGGGAATCTCGCCAAGCCTCTATATGCTCAGGCTGAGGACCAACATTGCGGGGGATTTCACGTGCAGCAGCAACAACACGTCAACTAACTGCGCGGGGCAGTCGACCAGTTCTGGCTCGGCAACCGACAACCTGACAGTCCCTCTGCCGTCGCTCGGCGGTTACCTCAATTATCACATTACGCCCAAGCTGTTGTCGCAGGCACGTTTTGACTGGTTCTACCTGAAAGTCGGCAACGCCTTTGAAGGCTCGATGTTTGAGTTTTATGCAGGGTTGGAATATCGGCTCTTCACCCATTTCTCGCTCGGAGCATCGTACGATCGCTTACAAGCGAATGTCGACTTACATAAAGCGACCAGCTCCTCGGGAGTCGCTATAAATAATGCCTGGAATACGGTGTTCCTATATGGCGCGCTGTATTTTTAGACGGAGGCTGACGAGAACGCGCGAAGGTCTCATTGTTCTGGTGAGCATGAGTAGTAGTCAGTGGTTAACAAGGTAGCAGCCGTCGTGTCGAGCGCCATGTCGAGCCATGCATTCGATCTACCAATGGATCTGGGTGAGCGGAGCCGTCCTCATGCTTATCATGAGCGGTGGTCCTTTAATCTGGGCCGGCGATGCTGTCCCTCCATCGAGCACAACGTCAAGTTCTCAATGTCGGACAATTCAGCAGGAGACCGATCGGCTTCGATGTTATGACACCGCGGTCGGGCAGCCAACGGATCCCAAAAAAGAGGTGCCCTTGGACGTCGTGAAACTGCCTGATCCGCCACCAACGCCACTCGCGGAGCTCTGGGAGCTGGAGCCAGACACGAAACACAAACTATTCTCGATCCGCCCCTATAAACAGGTCTATCTCCTGCCGGCACGCTACACGACGAACGTGAACAACCAACCGTCAAGCCCCACGGAAGGCACCGTTCCCAAGTCTCTGGGGTACATCAATACGGAAGTGAAGTTTCAGTTGTCGGCCAAGATGAAAATGCTGGATGGTTTGTTCAAAGACCATCTGGACGTATGGATCGGCTATACACAGCTTTCATTTTTCCAAATGTATTCTAAGTCGATCTCGTCTCCATTTCGGGAAACCAACTACGAGCCCGAAATCATTTTCACGATCCATACCGATTACGATGTGTTTGGGCTCAGAGGACGGTTCGTGAACCTGGGCATCGTGCATCAGTCAAACGGTCGGCAGGATCCGCTGTCGCGAAGTTGGAACCGTATTTATGCGCAATTCGGATTCGAACACGACGGCTTTGCTTTGCTGGTCAGGCCTTGGTACCGGATCAAGGAAGACTGGAGCGCAGACAACAATCCCGACATCGTGCAGTTTCTCGGGCATGGCGATGTGGTTGCAGTCTATAAATGGGGCGGCCATACGTTCTCCTTGCTCTTGCGCAGCAACCTAAATTTTTGGAATCTCCACGGCGCGGCTCAAATCGATTGGAGTTTTCCACTCTATCGTCAACTCAAAGGATACGTCCAAGGGTTCACGGGTTACGGAGAAAGCCTGATCGATTACAACCATAGCCAGACCACGATCGGCGCCGGCTTCTTGCTTCTCAACTGGATGTAATGCAAGTGAGAGTCATTAAGAAGGAGATTAGGTGCGATCAGAGCGCTGCAAACGAATGAGTGCTTTCTCTCTCACGGGTTTGCTCACGTACCTGGCTTTCTTGCTCATGGTTGTCCCGGGCTGCGCAAGTTCCATCTATGGGTGGCAAGTCCGAACCAGCTCGACAGAGATACCTTCATCTTTCCATCCGATAGACTTGCAGCAGCATCCTGTAGCGTTGTTTCCGGCCATCACGATGCCCGGGCTTCGAGGCAACGAGATTGGGCTGGCGCGATACCTGGGCCAGATACTTCAAAAAGTCGTCCCTGACTGGAACGTCGTGTCGGAGCAGGAGACGAGCACGCGTATCAACCGTCAAGGCTTAGCCCAACGAATGACGTTAATGAGAAATGATTACGAACAAAGCAACATCCTTGATCAGGAGGCGCTACGCACCATCGCGTCGGCAATCGGCGTGCGGTATATCTTTCAATTGCGACTCGCCGCGTTTGTACAAACGATGACGGACCGCTGGAAATTTCCTGCTTTCGACGTCCGAGTCTCGCAAACTCGTTCGAGCGTCATGCGACTGGCGCTGCAGCTATGGGACGCGGAGAATGGAGAGCTGGTGTGGACTTCCATCGCCGAATCGAACATGGCGAACGAGGCCGTATCGCAGGACCCGGTATACCTAGAGGATATCGCTCGCGCAACCTTGGGCAGCATGATGTCGGATTTTCTCAATAGAAAAACGGCCTCCCGATATACCCCGTTGGATAAAGTTCTCGACAACCTGATTAGCGAGGCCATGCCGAATGACAAGGACAACAATGAAAACACCCCTCCCGAACGGACCGAGAAATAACGGAGCTGATCGAAAGTAGAAATCCCACTTTTCTTTAATTGTGGGTCGAGCTTGTCTACGAGAGGAGACCGCGATGAAGATACCTATTCTTCTCCCTCGACTATTGATGCTAGGGATCTGTTTCTATGGCTGTACGGGTCCAAATGTGAAGACAGACTTTGATGCGAGTGAAGATTTCACCAAATTCAGAACGTTCGCCTTCTCAGGTCTGACAGATCTGAATAAGGGCGGTGTTCTCGACAATTCTTTGACCCGTACACGGATCGAATCGATCGTTGGGCGAGAATTGAACAAGAAAAGCCTCCAAGAAGTCGGCTTAGAACAACGTCCAGACTTGCTGGTGCATTATTGGGTCGGCATACAAGAAAAGCAGCGGGTTGAAAGCACCGGGCCGGCCGTAGGTGCGTACGGTTGGGGTGGTGGGTATCGAGGGGGAATGGGGTATAGCAGTGTCTCAACCTATGAGTACAAAGAAGGAACTTTGATCGTCGATTTGGTCCAACCGCTGAAAAAGGCGTTGGTATGGCGCGCGACTATAGTGGCGGATCTTCAGGATACTACCCAGGAGAATATTGAAATGGGGCAAAAAGCCATCGCCAAGGCCTTTGAAAACTATCCACCGAAGCTCACTCAGTAGCGCAGCCTTGACCAATGGTTTGTCGCCAGCGCGAGGAACCTGCTGAATCAACGGCTGAGAACGCGCAGGTCATTCAGGTCCGCCTGCATCCATGATGTTCGCTTCGGCACTTCTGACGGATGTCATTACTGTCTTTGTCCATAACAGTCGTGTCATTAGTGTGGAGTGGCGTTTCCGCTCCCCCTTGTGAATTTTCCTTTTCACGAAAGCCTTCACGGCGGCGTTGAGATCATGTCAATATTGAGCTGACTAAATTATCCAATGATCTATGCATTGCGATCGCATCCTGCATCTATCGTCACTATTGTTCATCCATTATTCGTCCGACGGTTGGAGGGGTGGCAACCTACGTCTACGGTAATAATTGATCACTGAAGATTACAATAGCCCTGACTGGCAACACGCCATTTCCACGCTCATGTTATTACTCGAATGCGTTTCGCATCGATGCCCTTTCCCTGAGTGACTAACCGAAGTAGGACGAGGCCTGGCACCCTCATAATAAAATCAAAGCATTGTTGGTCGGGGACTTATATGTCGTTTGATGTGAGCCATTACCACTATTCTGCCTATGCCATACCGCCCTTATTCACGAGCGCTATTCTTTTGTGTCTTGGCATAGCCGTTCTGGTTCGTGATCGTGCTTCTTCGATCAGCCAATTATTTTTTCTCATGTTGGCGACGACCAGTTTTTGGCTATGTGCGTTTTCGTGGATGTATGCGGCATCCGATGAATCGACAGCTCTCGTGTGGGCCAAAGTCGCGTATCTGGATATCCCTTTTATCTGTGCCGCCATCTATCACTTTACAGTTCACGTTCTTGGCCTCGCGCAACAACGTCGCCGTATGGTCCTATTCGCGTGGACCGTTTCAGCAATATTCGCGGGGACGGCATACTGGACTGATGCGTTAATTGAAGGCGTGTACCATTATTGGTGGGGATATTATCCGAAATATTCCTGGCTCGGCCTGCCGTTTCTTCTCTATTTTGTTTGTATGCTCGCGCTCAGTGCTAGGCACTATGCGATGGAATATGCCGCATGCCCTCCCGGGATTCGAAAGGTGCGGATCAAATGGTTTCTCATTGGCTTTCTGGGTCCCTTTGTAGCCACCCTGGACTTTTTGCCTAAACTAGGAGTTGCTCTCTATCCGGTGGGGTATCTCCCTTTATTGTGGTGGCTCTTGGTTGTTGGGTTTGCAGTATGGAAATATCAGATTCTGCATATCACGCCCTCCTTCGCTGCGGATCAAATCCTTCAAACCATCGCTGATGCCGTTCTGGTCATTGATCGGGCGGGCGTGATTTGTATTGCCAATCATGCCGCTAGTCCGCTGTTTCAAATCACGACATCCGATCTGGTGGGAAAACCCCTGACATCTATCGATAGGTCTCTGGCAGAAACCATTCACGTGGCGAAGCACGTGCCTCATGGATCCATTCATCGGGCCGAGGTGACGCTATCACGACCTGTCCATGGTGTGGTGACCCTTGAACTGTCCGCCTCAACCATTAAAGACGTCGCGGGGGATGCGGTGGCGATGGTCTGCGTGCTTCGTGATGTGACCAGTCGAAAGCAAGCCGAGCTGACGCTTCAGAATGTCAATGAAGCGTTGGATCAGCAGGTCCGTGCGCGAACGATGGAGCTACGGTCGCTGGTGTTAGAACTGAGCCGGACAGAAGAACGTGAACGAATGCGGCTTGCCACTGAATTGCACGACAACTTAGCGCAGTTTCTCGCTCTTTCGAGGATGCGTCTGGAAAAGTTACGAACGAGCCTTGCGGGTAGCGAGCATGAGGCGATCGTGAAGATCGTGCAATTGATCGACGATGCTCTCTCATGCACGAGAATGGTGATGTCAGACCTTCGCCCCGACTTCGTCGGTTCCGGGAATGATTTGATCACGGCTATTACATGGGTTGCCGAGAGAATGCGTAAACGGGGGTTGATTGTGGACATTCATCACGAGGCTCCCCAAATCGTGCTGAATGACCAGATCTTAATGGTGACCTATCAATCCATTCAGGAGCTATTGACGAACGTGTTGAAGCATGCCCGCACTAAACGGGCCAAGGTCTTTGTTCGATGCCTTGATGCAAATATTGAAGCGATTGTAATCGACGATGGGAAAGCTTTTGACGTGTCCGTGACGAAGACTCCTTGCGCGGATGGAGGGTTCGGCTTATTTAATATCCGGGAACGGTTACATTTCCTCGGGGGACAACTCGACATCACATCTATTCCTGGGCATGGGACCACGGCAAGAATCGTGGTGCCTGTCAGTCCGTTGTCTGCTAAAGGCGAGCATGAAGCAGTGCCCATGTCGACAATCACACAATCGTACAAAGAGGAGGGTCCGACAGAGTCGAGGCGGCGGCAGGTACGTGTGGTGCTCACAGACGATCATCAAATGATGCGAGAAGGACTTCGTCGGGCGATCGAAGAGCGGGGAGATGCCGAGGTGATTGCAGAAGCTGGTGATGGTGAACGGGCCGTCCAATTGGTCCGTGACATGCTCCCTGATGTGGTGGTGATGGATGTCGGGTTGCCCAAAATGAACGGGCTGGAAGCGACCCGCCAAATAAAGACTGAGTTTCCGAACATCGCGGTAATCGGCTTTTCCGTCTCGGAAGGAAGCAAGAGCGAGGCCGCCATGCGGGCTATGGGAGCATGCGCCTATTTCTCAAAAGCCGGTTCTATCGAAGCCCTTTGCGAGGCGGTGCGCGGTGTGCCTATCAGAGACTAGGTCAATAGATGCAAAATTACGCTCCTATTCTTGAAAGGTTTTTAAAGTATGGCTGCCTCTGTCATTTGTAACAGTATGCGAAGGGGGAACAAAATTCTATCATTCTATCCTGACAACCATCAGGACAGCTTCTCATTGTCCATGCCGGACGTGCTTTTGTTAAACGCAGTCACGAATCATTATGTACGGTCGTTGCTGTGAGAATATGAGCCACTACGTTCTCAATTGTTACCTTCGCAAGCGTACCGTTCATTATGCGGAATCGTATACAACAGGATAGCGAGTATCGGTTTGACTGGCCTCGTACAATCCCAAAGGGTCCGTCTCGCTGTTTCGGATGAGCAAAAACAAAAGAGGTTTGCATGCGCATATCCATTCGACCGTTGTTCCCTCTTCTGGCGCTTCTCGCCGTACTGGGGGCCTGCACTAACACGACACCTCCCGCCACCTCTCCATGGTCCGAAGTCGGTATCTCAGATTTTAGAAATATCGCGGGACAATGGGAGGGACTGATGAGACGGATACCGGAAATGCGCAACGATGATTGGGTTCAAGTCGCGATACGAGACGATGGTATGTATGAATTCAAAAGTTACCGGACGATTGGTGTCCTCAGTGGGCGAGGGCAATTGACTCTCAATCAGGGGAAGGCCATCCGTTCGACTGACCAGGGGCAATTGACATTCATTCTCTATGAAGCAAATGGAGCTCGCATGTTGCGGGCGAGAGCTACCAAGGAAGGCATTGAGTATGCCTCTGACCTTACTCCAGCAAAATAGGCACTAGGCTTAAAACCGCTTCTCGACTTCGCTGTCGCTGCTGGAGAGCTAGCCCGAATCCGGACTCATGTGATTTCATCGGCCGGCAGTGGTAGCCTAGTGATGAATCATCGTTTGGAGAGTCCAACACCTTGGCCTTCGCGTGACAACCTAGACGGTCATGGATATACTTCATTTCAATGACTGCTGCCGCTCCCTCCGCGCCGGATTTTACGTTGATTGCCGACGTCGTTCGCACTCGGCTTCCTTTTCTGGCCGACCTTTTAAAGATCACACCCCTGCCTGGTGACGCGTCCAACCGTCGGTACTATCGTCTCAATCTCAGCAGCAGCGCTCCCTCCGTGATTTTGATGCAGCTGGCGTCGCCGGAAGCCTTCAAGCAGTCCGAGGAAGCCGTAAGCGGGGCGGTGACGATGGCGGAATTGCCGTTCATCAACATTCTGAATCATCTGGCTAAGGCGGACGTCGCCGTGCCCACCTTGTATCACTACGATCAAGATGCAGGCTTGCTCTTTCTGCAGGATTTTGGCGATGTCACGTTAGCCGAGGCCTGTACGAATGCGCCGACTGAAACCGTGAAGAGTCATTACCGGCAGGCCATCGAGATGTTGGTGCGCATTCACACGAGAGCCACGACGTCGGTCGATCCGACGTGTCTTGCCTTTGGACGAAGCTTCGATGCGCCGCTTCTCATGTGGGAGTTCGACCACTTTGTGGAATATGGCGTCATCGCACGGCGTGGTAGCCCTCTGGAAGCCAAGCATCAACAGGTCATTCGCGCCGAGTTTCACAACATCGCCGAGCGGCTTGCCGCGCTGCCCAAGGTCTTCACCCATCGGGATTACCACTCGCGCAACTTGATGATAGCTGGATCGCAGTTGGGCGTGATCGATTTTCAAGACGCATTGATGGGGCCGGCGGTGTACGATCTGGCGTCGCTGTTGCGCGATGCGTATATCGCGCTCGACGAACCTGTCGTCGACGCACTAATCGGCCATTACCTGGATGCAATGGCGGCGGAAAATCATCATTTTGCCGACCGATCAGACTTTCGGCGCATGTTCGATCTTATGAGCATCCAACGCAATCTCAAAGCGGCCGGACGTTTCGTCTACATCGACCGGGTCAAGCACAATCCGAAATTTCTTGCAGACATTCCTCGAGTGTTGAGTTACGTAAAACGCAATCTCTCCCACTATCCCGAATTGTTTGGCCTCCGCGACGCGCTGACTCCCTATGTCCCCGAACTCCAGTAGTCACTGTCTTGCTCGAAGACGGCCATGAGTGATCCATGCGTGCGATGATTCTGGCGGCAGGTCTGGGCACCCGGCTCCGACCGCTGACCAATACGATTCCTAAACCCCTCTTGCCTGTGGGCGGCACTCCGCTGATTGTCTGGAATCTGCTCTTGCTGCGGCGATACGGTATTCGTGACGTCATGATCAACGTACATCATTTGGGGTCGCTGATCGAACAGGAGCTTGGTGATGGGAAGACGTTCGATATGCGAATCTCCTACTCGCCGGAATCGACCCTTCTTGGCACAGGCGGGGGGCTGAAGCAGGCCGAAGCTTTTTTTCAGGGAGAGGCATTTCTCGTTCTGAACGGGGATACGCTGTTCGAGCTAAATCTGGAAAATCTCATTCGTTTTCATGAACAGGAAAATCCATTGGCCACGATGGTTGTGCGAGAAGATCCGGATGCGGAGCGCTGGGGTGCGGTGGAGTTGGATAGCGAACAGCGAATCATACGCATTAATGGGCGGGGCGGTATCGGCAGTGATTCACTGCGCCAGCGGATGTTCGCCGGTGTGCATATCGTCCATCCTCATTTGCTTCGTACGGTTCCTTCCGGGCGCGAATCATCTATTATCGATGCCTACGTACATGAAATTCAAAGCGGTGAACGGGTGCTCAGCTATCCCCTGGCCGGCTACTGGTCGGATGTCGGGACGCCCGCCCGTTATGCGGCCGCACAACAGGCGGTTGATGAAGGATTACTCCGTCTTGCAGACCGAAAATGATCTAGGTAAACTTCGTAGATACTTATCCGACTTTCCATTTCTTATCTTTCCGACTACAATTGGTTCTCAACATTACCTAAGGGGAGGACCTATGGAATTGTTGAAGGCTTTTGTCTGGCTCTGCGTAGGGTGGGCAGCGACTTCGTTCGCGCGTCGCGAAACGTTGCCACTCTCACCATCGTCTCAACCTACTTCTCCTCCATTGCCTCACGTAGTTCCGAAACCCCTGCGTACACGGCTGCTCGAACAGACGCCGATCCTTCCCGACGAGGCCGTCAAGCAACGTCTTGCCACGCTCTGTCTGCGTGAAGGGAAAAGCCTGATTTACATTGCCGTCTGTCCATGGCATACACCCACTGCCGACGCGAACTCGATCGGCAAATGTTTTACGTGGGATGTCGAGACGGGGATGGCCCATTGTTTTTGGTGTGGATGGGGCGGCCGTGTGGCGCGTCCGTTAACCGGACCGGTCCATCCCGATCTGCTCCCCGCGACGTTCAGACTCGTGCTCGTCACCTAACGACGTTATGGCTCGACTGTTCATCGGCACGTCCGGCTGGGTCTACCGCAGCTGGAAAGGGCCGTTTTACCCCGACACACTCCCGAGCCGCCGCTATTTGGAATTCTACGCACAGGAGTTCGACACGACCGAAATTAATTCCTCCTTCTACCATCTGCCTCGTCCTCAAACATTTACGAACTGGGCTGCGCACGTTCCTTCCAACTTTATCTTCTCCGTCAAAGCCAGCCGTTACCTGACGCATATGAAACGATTATTGGACCCGGTGGACCCATGGGAACGATTCATCGAGAGCGCGATTCAACTGGGTGAGCGTCTCGGCCCTATCCTGTTGCAATTCCCCCCAAGCTTTAAGAAGAATGCCGATCGCCTCGAAGCCTTTTTCAACATGACTACCTCCGTCGAACCTCGGCCTACACCGCTCAAACTGGTCTGCGAGTTCCGCCACGAGTCGTGGCTAAGCCCCGATATCTACCGGCTCCTGAATCGTCATGCGGTCGCCTGGTGCATTGCCGACGGCCCCAAATATCCACGCAAGGATCTTGTGACGGCCGACTTTGCATACATCCGCTATCACGGGCGCAGCCTGATGTTTGCCTCGAATTATTCGAAAGCTGTGCTCGTGAAGGAAGCCAAGCTCATCAGGCAATATCTTCGCGATGGGATCGATGCCTTTGTGTACTTTAATAACGACGCCAACGGCTATGCCGTGCGGAATGCGAGGCTACTCAAAAAACTGGTCGTCCCATGAGCGAGACGCCTTCTCCAATGGGTGATGCTGCTGCCTGGTGGCAACGCGCCGTCATCTACCAAATTTATCCGTGGAGCTTTCAGGATTCCAATGGCGACGGCATCGGCGATTTGCCGGGCATTACGAGCCGACTGGATTACTTGAACGACGGCACGCCATATTCGTTAGGCGTCGATGCGATCTGGCTGTCGCCGATCTACCCCTCGCCGATGAAGGATTTCGGGTACGACGTGTCGGATTATTGCGGCATCGATCCGCGGTTCGGCACGCTCGCGGAATTCGATCGCCTCATTGAGGAAGCGCATCGGCGAGGCATCCGCATACTGATGGATTTGGTGCTGAACCACACCTCGGATCAACATCCGTGGTTTCAAGAATCGCGCGCGTCTCGGCACTCACCCAAGCGCGACTGGTATGTATGGGCGGACCCTGGCCCCAATCGTCGGCGTCCCAGCAATTGGGCCGCCGTGTTCGGTGGGTCGGCCTGGGAATGGGATCGAGCCACGCAACAGTATTACCTTCATTCCTTTCTCAAAGAACAGCCGGATTTAAATTGGAGCCATCCCGATGTGCAGAAAGCCATGCACGAGGTCGTGCGATTTTGGCTCGACCGTGGAGTGGACGGCTTTCGCTTGGACGCGATCAATTGGATTGGAAAAGACGTGACCTGGACCAATAATCCTCGCAAAAACTTTGCGCTCCGATCGTATCTTCGCCAGCTTCATCGGTATGACCGCGATCAACCGCTGACGCACGAGGTCCTCCGCTTACTGCGAACCTGGACGAACGAATATCCCCACGCGGTGATGGTCGGCGAGGCATCGTCGGATACGCCGGGCGGCCCCGCGGCGTTCTATGGGAAGGGAACAGACGAATTGCACATGGTGTTCAACTTCCTTCTGCTCAGGTCACGTTGGTATCCACAACGATTTCGCGAATTGATTCAGAAATGGGATGGGGCGGTGCCGGCCGGTGGATGGCCCACCCAGGTCTTGAGCAACCACGACAATAGCCGGCACTGCAGCCGGTACGGCCGTGGAGTCGATGCCGAAACCGCGGCGCGCCGCGCGCGCGGGGCGGCACTATTGCTGCTCACGCTGCGCGGGACACCGTTCCTGTATTATGGCGAAGAGATCGGCATGCAGGACGTACGCTTGCGGTATCGCCAGTTACGCGATCCGTATACACGGCGCTATTGGCCTTTTCTGAGAGGACGTGATCCCGCCCGAACACCCATGCAGTGGGACGGGTCGCCGCAAGCGGGATTTACGACGGGCGACCCCTGGTTGCCTTTGTCTGCGGATGCAATGACGACCAACGTGGCGGCTGAAGCCGGTGATCCCACTTCGCTGCTGGCCCTGTATCGAACACTCATCTGGATCCGAAGGACCTCTGCGGCGCTGTCCTTGGGAACCTATCGTGAAGTGACCGGCGGGCCGCTGAGCTGCTTGGTCTATCTCCGGGAAGCTTGCTGCACATCGAAGGAGCGCCTCCTCGTCGCCGTCAACTTCAGCCGCCAGCGGCACGAATTTTCTTTGCCTTCCATAGAAGCAGAAGGCGTTGTTCTGCTTTCGACGGATCCTCAGTTCACCGGACGGCCGTTTGATCCACGACGTGTACACCTTGGACCCGACGAAGCGCTTCTCATACGTCTTAATCCATAGCACCAGAGCAGACCGATCCGGCGGCCCCGTCAGCGGGCTACCGACGCCTCATTACCCATCCCAATAGACACTCGCTCGCCTCAATACCCTCTACGTTCACCTGTTGCCGGCGCCGATAATGAATTACTGTCCGAATGGTTGAAGGAGGCCGCTATGAATACGATGCGCTTTGCCATGATCATGGGATTGGTCTTCCTTGCGGTAGGATTGCTAGGATTCTTCCCCGGCTTAATCAGCCATCCGCCGATGGCGGCTCCGGATCTTGCCGTGGAAGCAGGATATGGCTATCTGCTCGGACTATTCCCGATCAATATTCTGCATAACCTGGTGCACATCACCGTCGGCCTCTGGGGCATAATCGCTTATCGAAGCTTGACGGGATCGATGGCCTTTGCACGTGGCCTCGCAGTGTTCTACGGAACCTTGGCCGTGATGGGACTATTCCCGGTCTTGAACACGACGTTCGGACTGATTCCAATTTTTAGCCACGACGTGTGGTTGCACGCAGGGACTGCGGCTCTGGCCGCCTATTTCGGATTCTCGGGGACGGCGGAGGCTGTCCCAATAGAACGTCTCTCCCGACGTGCCTCTTAGCGCTCCAGGCTCTGGCGATAAGGCATATGCCGCAATGGACGCGCCGCGGAGGCCGGCACGTCGCTTGAACCTGTAATCGTTCGCAATTTGGCCGCTGAGACCGCGTCACTGTCCGAAGAGATTTTTGAGCGCCTTTTTGCCCTTGTCCAAATCGGGCTTCTTCCCCTTCATGAGATCGTCGACAACTCCCCGCACCTGTTCCTTGACCTGTTCTTGAACCTTCCCCGCAAACATTTTCGTGTCGAGGGCATAGGACGGGGCCTGTGTTGTTCCCGTAATGAGCATCGGGACAGTTATTCTGTTGCCGGCCATCGCCACGCGCAGGGCAGGAGTCGCGGTCACAATCTGCTTACTGAGCGGTTCGGACAGACTGAGGCCCGTTTTGAGGTTGAGCGTGTGATCCAATCCGATGATGCCTGTGCCGATGGCTTGGAAATCGTGACTATCCATAAAGAGGCGATCGACCTGAATGACGCCCTGCTTGAGCCCGAAACGGCCATCGATGGTCGAGAATACCGTAGTCTTCGGCGCCGTGAGCTGGATTCCCGCGGCCTTCAATAGGACGATGGCTTCCTGAAGGAGGTTCACGCCTTCGATCGCCCCGTCTTTCACGGTGAACGAGCCCACCCCTTCCAACCCTGAGAGCAATTCCATTTTTGAAAAACCACGGCCCTGCATGGTGAGTTTGGCGTTGACGGTTCCGCTCCCTGCCATCGTGTCTGTGAGTACCTCGGCGATGGGGCCAAGCTGGACGCCTTGCAGGCGAATATTTCCGTCAAAGGGGGGGCTAGGCGATCCCATGGTCGTCCGTGTCTCGGCCACCAACTGACCGCCGAACACATTCGCGGAGAGTTTATCGATCTCGACCTGCTGTCCAGCCATCCCCATCGACAGTTTTAATTCCTTGACCTCCACCGATTTGCGCAAAGGCACGACGATCGGAAGATCGGCCGTCGTCAGCGTCGGTGATGTGGCTAACAGCCTGGCCTTGCCTTCGAGGAGACTGCCATCGACCGTGATCACCGCATTACCAAGCAACACAGCCCCATGCAGCACGTTGACCGTCACTGCCTCCAAGGGCGGAGTGTTGGGCTTCGACGGATACTCCGCTTCCGCTTTGACGTGCAGGTCTTTAATTTGCACCGGTTTAATCAGCGGCAGCGCGAACGGAAGATCGGCCGTGCTGATCAACGGCGACGCGACCGTGAGATCGGCATGCCCTCCAATGGCGCGTCCGGTGATCGACGCCGTGATCTTCCCGAGCGCGAGCGCCACATCGATCGTTTTAAAATCGAGTGTCTCGACCAGCGGACCAACCACGCCATCGATGTTGATCGGGAGATTGTAGGGTTGTACGACGGCATCGAGATGCAACCGCGGCATCTCTCCCAGCCGGACCGATTGCAATAGGATATTTAAATCTTGCACGGTATGCTCGGCCGGTTTGGTCGAAGTCTGATCCTGATACAGAAGCCGGCCATGCTGCAGCGCGACCCGGTCCACCGCCAGGAGCGCGAGAGCGCGCAACGGACCTTCTTGCGTAGGCTGAGGCACCGGCCCTGGTGGAGGAGGGGCAGCAACAGATGGTCCTCCCTTACCTAGGGTCGATACATTGAAGACACCCTGATGATTTTTGATGACGGAAATCACGGGTTCTTTCAGCGTGACGTCGTCTATTTCAATCCGGCCGCTGAGCAACGGTTTAAATTGAATGCCGATGTCGAGTGATTCAAGAGAGGCGAAGGGCCCTGTGCTGAAGGCCGGATCATCCATGACGGTAAAGCCGGCAATGCGGACGCCGATTCGAGGGATGATGGATAGCCGGAGATTTTTCAGAACGATCTTGCGATTGAGCGCCTCCTCGATCATGGGTTGATAGTAGTTCTGGTATTTGTTGAGGTCTATCAGGAACGGCAGGAGCAAAATGGCGGCGATGATCAAGATGAGGATCAGACCAAGACCGATGAGCACGTTCCTCATAATGTCCTTTCATAAGGGGAAACTATCGTCAATCTACCAGGCGGGAAGACGTTCACTCAAGTGCGGCAGAGAGGGACCTCCGTGCCGGAGCATCCTCGTTGGCGGCCGTTCAAGGCGCTTCGTGCTGCTGCGGAATGATTGTCACGATACGCGTGCCTTTAAAAGGGGCGGCATCAATATCCAGGCGACCGCCCAGTTTCTGTGCGCGCATCTGCATGTTTCGTAAGCCGTGCCCCAGTCCGGCGGTTTGGTTGTGTTCAAAGCCGACACCGTCGTCATGGATTTCCAGGCGGACGGATGGGCCGCACACCTGAAGTGAGAGCACGGCGTGTTGCGCGTTGGCATGACGAAAACAGTTGCTGATGGCCTCACGGGCGATGGAATACAGGTGAAGGGATTGTTCGGCGGTAAGGTGCTGAGTGGCGCTCGGATCCATTTGCAAAGTAAACCGAAGTCCGTTCGCCTCTTGCATCGTCTGAATCAAGTCGGAGAGGGTGGCGATCAGTTGATTGCCGCAAAGACGGGGTGGTTCCTGCCTTCCAATATACCCGCGTACGTCTTCGATCACGTGATTTAAATTCGAGAGCGCTCCTTTGAGCGTGTCGTCTGCGGCGGTGACGTTGTAGTGTAGCAGATGCCGGGACTGTTCGAGGTTCATGCCTACCGCATAGAGCATCTGAATGATGTTGTCATGCAAATCCGCGTCGAGTTGTTGGCGCGCGTCTAGTGCCAGCGCGAGTCGCGCTTGGCTTTCTCGAAGCGCATGCTCCATGCCCTTGCGATCGGTAATATCGGTGGTTATGCCTCCGATGGCATAGGTGCGTCCCTCCGTGTCACACAGGGGAAACTTAAAAACAATACTGGTATGGGGGCCATCGTCGTGCTGAGCCACTTCCTCGAATTCCAACGGGATGCCGGCCTCGAGCACTTTTCGATCATTGAGCCGAAACGCCGCTGCCTGTCCAGGAGGAAACAGGTCTCGATCGGTCTTGCCGGTAATCTGTTCGCGAGTCAGGTGAAACACTTCCGAGAATCGTCGATTGACGAACAGATATCGCCCCTCGGGATCTTTTACAAAGACTAAGTTAGGGCTGTGATCGAGGATGGCGAGTAGTTGACGTTCTCGAGCGGACATCTCCGTCGATGTGTTTCGCGCCTCGGTGTGGACCGCATACTCGGCCACCGCTTTCACCGTTCGCACCCGGTTAGTCATAAGCTTGGTCATGGGGCGAACCCCGCCTGCGGTCCTCAGACGAGACGGCACATCATTCAGGTTGAGTAACTTAGATTTAGGTTTTGAAAGCTTCTTCATCGATGTCCTAGGACTAATCGGACAGATAAAGAATATAGGGGAAAACATAAAAAGAAAAGGTGCCGAGATAGATATTGAGAAGGAATGCTAAACGGTTTTTAACGATGAGGGGCCGAAGTCCTCAGATTGCTGGAACGTCGTCTTAGGGTTGTGGTGGCCGAAAGCGTTTCAGGCGCAGAGCGTTACCGACCACCGAGACGGAGGACAGCGCCATGGCCATCGCCGCCCAAATCGGATTCAACAGTCCCACAGCGGCCGCCGGGATAAGTAAAATATTATAAATGAACGCCGCAAAGAGATTCTGCTGGATGTTGCGCGTCGTCGCGCGCGAGAGCGCAATGGCGGTAACGACTCCGCGAAGGTCCCCACGCATTAAGGTGATATCGGCCGCTTCCATCGCCACATCGGTCCCCGTTCCGATCGCGATGCCGATGTCGGCCTGCGCGAGCGCCGGGCCATCGTTAATACCATCGCCGACCATCGCGACCACGTTCCCTTCGGCTTGGAGCTTCTGGATTTCACGTGCTTTCTGGTCGGGAAGGATGTCCGCCAGCACGCGGTCGATTCCGACTTGCGCGGCAATGGTCTGCGCCGTATGGCGGTTGTCTCCAGTCAACATCACAACGGTCAGCCCCATACGATGCAGGGATGAGACCGCGTCAGCGGAGTGTTCTTTGACGGTGTCGCTGACCGCGATGAGTCCCAGTAGCTGTAATGGCGATGAATCGGGGCCGCTGATCGATCGGCCCGCGAGGTACATCGTGGTGAAGCCCTGCTCTTCAAATTGAGCAATCTGTTTTTCGACGACGGCCTCGATGGGAACATGCTCGACTTCCATCATTCGCAGATTGCCGAGCGCAACGTATTGTCCGTCCACCGTCGCTCTTACCCCATGCCCCGGCACGGCGGCAAAGGCGGTCGTCTCGCTCAGCGTGAGACCTTTCGCATTGGCATACCGGACGATGGCCTGCCCGACGGGATGCTCGGACCCGCGCTCCGCCGATGCCGCCAATGTAGCCATCCGTTCAGAAGTCCAGCCGGGCGCCAGTGGCACAATGGCGCCGACCGACAGTTGCCCCTTTGTCAGCGTGCCCGTCTTATCGAGCACGACGGTCGTCAACTGATGGGCTCGCTCCAGAGCGATACCACGGCGAATCAGCACGCCGTTCTCCGCCCCTTTTCCAATTCCAACCATAATGGAGGTTGGGGTCGCTAGCCCAAGGGCGCAGGGACAGGCGATGATGAGGACGGCCACACTATTGATCACGGCATGCGTGAAGGCAGGCGACGGCCCAAGCATCCACCACAGGAGGAACGTCAAGGCGGCGATTCCCAGCACGGCCGGCACAAAATAAGACGCCACGTGATCGGCCAGTTGAGCCAGGGGGGGCTTCGCGGCTTGGGCTTCTTCAACGATGGCGATAATTCGGGCGAGCGCGCTGTCCCGTCCGACGGTTGTCGCTTCGACGCGCATGCTTCCGGTGTGATTCATGGTAGCGCCGATGACCGCATCGCCCGGTTGTTTCTCGGCCGGCATACTTTCGCCGGTCAGCATGCTTTCGTCTACTGTCGACTGTCCGGATTGCACCCGTCCATCCACCGGAATCTTTTCGCCCGGCCGCACCACGATCACATCTCCGACGACGACGTCCTCAATAGGAATATCTACTTCGCGGTCATGGCGAATGATGCGGGCCTCTCGCGGTTGCAGCTTCGCCAGCGCTCGAATCGCCGCCGAGGCTCGACCCTTCGCGCGTGACTCAAGCAAGCGCCCGAGAAGGATCAGTGTGATAATGGCGGTGGACGTATCGAAGTAGACGGCCGGTGCGACACCACCGGCGGAAAAAAACTGGGGCGCAAGAGTCGCTGCTACGCTGTAAAGATACGCCGCCGATGTCCCCACGACAATCAACGTATTCATATCCGTTGAGCCGTGGCGTGCGACGGCGACCGCCGCCCGATAGAATCGTCGCCCCGCCCAAAACTGCACGGGCGTGGCAAGTAGCAGTTGGAGCCAATACGACCCCGCGGGTGAAAGATGCAAGCCGACATGGTCACCCATTCCCAGGACCATGACGGGTACGGTCAAGATCGCAGCCGTCCAAAAATCGCGTCGCAGCGTCTCTTCACCGGCTGAGCCCTCTGCATGGGGGTGGGGAGCGGCGGCGCGTTCGAGCACGGGTGTATAGCCGAGCGATCGAATGGCGTCGGCAATGGCGGCAGAATTCGTCGTGGCGGGAAGGTAGTCCACCCTGGCTTTTTCGGTCGCCAGATTGACCGACGCGTTGACGACTCCCGGCGTGGCGCGCAGGCCCTGTTCGATCCGGGCGACGCAGGAAGCGCACGTCATGCCTTCGACCGGCATGGTCAATGTCGTCGCGGCGGCGGAGAGAGGCGCGGATGGCGGCATCTTCGCGATGGGTGAAGTATGTGCAGCGGGAGTGGATGCCGGCCGGCGAGGCATAAGGGGTACTATCTGTACGGCGGCACCCATGCCCTTCGGCCCGTTGTGCAGAACGCGTGCGGGATCGGCTTCGAACGTTCGCTTGCAGCCGGGGGCACAGAAATAATAGGTTCGGCCTTGATGCTCAACCTGAGCCGGGGCCGTAGCTTCATCGACGGACATGCCGCATACCGGATCGGTGGCCATCGTGACCTCAGTGATTGAGGAGTCGAATCTTAATTCGAATCGCGGGAAGTTCTATCTTACTGCAGTAACACCGGCCGGGACAAAATCAACTTTTTAATAAGTCCGCGGAGATGTTTAGTTGCCGGATGAGACGAGCGAGGTAGGTGCGTTGAAGTTTTAACTGTTCGGCGGCTTTTGTTTGGCTTCCATTGGCGCATTTCAACGCGCGCAGGATGATCGCGCGTCGATGCTCGTCGATCGACTCATGGTAAGGCAGGTGGTGATAGCCCAGGCCGTCGCTGTCGGCACCGCCGTCGGACGCCAAAAGTGGTAATTGATCGGCTTCAATTTCGTCTTTATCTCGGGGGCTCAGAATGACGGCGCGCGCGATCATATTGTCCAGCTCGCGGATATTTCCCGGCCATGGATAGCGCGTGAGGACCGTCATTGCCTCGGCCGTTAATTTCATCTGGGTGCGTTTCTCATCCGCCGCGTGGCGTTTGAGAAAAAACTCCGCCAATTGCGTGATGTCTTGCGGCCGCTCTCGGAGCGGCGGGAGCGTGAGGGTAACGACGTTGAGACGGAAGAAAAGATCTTCTCGGAACGCGCCCGTTTTGACCGCTTGCTTCAGATCTTTATTGGTGGCCGCGATGACCCGTATATTGACGCGGACAAGACGGGTTCCGCCGACGCGGGTAAATTCATGATCCTGCAGGACACGAAGCAGCTTGGCCTGCAAACCGGGGGGCATGTCGCCGATTTCATCCAGAAAGATCGTGCCGCCATCGGCCATCTCGACCTTGCCTTTTTCCAGGCGATCGGCGCCGGTGAATGCCCCTTTTTCGTGTCCGAAGAGTTCGTTCTC
>Ga0207691_10000558_pt1 | contig 37189 bp, 42 predicted proteins | sample KBSM13metaG_FD_184327 | JGI IMG/M metagenome (GOLD analysis project Ga0207691, IMG submission 184327) | Miscanthus rhizosphere microbial communities from Kellogg Biological Station, Michigan, USA - KBS M1-3 metaG (SPAdes) (version 2) | ecosystem: Host-associated > Plants > Roots > Rhizosphere >...
GCCATCCCGTTCGTCGAGCAGGACGCGTACGACCGGATCCTCTGGCGCTGCGACGTCAACTTCGTCCGCGGGGAGGATTCGTTCGTCCGCGCCCAATGGGCGGCGCGCCCATTCGTCTGGCACATCTACCCCCAGGCGGACGACGCGCATCGCGTGAAGCTGGACGAGTTTCTCGAGCGGTTCCGCAGCGGCCTCGACGCGGACGACTTCCTTCGCCTGGCGGCGTTCTGGCACGCGTGGAACGAAGGCGACGGCGCGGCGACCGCCACGGCGTGGCCCGCGTTCCGCCGGACGTTTCCCGCGCTGCGCGCGCACGGCGGCGCATGGGCGAAGCGTCTCGCGGCCCTGCCCGACCTCGCCGGCGAGCTGGTCCGATTCACCCGCGATCGGCTATAATTTCGGGTTTCCCGGAGAGCGCTCCGGGGCCCATTCACCGGCCGCGGCCGCCCGGAATCACCAGCGGCGCCGCGCCCGACAAACGCGGAAAAACGTCATGAAGATCGCTCAGGAAGTGCGCGCCGGCAACGTGATCATGGTGGGCTCGAACCCCATGGTCGTGCAGAAGGCGGAGTTCACCAAGTCCGGCCGCAACGCTTCGGTCGTCAAGATGAAGCTCCGGAACCTTCTCACCACCGGCGGCACCGAGACCGTCTATCGCGCCGACGAGAAGTTCGACGTGATCCAGCTCGAGAAGAAGGGCGTGACGTACTCGTACTTCGCCGACCCGATGTACGTGTTCATGGACGACGAATTCAACCAGTTCGACGTCGAGAAGGAGAACATGGAGGAGGCGCTGCCCTACCTCGAGGACGGCCTGGCTTGCGAGCTCACGTTCTACGAAGGCCGGGCAATTTCGGTGGAGCTGCCCAATTCCGTCGTCCGCGAGGTCATCTACACGGAGCCGGCGGTCAAGGGCGACACGTCCGGCAAGGTGATGAAGCCCGCCAAGATCGGCAGCGGCTTCGAGGTCCAGGTGCCCCTGTTCGTCAGCACCGGCGACAAGATCGAGGTGGACACCCGTACGGGCGAATACAAGCGGCGGGTTTGACCCAACTGTCCGGCGGGCCATTTCGCTTGTCGAAGAAACTTACAACGCGCCGCGACCGCCTCAATCATGCCCTCGCAAACCTATGATTAAACGGATTAATTTCCTCTGGCACAGTCCATGCTTTTATGCTCTCGTAGCCGGTTAGCCCTTCAGCTCATTTCGGGAAACAGAGGAGACAGCATGAACAAGATTCTTAGGAATACCGCGGCAGCCGCGGCAGTTGGACTGAGCCTGGCAGCAGGCGGCGCGCAGGCTGCGTTCATCAACGGCTCGATCGGCATCTCGGACGGCGGGATCACCCTGACCGCACTTCCGGGCGCCATGGTGAACACGCTGACCACCATGACCTTGGGCGTCGCCGCGACGGCCAGTTGCCAAGGCACTGCGAATTTCGCGACGGCACCGGGAATCTGCGCGAGCGGGTCCGCGACGCCGGCCTCGCCGTTCAGCCTGCCCGTAGGAACGGGCCCGATGACGGGGTCGTTTACCTACACCGGCGTGGGTGGCGTTGTGTACACGTTCAACTTCGGCGGCGTCTTCTTGATGGATCGCACGCCGAACCATGACGTGGGGGGCGGCCTGATCCAGGACGCGCTCCAATTTGCAGCGATCGGCACGGTGTCGGCCATTGGCTGGCAAAACACCGCCGCCGCGCTGATCTTCAACGCGACCGGAAGCTGCACGAACGCCACCGGCGGCGTGACCTGCGACACGAACACCGCGTCCTCGTCGTGGCAAGGCACGCTGAGCGCGCTGGGAAGGAACGTGACGGTCCCCGAGCCGGGCAGCCTCGCGCTGCTGGGTCTTGGCCTCACCGGACTGGCCCTCGTTCGCCGTCGCACGTCCAAGTAACGCGTCACGCCCCTCTGCAGTTCCGAGACCCCGCCGTTGGCGGGGTCTTTTCTTTGGTGTGACGGATGCAACAGCCCGACGAGCGAATATCGCCTATTGGGCGGGCGCCGAGGGGGTACTTATGATAATGTCATGACAGTCCCCTACTGCCACGGCCCCATGAAACGATTCGCCGCCTTCTCGTTCCTGCTTTGCTATAGCCTCCTCGGCCACGCAGCCACCCTCGCGCTGAAGGGTTCCGTCGGCTACAGCCATATGGTCACCTCGGTCATCGTGGCGGCCGACAATGTTTCCAACACCGGTGCTACGCCATCCGGGCAGGTGCGCCTCGAGCTCTGGGCGACGCCTGCTCCCTATACGGGGTCGTTTACAGGCGGCTACCAGTTGGCGCAGTACCCCATCGGGTCCATCGCCGCCGGGGCCAGCGTCCTCGACATCAGCTCCCCGTTGCTGCCCTGGACCAACCCGCCGGCCGGTACCTGGTACGTCGCCATGGTCGTGACCGAATACGACGGCGGGCCCCTGAACGGCGGCTTCAGCTCCCGCTCATACGCAAACTTTCCCACCACGATCGTCGGGAGCGGGTCGCCGCCACCGCCGCCACCGCCGCCTCCGCCGCCTCCGCCACCAACGGACACGACACCACCGTCGGTCTCCATCGCCTCCCCAACGGGCGGCAGCGTTGCGGGTACCGTCACCGTCGCGGCGAGCGCCAGCGACAACGTCGGTGTCACGCGCGTCGACTTCTACGTGAATGGGTCGCTGGCCGGCAGCACGAGCGGCGCGCCTTACCAGTACGCCTGGAACACCACGGCGCTCGCCAACGGCGCCGCGACGCTGAAGGCCGTGGCGGTGGACGCCGCCGGCAACAGCGGACAATCGTCGACCGTGACGGTGACGATCGCCAACGTCGTTGCGCCGCCCCCGCCCCCCCCGCCGCCGCCGGCCGACACCACGCCGCCCTCGGTCGCCATCACGTCGCCGTCCGGTTCCGTGTCGGGCACGGTCACCGTCACCGCCAATGCGTCCGACAACGTCGCCGTGTCGCGCGTCGACTTCTTCGTCAACGGCACGTTCATCGGCAGCGACGGCAGTGCGCCTTATTCGTACCCCTGGAACACGACCGGATTCCCGAATGGCGCCGCGACGCTGCGCGCCACCGCGTACGACTCGTCCGGCAACTCCACGCAATCGGCCGCCGTCGTCGTCACCATCGCCAACGTCGTAGCGCCGCCGGCCGACACGTCCCCTCCCGCCGTGAGCATCGCCGCGCCCACCGGTGGCACCGTCGCAGGCACGGTGACCGTGACGGCAAATGCAACCGACAACGTCGGCGTCGCGCGCGTCGACTTCTACGTCAACGGCGCCTTCGCCGGCAGCAGCGGCGCAGCGCCTTACCAGTACGCCTGGAACACGGCGGCGCTAGCCAACGGCCCGGCGACGCTGTACGTCAGGGCATTCGACGCGGCCGGCAACGCCGCGCAGTCGGCCGCGGTGGCCGTGACCGTCGCCAACGTCGTCGCGCCGCCGCCGGACACGTCGCCTCCCGCCGTGAGCATCGCCTCGCCCACCGGCGGAAACGTGGCAGGGGTCGTGACGGTGTCGGCCAATGCAACCGACAACGTCGGCGTCGCGCGTGTCGACTTCTACGTCAACGGCTCGCTCGTCGGCAGCAGCGGCGCCATGCCGTACCAGTACGCGTGGAACACCACCGGCATTGCCAACGGACCGGCGACGCTGTTCGCGAAAGCCTTCGACACCGCCGGTAATTCGGCACAGTCGGCGACGGTGGCCGTGACGGTCGCCAACGTCGTCTCGCCACCCGCGGACGTCTCGCCGCCCGTGGTGACGCTGCTCTCCCCGAACAGCGGAAGCGTCTCGGGCCAGGTGAGCATCGCCGGGAGCGCAGCCGACAACGTCGGCGTCGCCCGCGTCGACCTGCTCATCAACAGTGTGGTCGTCGGAAGCGTGGCGAAGGCACCCTGGAACTTCACGTGGAACTCGCGCTCGGTCGGCAACGGTGCGGCGCAGATCCAGCTCGCGGCGGTCGACGCGGCCGGCAACCGGGGGACGTCGGCGACGGTGACTGTCATCGTGGCGAACAACGGCGGCGGCAAGCCGCGGAAGCTCGCCGTCGAGTACTACAACGCGCAGCTCGACCATTACTTCCTCACCGCGATGGACAACGAGGTCATCGCGCTCGACGCGGGGCGCTTCGACGGGTGGAGCCGGACGGGATTCAGTCTTGACGTTTACGACGCCGGAACCGGCGACGGCAGCCCCGTGTGCCGCTTCTACATGCCGCCCGAGTATGGGGACTCGCACTTCTATTCGGCGACGCCGACGGAGTGCTCGGAGGTCGCGCACAGGTTCCCCGGCTTCTCCTACGAGTCGACTGAAGTGTTCCGGGTGGACACGCCCGATCTGACGAGCGGCCGATGCCCGCAGGATACGGTGCCGGTCTATCGGCTGTGGAACAACCGCATCGACTCCAATCACCGCTATACGGCCGACCGCCTGGTCCGCGACGAGATGATCGCGAAGGGTTACATCATCGAAGGTTACGGCGCCGACCCCGTCATCATGTGCGCGTCGCCGTAGCGAGAGAACGAAGCGAGGCCCGGATGCCTCCTGCCCCGCCGAATTTCGGCGGGGTTCTTTTTTTGTCCGCCGCGGCGCCCGCTACGGGCGCGGCGCCGGCGGAGTGAAGCCTGCGCGTGCCTTGCGCACGAGCGGCTCGATCCAGCACGTATGGACGTGGTCGTTCACGAGGCCCATTGCCTGCATGAACGCGTAGACCGTCGTCGGCCCGACGAACGTCCAGCCGCGCTTCTTCAAGTCCTTCGACAAGGCGACCGACGCCGGCGACGTCGCCATCGTCGCCAGCACCTCGCGCGTGAGCCGGCGCGGCCGCGTGGACGCCTCCGGCTCGAATTGCCAGAAGTAGGCGGCGAGCGAGCCGAACTCGGCCACCGTCTCGCGCGCACGCTTGGCGTTGTTGATCGTCGATTCGATCTTGCCCCGGTGCCGGACGATGCCGGCGTCCGCCAGCAGACGGGTGACTTCGCGGGCGCCGAAGCGCGCGATGCGGTCGAAGTCGAAGCCGGCGAATCCCGCGCGGAACGCCTCGCGCTTCCCGAGGATCGTCCGCCAGCTCAAGCCGGCCTGGAAGCCTTCGAGGCAGATCTTCTCGAACAGGCGCCGGTCGTCCGCCACCGGAAAGCCCCACTCCCGGTCGTGATAGGCGACGTAGAGCGCGTCGTCGCCGCACCAGGTGCAGCGCTTCCGCGTTGGCGTGCCTGCCTCGGTGTCCGTTCCCATCGGTCGATTCTGCCACGCGTATAGAATCGCGGTCGCGCCGACCCCCTCGGAAAGGATCGAATGGACCCGATGCGCATTGCCCTGCTGGGCGCCGGCCATATCGGCCAGACCATCGCCCGCCTGCTGCACAACGCCGGCGATTATGCCGTCACGGTCGTCGACCGCAGCCAGCAACCGCTGGCGCAGCTCGCGGCCGAAGGGCTCGAGACGCGCGTCGTCGAAACCTCCGACGCCGCGGCGCTCGGCGCCGCGCTGCGCGGCCACCAGGCGGTGGTCAACGCGCTGCCCTATCACCTCGCGATCACCGCGGCGCGCGCCGCCGTCGCCAGCGGCTGCCACTACTTCGACCTCACGGAGGACGTCGCCGCGACGCGCGAGATCAAGGTCATCGCGCGCGACGCCTCGACGATCCTGATGCCGCAGTGCGGCCTCGCGCCGGGCTTCATCGGCATCGTCGCGCATCACATGACCAAGTCGTTCGATACGCTGCAGGAGGTCAAGATGCGGGTCGGCGCCCTGCCCGCGTTCCCCACCAACGCGCTCAAGTACAACCTCACGTGGAGCGTCGACGGCCTCATCAACGAGTACTGTCACCCGTGCGAGTGCATCCACGACGGGCAGCGCATCGAAGTGCTGCCGATGGAAGGGCTCGAGCACTTCTCGCTCGACGGCACCGAGTACGAGGCGTTCAACACCTCGGGTGGACTGGGCACGCTGTGCGAGACGCTCGAAGGCCAGGTCCGCACGCTAGATTACAAGACGGTGCGCTATCCGGGCCACCGCGACCTGATGTGCATGCTCCTCGAAGATCTCCAGCTCAAGACCGACACCGACACGCTGAAGGCGATCATGCGGCGGTCGATGCCGGCGACGATGCAGGACGTCGTGCTCGTTTTCGTCACCGTCTCCGGCATGCGCGGCGGCACGCTGATGCAGGAAGTGTTCGCGCGCAAGATCTTCGCCGAGCGCGCGCCGGCGCCGCTGTCGGCGATCCAGATCACCACGGCGGCCGGCATATGCGCCGCCGTCGATCTCGCCCGCGAAGGGAAGCTTCCGCAGCGCGGGTTCGTGCGGCAGGAGGAAGTCGACCTGCCCGCGTTCCTCGCGAACCGCTTCGGCAAGGCGTACCAGCAATCGCGCCAGGTCGAATCCATCGGCTAGACCGTCGAGGCCCATCCCATGTCCACGCCCCGTCCCACCGTCGCCGACAAGCGGCGCGCGTTCCACGCGCTGCATCGATCGGGCTGCTTCGCCATCCCGAATCCCTGGGACGTCGGCAGCGCGCGCTATCTGCAGGACCTCGGTTTCAAGGCGCTCGCGACGACGAGCTCGGGCTTCGCCTGGTCGCGCGCACGGCCGGACAACGGCATCACGCGCGACATGGCGCTCGACCACCTGCGCGAGATGGTGGAGGCGACCGACGTGCCGCTGAACGCGGACTTCGAGAGCGGCTTTGCGGCGGACGCCGCCGGCGTGGAAGAAAGCGTGGGGCTCGCCGTGGCCACCGGCGTCGCAGGACTGTCCATCGAGGACTCGACCGGCGACGCGGCGCAGCCGCTGTTCGCGCTGCCGGATGCGGTGGCGCGGATCCGCGCCGCGCGGCGCGCGATCGACGCCGCGGGCGGCGACACGCTGCTCGTGGGTCGCGCGGAGGGCTTTCTGGTCGGGCGTCCCGATCTCGCGGAAGTGCTCGCGCGCCTCAACGCCTACGCCGACGCGGGCGCCGATTGCTTGTACGCGCCGGGGCTGCGCACGGCGGACGACATCGCGGCCGTGGTGACCGGCGTGGCGCCAAAGCCCGTCAACGTGCTGGTGGGCGGCGCGAGCCCGCTGACGCTGGCGCAACTCGCCTCGCTGGGCGTGCGGCGCGTCAGCGTGGGCGGCGCGCTCGCACGCGCGGCCTGGGGCGGCTTCATGCGCGCCGCCGAGGAGCTCGCGAACGACGGCACCTTCGGCGGCTTCGCCGGCGCCGCGTCCGGCCAGAAGCTGAACGCGCTTTTCGCCCCGCCGAAGTAACGCTCCGCGGCGTCCGACCGTGTTCGACTACTGTGGCGCGCACATGCTGGTGGCGTCCGCCCCGTAGCCTTCGGCGACGTAGCCGCGCGCGAGCATCTGCGCCTTCACGGCGGGGTCGGTCGTGTAGCGATGGTTGGCGTCGGCGCGCGCGTTGAACAGGCGGTAGACGGGGATCGTCGACACCGGACATGCGCCGCTCGTCGTAGCGGGCAGCGCGATCTGGAACACGTCGGGCGCCTCCAGCACGAACTGCGGCCATTTTGCGGCCACGGCGGCGCACTCCGCCGGCGACGCGGAGTAGAAATGCGAGTCGAGCGGCGGCGGCAGATAGAAGCGGCAGACGGGACTCGTGCCGGGAACCGCGGTCGCCCGCGCCTTGAAGGTGAGCCCCGTGCGCGTCCAGCCGGGTAGCCGCCCCGAGTCGAGCGCGTCGATGTCCGCGGCCGATGCGCTGATGAAGTAGTGGTCGAGCGCCGCGTGATGGAACTCGATCACGTCCACCGTGGGCAGGGCCGCCGTGCCGGTGCCGCTGACCTGCAGTATGGCGAGGGCGGCGAGCTCGGGCGCGTCGATGACCAGGTTCGCCCGCCGGTCGCCGGTCGCGCCCGGCTGGAAATACAGCGCGAGGCTGCACGAGTCGCCGCCGGCAATCGGAATGCCCACCTGGCAGGTGTCGCTCACGCCGAGGAAGTCGTACGCGGACGGGCCATTGAGGATGATGGCGCTTGGCGTCAGCGCCGCCGGTCCGCCGTTTCGCAGCACGACCGTGAGCGGGGCCGACTGCACCCCCACGGTCTGCGGCGGAAACGCCGCGACGGCAGGCAGGAACGTCAGCGCCGCGCTGCCGGACGACGTGTCCACGCCGCGCCCGTAGAAGGTGACGAGCTGGTCGGCATTGATGGTGGTGTTGTGCAGCCAGAATCCGCCGGAGGTCTGCCCGGCCACGAGCGGCGCGAAGGTCACGCTGATCGTGCACGCCGCTCCGGGCTTGAGCGTGGCGCCTGTGATGCACGTCGACGCGATCTGAAACGCCGGCCCCGTCGCAGGGTGAATGCTCACGTCGCGGAACGACCAAGGGGCGTCGCCACAATTGGTGACCGTCGACGCGGCTGTCGTGCTGCTCCCGACGGCGCGATTGCCGAACATCAGCGAATCCCGGCTCGTGCAGATGAGTCCCGCCGCCGCCGCATCGGCGACGAGCGCAACCGCTGCCGCGCCGATCACGAGGGCCGCCGCGGCGCGCCGGCAACGGCGAACGAGCGGATGGCGTGCAGCGTCGGGCATCATGGGCGCTGCTTGGAGGCTGCGCACCTCATTAGGTTCCTGCGCGCTCTATGTGTCGCCCACCGGCGACGGTTGCGCGGCGATGCCACTTCCGGGCAAAATTCCCGGCGCCATGACGCACCGAGCAGATCGCAACGCCGTGCGCGCGCCCACTGCAGGCGCGCCCCGGGTGACACGCCGGGTGCTGGTTGTGGACGACAACGCGGAGTTCCTGGCGATGGTGTGCGAGACGCTGCGGGTGCTCGGGCACGAGGTCCGCTCCGCCCCGGACGGGCCGTCGGGGCTGGCGCTGGCCCGGGCCTGGCGGCCGGACGTGGCGCTGCTCGACGTCTACCTCCCGTCGCGCACCGGCTTCGAGCTGGCGCGCGAGTTCCGCGACGAGTTTCCGCGCGCCACGCTCCGGCTGGTCATGATGAGCGGCGTCGACCTGGACGAGGATGCCCTGGAAGGCGCGGGCCGCGTCGGTTTCGACGAGTGCATCGGCAAGCTGCTGCCGCCGGAGGAGCTCGATCGCGTGGTGTGCACACCCCCGGGACTGCCCATAGGGCATTGAGGCGTAGGCGAGGGGCCGACAAGGGATTGCGCCGGGGACCGCTCGACGCGCGCGCGCCGACGCGCCACGATGAGCGACGTCAAATCCCCCGGGAGCTCACCATGCAGATCAATTCGTTTTTCCGAACCGTGGCGCTCGCCGGCGCCACCAGCGCCTTGTCGTGGTTCATCATGCGCGCGCTGTCGGCCCGCGACCGCGCGGGGGCGCGACCGCCCCGCCGCCACGTTGAGCAGTGGGAAAACGAAGGCGGCGCGCTCGCTCCGCAGCCGGGCCTGATAGAGACGTCGCAGGTGCCGCGCTAGTCCATTCGCTCGAGGCCGGGTGGCGTGGTCAGCGGCGGCAGCATCGCGCCTTGGCGCAACTCCGCTGCCGGCGATCGCGCGTCGGCGCCCTGCACCAGCATGGCCGGCACGAGCCCTTCCGTCCGTGGGGCCGACACCCAGTCGATGCGCGGCGCGGGGGGGACCGCGCGGCGCTCGACCAACCCTGGCCCTACGGCCAGCGCGAACGCGATGCCCACGCAAGCGCCCGCCATGGCGGTGAGGCGCGCGCGGCCGCTCACCACCCAGTAACGGCTGTCGCAATCCGCGCACCGGTACGGCAGCTGCAACGGATGCGCGCGCAGAGCCGCCGCGTGCAGTCCCGAACGCCGGATGTTGGTGCTGAGGCAGAGTTTGCAACGCTTCATGGCGACGTGGAACTGCATCGGTATTCGAAGGTCGCACGTTCTCACCCGCGGTCAATGCGGGCAATCGGCGACGCGCGCCTGCACCGTCCGCATCACGCCTATCGCCTGTCGGACATGCACCGACAATGACATCTCGCGCGTCGCTACAGGCCTTACTGGAGTACCAATGGCATCCAATTCCGAGCTCGAACCGCCCGCCTTGACCCCTGCACGCGTCGTGGGCGTCGCGATTCGTGGCGCCCTGCTCGCCGCGCTCGTGGGATATTCGTCGTGGGTGCTTGGCGCTTTCATCATGGCCAACGTGCATCTGGGCGCGCCGGTCGAGGCGGCGACGCAGCAGCGCCCTGACGCTCGCTGAAGCCGGGGAAACGTCGCGGATAGCGCGGCCGCTCCGGCGCCGCGCCGTAGAGGCTAGGGTGTATCGGTGGTCGGGTACCAGGACTCCAGTCCGAAATAGTCGCGCGTTTTCTGGTCGAGCCACGCGCTCAGGATATCGAGACCCGCGCCGAGCACGCCGACGCGCGCGACATAGGCGGCGAGGAATTCTTCCGGCAGGCACGGCGCGATTTCCTGCGCGATCTCCGCGCAGATCGTCTCGTCGAGCGGCAGCGCCGACAGCTCGTCGTGCGTAAGCCCGTCGATCGCGCAATCCATCAGATTTCCGGACGCGGGATCGCGCAAGGTGATGCGTGTCATGCTGCCCCCAAGAGAAGTGCTGCGACGTTCGGCCGGCCTTTGACGAGCGCCAGTGGCGCAATCGTGACATTTTCCCGCGGCGCTGGCTACGTCCGCGCGCCGCGCGGTGCGTCGCCATTCCGTTGTCATGACGTCCCGCAGCTTCCCGCCGCGTGCTCCGGTCCTACGACGCGATCAGCGCAACGCCGATGTCGGGTCCGGGGCACGCGCGCGACACTTTCGTCGCGGGATCGTCCCGCGCCGAAGGAGTTTCGATGAACAGCAATCAGGTGAAGGGCACGGTGAAGGATCTGGCAGGCAAGGCCCAGCAAAAGTTGGGCGAAGCCACCGGCAGCGCCAGCCAGCAGGTCAAGGGCGCGGCCAAGCAGGTCGAAGGCAAGGTACAGAAGGGCGCAGGCGACGTTCAGCAAGCCGCCGACAACGCGAACAGCGGCAAGGTGAAGTAGCAGCTCGCAGCGAAGCATCGACGAACGCCCCTCGCCGGGGCGTTTTTTTTGGCCAACGGAGCGCCGCGTAAGGAACGTCCGACGACCGAATCGGCCGCGCGGCGACCGCTGCCTCGGCAACAGGCGGCTAGTGTGGTCCCATGCCCAAACAACGCAGCAGAAGTCCGTGGCGCCGCCCGCCCCGCCTGGCCGTCCGCGCCGACACCGCGCCTCCCGACGCAGTAAGCCCCAAGCTGCCGCACGAGCACGACGAATCGACGGAAGCTCGCGCGACCCCGGACCCTGTCCTGGTGCAGGGGCATGCCGACGTGACGCACGGCCTCGTCGACACGGACCGGCGCGAGGAAGCCGGCCGGGCCTTCGACCGGCCGCCCAAGACGCGCGCCAAACCCTAGGTCCGCTTCGCGTCAGGCCAGATCGGCCTGCCTGCCGCGACTGACGCTCTCGCCGTCGCCCGCCCGCAGCGTCCAGAATGAGAGCGACGACAGAATGGTGAGCGCTCCGACGGCAACGAACGTGCGATGCAGGGCGCCGGCGACGGCGAGCTGCTCCGATTGCGACACGTTCCCGAGAAACCAGCCCGCCACGAGCGAGCTGCAGGCCAGGCCGAAGCTGAGCGACAACTGCTGGCACGTGCTCGCGATGGACGTCGCCATGCTCGAGTCCGCCGGCTCGATGTCGGCGTAGGCCATGGCGTTCATGGCGGAGAACTGCAGCGAGTTGAAGAAGCCCTGCGCGAGGGCGAGCAGCACGATCACCGGCAGCGGGGTGCCCGCCGACACCAGTGAGAACAGGCCGATCGTGGTGCCGAGCATCACCGTGTTGACGATCAGGATGCGCCGAAACCCGTGGCGCCGCAGGATGCGCGTGCTCAGGAACTTCATGAACATCGCCGCCGCCGCGGCCGGCATCATCAGCAGCCCCGATTCCCAGGCCGGCAGTCCCAGCCCGAGCTGATAGAGGAGCGGCAGCAGGAACGGCATCCCGCCGACGCCAAGCCGCGTGACGAACCCGCCTACGACCGACACGCGAAACGTCCGCACCTCGAACAGCGTGAGGCGCAGCAGCGGAAATGCCACCTGGCTCGCGTGCCACGCATACGCGCCGAGCAGGCCCAGCGACAGGAGGAACAGCACGCCGGCGGACGTCACGTCGATACTGTGCTCGCCGAACACCTCGAGGAGCCACGACAGGAGCGCCGCGCCCGTGCCGAACAGCACGAGGCCCACCAGGTCGAGCGGGCGCCGTTCGTCGTTTCGATAGTCGGGCATGTACCGGTGGATGACGTAAAGCGCGGCGAGGCCCATTGGCACGTTGACGAAAAAGATCTCGCGCCAGGACAGCCAATGCACGATCAGGCCGCCGACGGTCGGACCCAGCAACGGGCCGATCAGCGCGGGGACGATGACGAAGTTCATCGCCGCCAGCAGCTCCGACTTGGGGAACGCGCGGATGATCGCGAGGCGTCCGACCGGCGTCATCATCGCCGCACCGAGCCCCTGCAGGATGCGCGCGGCCACCAGCATGGGCACGTTGACCGACAGCCCGCACAGGATGGAGGCGACCGTGAAGATGGCGACGGCGAGCGCGAAGACGCGCCGCGTGCCGTAGCGGTCAGCGATCCAGCCGCTGACGGGGATGCCGACCGCGAGGCTCAGGATGTAACTGGTGACGACCGCCTTGAGGCTCAGCGGCGCCACGCCGAGGCTCACGGCCATCGCCGGAATGGCGGTGTTCACGATCGTCGAATCGAGCTGCTCCATGAACAGCGCGGTCGCGACGACCCATGGCAGGTATTGCTTGATCGTGCGGGCAGTGGTGCCGGCGGGGCGCGGGTCGGGCGGCGCAGGCATCGGTGAACGCGAAACGCGGCGCGCGCTGCGGCCCCGGCCGCTAACGCGCGCTCTGGAATCGCGTCAGCAGCCGCGCGTGGCGCAGGAATTCGTTGCTCACCTCTTCTCGCGCCGCGTCGAGCGCAAGGCCCGAGTAGACGACGCCGATCTCCTGCAGCCGGCGGCGAGTGTCCGGATTCTGGGTGGCCGTGTACCAGCCGGACCGCAGCCGCGCCCGAATCTCCTCAGTCTCCTTGAGGGAGACGGCAAGCGCCGCGAGCGAGCTGAAGCTCTCCTCCGGCCAGCGCTCGCCCCACGCGGGAATGGACGGAAGTGCGCTCGCGCGCGCCTTGGACGTGACCGCGATGATTCGCGCCACGCCCCGGCTCGCCTCCTCCATCGCGTTCGGCAGCAGGTCGAAGTTGGCGTCGATTTGCCCTTGGGTCAGCGCGTCGTACGCGGCGTCCGCGGCGAGGAAGGTCACCAGCTCGACTTTGAGCCCCGCGGCGTTGGCCAGGAACTGCGCGGCGAAATGACCGGACGAGCTGTTGGCGCCGACCCCCCAGCGCTGCGTGCGGTCCTTGGGCAGCGTGGCGAGCCATTGATCGAACGTCGCGGCGCCCGACTTCGGGCCGAGCACGACTGCGTTCGGCAGCGCGCCCACGACGCCGATCCATTCGAAGTCGCGGAGCGCATTGTATGTATCGCGGGTGCCGAACAGCGTCCCTTCGATGAGTTGCGTGTTGGTGGCGTAGCCCAGCCGGATTTCGTTCGCGTTCGGCGCTGCCACGGCGTCGAGGGCGCCCACGCCGACCTTGCTCTCGATGCTGCGGGTCTGCACGTCGCGCCGCAGCGCTTTTGCGAGCAGATCGGCCACGACGTTCGCCACGCGAGCTGCCGCGCCGCGCGGCGCGAAGGGAACCACGAGGACGATCGGCAGCGCTTCGAACGTGCGGCCGCTCCCACGGGGGTCCGCAGGCTGTGCGGGAACGGCCAAGGGAGCGCACGTCGCGATTGCACACGCGGCAAGCACGACGCAACGGCGGCCGCGGGGCACTGAGGACATGCGAGGGGATGCCAGCACGGCGGGCGCGCGCATACCGGCACGAGTCATGGGACCGACAGTATGCCGCGAGCGGCTGAGGCCCGCCTACGACGCCGCTATCGCCGGCGCCCCGCGGTGGTCAGGACACGCGCCGGAAGGTGAACCCGGCGTCGATCGAATTCCAGAGTTTTTCCATCGGCAGCCCAGCCTTGGCGACCACGTCGGTCACCTGCTGGGGCGTGCACCCGAGGGCGTTCGCCCAGACACGAAGAACCTCGAACATCTCAGCGGCTCGTTGACGCGGCGACGGCGGCAGGTTTGCAGTGTTCATGTCGACCCCCTATGACACGAACGTTACGCGTCCGAGAGCGCGCTCGCCGTCGCTGCACCTCCGAAACTTCTGTAGGACGTCGCGAGCATTTTACCTGCGAGGCGGCGTAGGACGCGCCTACGCGAACGCCGCGAGCCACATCCCCCGCAACAGGACGGCGATGACTACGACGAACGCGGCGAGCGCGACGCCTACCGCCCAGCGCAGCGGTGAGTCGCGGCCCCCTCCGCGCGCGGGAAAGGGATCGGCAGGGTCGGAATGCAATCGCATGACGGGGAGGCTACGCCTTTGCCGCGCGACCTAACATCGGTCGCGTTGCCGTGTATGTAGGCGGGGCACCGACGTCCAGGGGTGCGGACGCCGGCGCGCGGCTGCGAGATCCCTGGCGTCCGCTGCCGCCGGCCGTCAGCTCCGGAGTTGCCCGGGCAGGAGCAGCGCGCTCTCGTCGCCGTCGATCAGGCCTTTCGCCCTGCTCACGATGTACTCGGTCGCCGCCGCGGCGTCGCGGAACGTCACGTCCTCGGTCGGGCCGAGCTCGACGACGGGCTTTTCATGGTCGCCGCGCCGATACACGCTGGCGACGGGAACGAATCCAACGATCCCCCGCACGCCCGCACGCACCGGCGTGACGCTCGGGTAGATCTCGTAATCGAGATATTGCACAGCCCAGCCCATCGCGGCCTCCACCTCGACACCTTGCATCTCCCCGGCGAAATGGTCTCTCTTGCGGCGCTTCGCCGCCAAATTTGTACGGTACCGTACCAAGGGCACGCTTGACGAAGCGGGCGCGGCGGAAAAGACTCGCGCTTCGCTTCCCTATTCCCGGCACCTTGGACGACGAACGTGACAACGCGGGCGCTCCGCATCCCCGGCTGGAGATGGCGGGCATCATCCTGCGAAGCGTCCTGATTGCCGTCGCCATCACCGGAGGCGTCTGGCTGGCCGTCGACTTCGCGCTCACCCACCTCATGAGCCTGCCGCCGTAAACGCGCTAGGGCGCACTTTGCGGCCGGCCGATGCACTCCTCCAGCACGGCGCGAAGGACCGTCCCGCCGAACGGCTTCAGCAGTGCCAGATGTCCGTTCGCGACGATGCGCTCCACGGCCGACGCCTTGCCGGTCACGAACACGACGGGAATGGGCCGCAGCTGCCGGATTCGCGCGGCGAAGTCGAAGCCGTCGAGCCCGGGCATCACGACATCGGAGATCACGAGGTCGAACTGCTCGCCATCCTCGAGCAGCGCGAGCGCATCGAGCGCGCTGCCACACGCCGTGCTGGCATACCCCTCCACCGCGAGCATCGCGGCCAGGACGTTGCGTTGATCGAGGTCGTCGTCCACGAGCAGCACGCTGATCCTGTCCATCACGCCCTCCCCTGTGCGCGCGGGCTCCACGAGCCGTCGTCAGGATTATGGACTCCGCGGCGCGACGTCGGCCGCGGCGGACGCAAAGCTCGTCGCTACCTGCGTCCCGCCGGGCGCGTTTCCCCCGCCTTGGTATAGGCCGGCGGCGCATAGAAATTGAGGGTCCGCAGCGGACTCTCGCCCGTATTGCGGATTTCGTGGCGGTCGCCACGCTCGATCAGAAGCAACAGGCTGGGTCGAAGGCGGTAGCGCCGATCGTTGATTGTCGCCACGCCCGATCCCGACAGCACGAAGAGCCACTGGTCGGCCCCCCGGTGTCGGTTGTCGGGATCGCCTTCGGCCTTCCCCGGGGCGATCACCATCACTGCCGCTTCCGCCCGCCGATTGGACATCGCGACGCGAAAGCCGCGTCCGAACGTGAGAAGTTTTCTTTGCACGGAGTGTCCTCTTCGGCGAAATGTTGCCGGCGGCGATTGCAGAAACTGTCGGACGGCGCCTGAAACACGCGTAGGCGGCCGCGCCCCCCAGGAGACTACGCTCACACGCCACGACGGACGCCACCGCCGTCCGACGACAGGATCAGTGTCTCCCCGACGTCACGCTCGAATCGAATTATTTACGTTGCTCGAATGAGTCCGCCTTGTCCCCTGCCTGCTCTTCTGCAAAGCGGAAGAGCCATCGACGGAGAAGGTTCCCGCCGCCGCATCGATCTCGACTGGCTGAAAGGTCTGATGCTGGTCCTGATGACGATCACGCATCTTCCGACCGCGCTCAGCGCGCGGTTCGGCCAGCCGTTCGGATTCGTCTCTGCCGCGGAAGGCTTCGTTTTTCTGTCCGCGTTTCTCGTCGGCTCCGTTTACGGCCGCATGGCGCGCGAGCAGGGCTACGCGAAGATGCGCAACGCGCTTTTCGGCCGCGCGGCGAAGGTCTACGCGGTGCATGCCGGCCTGCTCGTCCTTCTTTTTCTGGTCCTCGTGCCGCTCGCCGCGTCCAGGGGCGCGCATGCGCTCACCGACCTGGCGTCCTTTTACCTCAGCGATCCGAGGGCGGCACTTCTCGGCGGCCTCACGCTCCTCTACAACCCGCCGCTGCTCGACATCCTGCCGATGTACGTGCTCTTCCTCGCCGTGTCGCCGTGGGTGCTCCGGCAGTCCGCGCGCCGCGGCTGGGCGCCCTGCTTCGCCGCGGGGATCGCGCTATGGCTGTTCGCGCAATTCGACGGTGGACATTTCGTGTACCGAGCGTTGGCCGCCGCGCTCGACCTGCGCGGCGACTACACGCAGACGGGCGCGTTCGCCCTGTTCGCGTGGCAGCTGCTGTGGCTCGTCGGACTTTGGGCGGGGCGGCGCTCGGTTGCGCGAGCGCCGGCGCCGCGCGCGGGCGCCGCAACGCGCTCTGCATGGCTCGGGGCGGCGATGGTGGTCGCGGCGGTCCTGTTCGCCTGGCGTCACGTGGCCGGACAGGTTCCTTCGGAGACGAATGCCGCGCTCAACGCCTTGTTCGACAAGTGGCACCTCGGGCCGCTGCGGCTCCTCAACTTCGCGGCGCTCGCCGTGCTTGCGATGCACGCGCGCGAGATGTTGATGGCCTGGGCCCGCAACTCGTCGCTGGTGCAGATGGGACGGGCGTCGCTGGCGGTCTTCTCGGCGCACCTCGTCGTCTGCCTGCTGCTGCTGGCGACGGTGCCGGACGACGCCGTTCCGCGATCTGGAACGCTCGATGCTGCCGTCCTGACCGGGACGCTGGTGACGCTCTACGCGGTCGCGCGGGTCGCGCTCCGCAGGTCGAAGGGAAAAGCCCGGGACGAACGCCCGATGCCGCTGGCTATCCCACGTACGGCGCGATGATGGTCTTCCACAGCGAATAGCCCTGCGCGTTGAGATGCAGCGCGTCGTCGCGGAATAGCTCGTGCCGCGGCCGGCCTTGACCATCGAGCATCGGCGTGAAGATGTCGACGTACGAGAGATTGGGCTCCCGGGCGGCGTATTCGCGGATGAGGGCGTTGGCGGCGCGAATCTGCGGCATCAGTTCCGCCCGGGAGGGGCTGGGCTTGATCGAGATGTATGCGATCCGCGTGTCAGGAAGCCGCTTGCGCACGCCGTCGACGAACGCCGTGAAGCGGTCGAACACCTGGGTCGGGGTCGCGCCCGCGGCGAGATCGTTGTCGCCGGCGTAGACCAGGACGGTGCGCGGCCGATAGCGGGTGACGAGCCGATCCACGTTCTTCACGCAGTCGGAAAGCTGCGATCCCCCGAACCCGCGCTTCAGCACGACGGTGGTGCCGAATTCGCTTTCGAGATCCCCCCACAGGCGTATCGACGAGCTGCCGGCGAACACCACGCCGCCGGCCGCCGGTGGATGAGCGGCGTCGGTAGCCTCGAAGGCGGCGAACTCGGCATCCCAAGGGGACGCCGCCACGGCGACCGGCGTCTCCGCGTATGTGGCGGAAAAGCCCATGCAGGCTGCACAGGAAAGGAGGATGCCGAGGAGTCGCTTCAAAGCGAGGGCCGTGGGTTTGGTGTGCCCGCTTTGTCCTCCGTCGCGGTCATAAGTTCCCGATTCCGGCACACCGATGGCGTCGCCCTGCTTCAGGCCTTCGTCCCGCAGTCCGGCCCCTCCATCTGGCGCACTTCGCATTCGATGTCCCACTCGTCGCCGTGAACCCGCAGGAACCGCTCGGTCAGCGCGATCGCGTCCGCCCTGGACGCGGCATCGAGGATCGCAAAGCCGCCGATCACCTCCTTGGTCTCCGTGAACGGGCCATCGGCCATCGACAGCTTGCCCCGCCGGAGCCGCACGCGGACGCCTTCGGCGGTCGGCCGCAGACCCGCGGTGCTGACCAGCCGGCCGTCGCGGGTCAACTCCTCGATCAGCTTGCCCATATCGCTCATGAGGCGCTCGCTCGGCACCTGGCCTGTGTTCTCTTGAATGCGGATCATCGACATGAATCGCATGGGGGTCGTCTCCTTTGGAGGGTTGGCAGGGGAAGTGGACGACGGCGTCGCCCGGCACCTTCCTGCTTTCTAGTCGAACGGGCGACGGCGGGATCGACAATTGCGCGTCGAACAATCGTACGATCCCGCGGGCCCGCCGGCGCAGGCGCTGCCTGTCCTTCCCGACGCGCTCCGAAAGCCGGTCAACCCACCGGGACGGTGCCTACGCCGCTGGCTTCAGCACCACCTTCGTCCACCCGTCCTTGCGCTGGTCGAAGTTCCTGTACGCCACCGGCGCGTCTGCCAGCGGCAATTCGTGAGAGACGATCCACGACGGCTTGACGCGGTTGTGCTCGATCAGCCGGCTGAGCTGGCGGTTGTACGCCTTGACGTTGGCCTGGCCTGTTCCGATGCTCTGCCCCTTGAACCAGAACGCGCCGAAGTCGAACGCCATCCGGCCGCGCTTCTCGAGCTTGTCGGCCGCACCGGGGTCTTCCGGGACGAATACGCCGACCACGCCGATCCGACCGGTCGCCTTCACCGTCTGGACGAGATTGTTCATCGTGAGGTTCGGAACTTCCTCGCGGTGCATGTTGCAGCATTGATATCCGACGCATTCGCAACCGCGGTCCGCTCCCTTTCCGCCGGTAAGCTCCAGGACCTTCTCGACGCCGCCGCCCTCCGTGTCGTCTATCGGGATCGCGCCGACTTTCTCGGCGAGCGCAAGCCGGTCCTTGTGGGTGTCGACGACCATCACCTGGCTGGCGCCCTTCAGCATCGACGACATCGCGGCCATGAGGCCCACCGGGCCGGCGCCGTACACGACCACGCTTTCGCCGGGCTGCACGCCCGCCAACTCGGTCGCGTGGAAGCCCGTCGGAAAGATATCGGCGAGCATGACGTAGTCGGATTGCTTCTCCTCCGCGTCACGCGGCAGGATCAGGCAGTTGTAGTCACCGTAGGGCACGCGCAACAGCTCCGCCTGTCCCCCGCTGTACGGACCCATGCCTGCGAAGCCGTACGCGCCGCCCGCGTTGCCCGGATTGACCGTCAGGCAAAAGCCGCTGAGGCCCTTTTCGCAGTTCTCGCAGAAGCCGCAGCCGATGTTGAACGGAAGACATACCGCGTCGCCGACCTTCACCCGATCGACCGCGCTGCCCACCTCCACGACGACGCCGACGTTTTCGTGACCCAGGATGCGTCCCGGCTCCATCTCCGTGCGTCCCTCGTACATGTGGAGATCCGAGCCGCAGATGTTGGTCGTGGTGATCTGCACCAGCACGTCCGTCGCGCGCTCGATCTTCGCATCCGGCATGTCCCTGACCTGGATATCGCGGGGACCCGCGTACACGGCGGCTTTCATGCGGCCTCCTTCGCGAGCGCGGGCATCTTCTTCGTCAGTTGCTGCTTCCGCTTCAGCAGCGGCAGCACCAGGCTCCGGAGATCCATGGGCGCGTTGCGCGCGCGGAGGAATATCTGCTCGCGCTCCTCCAGCACGTGCTGGTCGATCAGCTTGCCGAGCTTCCTGACCGTGGCGTCGTAGGCAGGATCCGTCTGCCGCATGGACTGGATCTTTGCGATGACCTCCTTCGCCTCGGCGTGCTCCTGGAGCGCCTCGTCCATCAGGGCGTCGTCGTTGAGCGCCTCCCGTACGGCGGGATAGAAGATCTCCTCTTCGATCTGCGCGTGCACGACGAGCGCCGCGCAGATCCGCGTGGCCAGGGCGACCTTCGGCGGCGGCGGTGCGCCCTCCTCGACGAGCGCTCCGTACTGGATGAACAGTTGCTTGACGGCCTTGTGATCCGCATCGAGCAAGTCGACGGCATCCTCGTAGGCAATGGGTTGCTTCATTCGACACCTCACCAAAAAGAAACGACGGCACACCAGGCCGGTCATCTGGCTCCCAACGGGCACTCTAGGGCGGCCCATCCGCGCGATACAGCGGAACTGGACGCCCCCTTGTGTAGGAGGATGCCGGCAGGCGCTGGCTTACCCTGCCGGCCCCTGTCGCGAAAATGGGGTCTGGTCCTACAACAAGGTGAGCGGCACGGCGGTAGCGCGATACCCAGGCCCGCCTTAGTGTGCGTCCACGGAGCGCAATGCACGGAGGTCGTGGTGAGCGCGAAAAACGGCGTGGCTACAGCGAAGCAGCAGCAATTCTCCCTCTCGTCCCTCTGGCCGTTGGCGAAAGAGGCCGGCTCCGCATGGGTGGACGATTTCGCGCCGAGCATGGGCGCGGCGATCGCCTACTACACCGCCTTCTCCATTGCGCCGATGCTGATCATCGTCATCGCGATTGCCGGGCTGGTGTTCGGCAGCGAGGCCGCGGGCGGCTACATCTACGCACAGCTGGGCGCTCTGCTCGGCGACCAGGGCGCGCAGACGGTGCAAGCGATGGTCGAGAGCGCACAGGACACCGGGGAAGGCATCCTGGCGACGGCGATCGGCGTTGCGCTGCTCGTGGTGAGCGCCACCACCGTGTTCGCCGAGCTGCAGACGGACCTCGACCGGATCTGGAAGGCGCCGGCCGCCGAGAAGTCGGAAGGCTTCTGGGGCCTCATTCGAAGCCGCCTGCTGTCGCTGGGGCTGGTGGTGAGCATCGGCTTCGTGCTGATGATTTCGCTGGTCGTCAGCGCGGCCCTGGCCGCGCTCGGCAAATGGTGGGGCGGCATCTTCGGCGACTTCGAGTGGCTGCTGCAGCTCGTGAACGTGGTCGTGAGCCTCGCCGTCACGACGCTCATGTTCGCGCTGATGTACAAGATCCTGCCGCGCGTGAAGATCGGCTGGCGCGACGTCTGGATCGGGGCCTTCGCCACGTCGCTCCTCTTCACGATCGGCAAGTTCCTCGTCGGCCTCTATCTGGGAAAGAGCGACGTCGTCGCGGGATTCGGCGCCGCGGGGTCGCTCGCGGTGCTCCTGCTCTGGGTCTACTACTCGGCGCAGATTTTCCTGCTGGGCGCGGAATTCACGTGGGTCTACGCGCACCGATACGGCTCGCGCCAGGGACAGGACATGCCGGAGACTGCCAAGGCCGTCGCGATCGAGCACAAGGACAAGGCGGCCGCCGCCGCTCCTGTCGCCAAGCCGGCGCCCCATGGAGCGAGCATCGTCGCGCCCCTCCTCGCGCCCGCGCCCGCGCTTGCGGCGATCGATGAGCTGAGAACCGCCGTGACGATCGCGCGTCGCTATCCCAGGACGGTCCTGGGCGCCGCCGCGGTGGTGGGACTATGGGTGACGTTCCAGTGACGGCGGCAGACCGGCGCGGCAGCGTCGCATCGCCCAATTCATCCAGGGGCTTGGCCTCATCCGCCGACGACGTGCCGGGCACGCCGCCGCCGCTGGGGTCGATGCCGACCACCGCGAGCGCAAGCTACGCGGACCGCTCGGCGCTGCTCACGTCCTTCGACCGCTTTGCCTCCGCCGTCACCCGCTGGGCAGGCTCGCCGGTCGCTTTTTCCGCCGCCCTCGTGCTGATACTCGTGTGGGCCGCGCTCGGCCCGGTGTTTCGATACTCCGAGGACTGGCAGCTGGTGATCAACACCGGCACGACCATCGTCACCTTCCTGATGGTGTTCCTCATCCAGCAGAGCCAGAACAAGGACAGCGTGGCGCTGCATCTCAAGCTCAACGAACTGCTCGCATCGAGCAAGCAGGCGAGCAACAGGATGATCGGGATCGAGGAGCTCGATGAGCAGGACCTGCGCGAAGTCGCCTCGTTCTACGTCGGGCTGGCGGAACGCGCGAAGAGCGCGGGCGCGCAGAAGGAAGCGCATTCCATCGACGACGAAGGGATGCCGACCCACGTGGCTGGAAAAGCGTGAGCGGCGGCGATGTCCGGGCGCCTTCGCATCGCGACGTACAACGTCAACGGCGTCAACGGACGCCTGCCCCGTTTGCTCGAATGGCTGAACGAGACGGCGCCGGACGTCGCGTGCCTCCAGGAACTGAAAACGGACGACACGAAGTTCCCCGTCGCAGCGGTGCGGAGCGCTGGCTACGAGGCACTATGGCATGGGCAGCGGTCCTATCACGGCGTGGCGATCCTCGCGAAGGGCGAACGACCGGCCGAAGTCCGCCGCGGGCTGTCCGACGAGCCCGACGACCTCCACGCACGTTATCTGGAAGCCGACGTGAAGGGGCTGGCGGTGGCGTCCATCTACCTTCCCAACGGCAATCCCGTTCCCTCGCCGAATTACGACTACAAGCTGCGCTGGTTCGACCGTCTGATCCGCCACTCGGCGCGGCTCGCCAAAAAGCCGGCGGTGCTGGCGGGCGACCTCAACGTGGTGCCCACCGATTTCGACGTCTACAACCCGTCCTACTGGCGTTTCGACGCGGTGATGCAGCCGGCGGTGCGCGAGGCGTATCGACGTCTGCTCGCACAAGGGTGGACGGACACGGCGCGGCTCCTCCATCCGGACCAGCGGATCTATACCTACTGGAACGACGAGCGCGCGTTCCGGGCCAACAAGGGCTGGCGGCTGGACTTCCTGCTGGTGAGCAGGCCGCTGATCGAAAGGGTGCTTGCTTTCGGCGTCGACACCGAATACCGCGGACGCATCAAGCCCAGCGACCACACGCCGGCGTGGATCGAGCTGGCGGCGTGACGCCGAGGCTGTCGTGTCGCGCGGCGTGCGGCGTCCGCTCCAGCACCGCCTCCCGGTTGCCATCCCCCAGGAGCCCGTTCTTTCAGGCGAGGATCGCCACGATGAGCAGCGCGAAGCCTGCGACCGCGACCAGCGCGTGCACGATCATGACGCCGATCGGCAGCGGCTGTCCCTTCATGTGGTAGTTGAGATTGAGGTAGATCCCGCCGACCGCGGCGATGATGAACAGCAGCAGCCCCCAGGCCGCGAACCTCGGCAATCCAACGGTGAAGTAGGCGTAGAGCAGCAGCGTTGCCGCGGCGCCGGCCGCGAAACCGTGCGCCATGGCAAGCCATGCCGGCGGATGCGGCCTGCCGGCGAATCGCATCCCCGCCATGCCGAGCCCGCCGAGGGCGGCGATTGCCAGCAGCGCGCACGCCGTCTTCATCATCAGCAGCGGTTCCATGAGCATCCCCCTTCGATCGTGGTTACCGTGAACGGTATGCATTAGATGGAATCGGCCGCCGTTACGTTCCGACGAACAACCCGGCGGCTCACGTTGCGGCGCACCATGATCGACGTCAGCCGGCAGGCCCGGCCCCTGGGGTCAGGGTTGACGCAACAGCGAGCGCAGCTTGTTGGCTGCCTGCGACGATTGGCCGGCGCAGGTCCTCACGCCGGCTCGCGCCAGATCGGCCTCCATCGCGCTCATCGCGCGCGACGCGTCTTCGTGCCGCACCTTGCGCGAGATCTCGGCGAATTGCTCGCCATCGGGAAGGCGCGAAACATCGACATCGCCGAGCTTGCCCCTGCTGCGGTATGTCTGGACCTGCATTGGCCCGAGCTTGCGCAACCCCGGCGGCAACGGCCAGGTCCCGGCGACCTCCTGCAAATACCTCACCTGCGACGGACTCAGCACCCCGGCCGGCGTCAGACGGCCCGAAAGAAGGTCGCTCGTGCGCTTGGTGTCCAGATTGAGGTTCAGCGATACGGCGCCCGCCGTTTCATTGCCGTAGACGTCGTATTCGCACTTGCCCTCGCCCGCCGGCACCCGCTTCGGGTCGATGCGTGCGCAATCCTGATCGGCTACCTTGAGCGTCAACACGGAGCGGCCATCCGATGCCACTCGAAGCCGAAGGCGAAGCCCACGCCCGAGCAACGTGAGCGCCGCATCGTCGAACTGCCAGACCGTGATCGGTGCACCGCGCGGTCGCAGATCCAGCGCATGCACGATCTCGTCCGGCGGGGCACACAGTCCGATCTGGATCTCGGCCCGCCATCCGTTCGCGTCGCGCGCCTCCGACGCCTGGGCGTCCGTTGCGGCGGCGGCCGCAGCGAAAAGCAGGATCATCGTCACGGCGCCAATGCTCGTCGCGACGGGGCTGCGGCGACCGCGATCCTGGCTCGGATGCGTCACGCTGAAACCGCCAAGGGCGCGCGAGGCCGTCCGAACAGGCCCAAGCCGATTGCGCCGACGAAAGCGAGCGCCACTCCCGCGAGCAGGACCACGTTGATCGCGTGCGCGTCGCTCGCCGGTGCCGCAGACAAGCGATACGATGCCGAATATGGCCAGTCCGATGACGATGATCAGGCGGCGGCCGAAGATGTCCGCCAGACGGCCCGCCGTCACCATGAGCGCACCGATCGACAACATGTATCCGCTCACCAGCCACTGCAAGTCGTTTGAAGCGACGTTGAAGTGCCTGGCAATCACGGGAATCGCGAGATTCAGCGCGAAGCAGTCCATCTGCACGATGAGCATCGAGATCCCGCAGGCGGTGATGACGAGCTTGTCCTGGCGGGAGAAGCCCAGGTTGCTGGATTCGGTCACGGCGCTCCCTGCGACGAAAGGCCTTGCATCACGACCCGCTTCAAGGGGACGCCTTCTAGGGTTTCCCATCGGGTAACGCGGAAACGCCAATGCAACGGATGAGCGCGGGCATATTGCCATATCGTCGGAGGGGAAACCGCATCGAGGTCTTGCTCGTCCACCCGGGCGGTCCCTTCTGGGCCAGGAAAGACGCTGGCGCCTGGTCGATCGCGAAAGGCGAGTATCAGCTCCCCGAAGCGCCGCTCGACGCCGCCATCCGCGAGTTCGCGGAAGAAACGGGGCACGCCCCCAGCGGCCCGTTTGAACCGCTCGGAAGCATCAAGCAACCGGGCGGGAAGATCGTGGACGCCTGGGCGACGGAGGACGACTGGGATCCCGGCGATTTTGTCTCCAACACGTTTGCCCTGGAATGGCCGAGGGGTTCCGGCAAGCTGCAGTCGTTCCCGGAGGTCGACCGCGTGGAATGGATGGACATTGCCGTTGCGGCCGGAAAAATCCTTCGCGGCCAGCTTGGATTTCTGCAGGCGTTGCACCGGAAGCTCACGGGTTGCGACATCGATCCATCGGCTGCGAGACCAGAGCCACCGCCATGATCGACTGCTAGCGCAAGTTCCACGCGCCGAGATCGTAGACGTGAACGCCCATGCTGATGTTGCCGGCCGGCCCGCCGCCGAAAATTTCATGCAGCACGCCGAAATCCGTGATTTCGTAGTCGGTGACCGCCAGGCTGTACGCGCTGCCGTCCGGCGCGACGGCCGGGCAATATCGCTCGGTTCGATGCGCCTGGCAGTAGGCGTTGATGTCCGCCAGCACCCGGCGAAAATCCGGCTGCGACACTTGCGCGCGGAAAAAGCGCAGTCCGGTCCACGTATCCCCGGTGAACGCGGACGAGTACGGTGAACGGGTTGCGTAGCGGGTGCCGGCGCTGATGGGCATCGAAGCGAACGGCGTTGCGGCGTCGTGCGCGACGAACGCCGGGTACGTGGGGTCAGGCGAATACCGGTTGTCGAAGATCGCGAAGAGGAGCGCGAAGGTTTTGCCGCTGTTGCGATCGCGCAGATAGGCAAACAAGCTCACCTGCCCGACCAGCACTGCGTCCGGAGGCGCTCCGGGCGCAGGCCATGCGGCAAACCACGGAATCTCGACGCTGGCTTGCAACACGAAATCGGTTTGCGCGTTGTCGTCGTAGATGGGCGGTGATCGGGCGGCGTCGAAGCTGTAGCCGTAGATCGAATGCGGGCCGGCCCGGTCGATCGCGCGGGGCGCAAACGTCCAGCTGTTGATGAACGAGCCCGCGTCGTAACAATGCAATTGAAAACCCGAGGACGTGTCTACCGTGGCGTCCGGGTGCGCTGCGCGCTGCCAGAGGAACCGCGGCTCGGGCACCGCGAGGCCCGTGACGGCAAGGCCGCGGGCCGGCGGCCACGGATACGACGCAGGAAAATGTCCGAAGTCGAAATCCGCCGGTGCGCTGATGGAGTCGTTGCCGAGGAACCGGACGATTTGATAGTACCGTCCGATCGGAAGCGTCGGATGCGGCGGCTCGGCGGGCTGCGTGTTTTCGGCGAAAAACGAGCGCTGCGGATCCATGATGCAGTCGGGCGCCTTGAGCGGGGTCGCCACGGCGTTCGCGGTATCCGCTGCGAGCACGGGGCTGGCGCAAGCGATGAGCGCGACGCCGGTGACAAGAAGCCAATCCCGCACCGTGCCGCCGCTATGCGCGCTGTCGCGGAGGAATGCCGAGGGAATGGTAACGGGCAATGGAGGATTCAAGGACGGAGTAACAACGTCATGGCCTGGGCACATTCTAGTGCTGCTGCCGCCGTCCGCGATTGCGGTAGCATTCCCCGATGCCGAGTCGTGCATCCGAGGGCCGCACGCTGGTCGAGTCGGCGTTGCAACACGAGCGCCTCGTCACGGCCACGCTGATCATCGTCATCCCACTCGTCTCGTGGACATGGATCGCGCTGATGGCGCGCGACATGTACGGCGCCATGCTGGGGCCCTCCGCGTGGATGATGACGGCCGACTGGGACGCTTCGCACCTGCTGCTGCTCTGGGTGATGTGGGCCGTGATGATGACGGCGATGATGTTGCCGTCCGCCGCGCCGCTCGTCCTGCTGTACGCCGGCGCGCTGCGCGCGGGCGGCGCCGCCGGCGTCGCCAAGAAGACCTACGCGATGGCTGCGGGCTACGTGCTCGTGTGGGTGCTGTTCAGCGTCGCCATGACGGTGCTGCAGCGGGTGCTGTCCTCCGCGCTGGTGCTGACCCTGATGATGGAGCCGACGACGTCGGTGGCCGCCGCCGTCTTGCTGGCGGTTGCCGGGCTGTACCAGCTGACGCCGCTGAAGCGTGCCTGCCTTCGGGTCTGCCGTTCGCCGCTCTCCTACCTGCTGCAGCACTGGCGGCCGGACACGGCCGGGGCGTTCCGGCTGGGCGCGCGACACGGCGCCTATTGTCTCGGGTGCTGCTGGGCCCTGATGCTGCTGCTCTTCGCGGGCGGCGTCATGAATCTGCTGGTCATCGTCGCGCTGACCCTGTGGGTGCTGGCCGAGAAATTTGCGCCGTTCGGCGAGCAGTCAGCGAGGGTCAGCGGCGTGGTGCTGCTCGCCCTCGCGCTGTGGGCGGCGATTCGCTGACGAACGCCAGCGCGACCCTACGCGTTCTGCCACGCGAAGGGCGCGTACTGGGCGTTGTTGCCGCCGCTGGCATCCGCCCACGAGACGCCGAGCGCCGCAACCCGGCTGCCCGACGCCCGGGCGAGCGTGAACGTGTCGCTGGCGGGATGGCCGGTGTTCGACAGCTGCATGGGCGCAGCGTCCGGATTCAGTCCGGTAGCCGCGCGGCCCGCCAGATGAATCTTGCTCGACGCGTCCACCGACCACGAGGCTTTGTCGCGCTGGAACGCGATGGGGGCCGATTCCACGCCGAGGAACTTGCCGACCAAACCCGCCAACGCTGCCATCGGCCCTCCCGCGGCGCCGCTGGCGATTCCTGTGATCGCGTCGCGCTGTTCCTGGTTCGCGTTGTCGTCCACGACGACGCCCACCGACCAGTTCCCGTTCGCCATCGCTCCGGGCGTGACGCCCACGACCACGAACCCGAGGTCGTCGAGCGGGACGTCGCCGAAGCGGCCGCGCTCGATCTGGAAGGCCATGGCAAAGGTGCAGGAGCCCTTGGTGGGCTTCACCGCCATCTGCCCGGGCACGCACGGGCAGAGGAAGTCGCAATTGCAGTTCTCGTAGTACTGTCCCTGGATCTGCCACGCGGTTGCAGCCATTTCGGTCCCTCCTCGAGCCAAAGGGTACGGAAGATTATATTCCGTCGGAATGGCGTGGTCTCGCTCACGCCTGCCACACGCCGTACCCGCCTTCGCGCAAGTCGATCGCGAGCTCGACCTCCATGTCGCGCGCGGCGTCGTACGACATGGGGTTGTACGCTGCGTAGATCTCCGGCATCAAGCGCAAGCCGAAACGCTGCACATAGCGATTGGCCTGAATCCCGGCCTTGTGCTTGTCGAACCGGACGTCCGGGTCGATCCCAGTCATGCCGACGTAGACGCACGGCTTGCCCGTCCTGTAGCCGGGGTTTGCTTTCAGGAATCGCGGCTCGTCGAGGACCCGATTCGCAAGCTCGACGACGTAGACGTGGTAATGGCCGCGGCGCGCCATTTTCCCCTCCGTATCCTGTAAGCCCCGAGCTTACAGGCACTTAGGTCGGGCGCGGATGGACCCGGCACGGCCCGCGAGGTCAAATGGATCGATCACACCGGGCCCATCCTTGAAGCAGCAGACATGTGCGGCAGGTACGAACTCCATTCCTCGCCGGCGAGCATCGCGCTGGCGTTCGGCCTCCGCTACCCTCCGGACGTCCAGCCACGCTACAACATCGCGCCGTCGCAACAAGTCCCGATCATCCGAGAGACGAGCAACGGCGAGCGCCAGCTGTTCCAGGTCAAATGGGGACTGGTCCCGCACTGGGCGAAGGACCCGTCGATCGGCAACCGGCTGATCAACGCGCGCGCGGAGACGATCGGCACCAGCCGTGGATTTCGCGATGCGTATCGCAAGGGCCGCTGCCTGATACCGGCGTCCGGCTTCTACGAATGGGCGCAGCTGACCAACGGCAGCAAACAGCCTGTGCGGTTGGCGATGCGCGATGAAAGCGTCTTCGCCATCGCCGGCCTGTGGTCGCGCTGGCAGAGCCGCGAGGGTCCGCTTCTCACGTGCACGATCATCACGACCGAGGCGAACGAGCTCTGCCAGCGCATCCATGACCGCATGCCGGTGATCGTGGCGCCGGCGGACTACGCGCGCTGGCTGGACGTCGCCGAGCCCGACCCCGCCGATTTGCTGAGGCCGTACCCGTCGATTGAAATGCATGGGTACCCGGTATCGACGCGCGTGAACTCTCCGAAGACCGAGGACGCGACGCTCATCGAGCCGAAGACTCTCGTCTCGGAAGCGGGCAGCCTGGTCTTGATCTGACTCGCTTGACCAGTGCAACGGGGTCGGCGCAGCATGCGATCGCGGGACCCTCAGCACGGCATGCGGCGCACCTGAAAGCGGGAGCAATCGATGTTTCGACAGATCTGTTTCGCGTGGGCCCTTTCTCTTGGAACCCTGTCGCTGGGAGGCTGCTATTACCCGGTCACCGTGCAGCCTGGCGCCCCGGCGAGCTTCGATCGCTCCTGGAGCGCGGCCTTGGGCGGCGCCCAGGATGCCGGGGTCCAGGTTACTTCGGCGGACCCGAACACCGGGCTCATTCGCGGCACGCGCGGCGGAATCGAGGTGACCGTGATGGTCGCCCGACAGGGCGATGGCAGCGTGCGCGTGCAGTTCGACTCGAAGGGCCAGACGCAACAGGATCCGGGGCTCCCCGAGCGCTTTTCCCAGGCCTACGAGCGTCGAATGGGTCGCTGACCCCCCGCCGCGCAGCCCTCGAGCGTCGTCCTACGTCCCTATCGGCGGCGCGCGGATATCGCGCCCGTCGATGCTGCGCCAAGCTCGCACATCAGTGCGGGGGATTGCCATTCGTTCCGAGGAAAACAAGCTGGGCTTCGTGCGAGTTCGCGGCGCCCGGGAGCACAACCTCAAGGACGTCACGGTCGAGATTCCGCGTGACGCACTGGTCGTGTTTACGGGAATCTCCGGCTCGGGCAAGTCCTCGCTCGCCTTCGGCACCCTGTATGCGGAAGCGCAGCGCCGGTACCTCGAATCGGTGGCGCCCTACGCGCGGCGCCTCTTTCATCAGATAGGGGCGCCGGAGTTCGACGAGATCGCAGGTCTGCCTCCCGCGGTCGCCTTGCAGCAGCAACGCGGCTCTCCGACCACCCGGTCGTCGGTCGGAAGCGTCACGACGCTCTCGAATCTCCTGCGAATGCTGTATTCGCGCGCCGGCGACTATCCGCGCGGACAGGCGCTGCTCTATGCCGAGTCTTTTTCAGCGAACACCCCGGAGGGCGCCTGCCCGAAGTGCCACGGGCTCGGAAGCGTTTACGAAGTCACCGAAAAGTCGATGGTGCCCGATCCCTCCAAGACGATCCGTGAGAGGGCCATCGCCGCGTGGCCGCTCGCGTGGCAAGGCCAGAACCTGCGGGACATCCTGACGACCCTGGGCATCGACGTCGACGTGCCCTGGCGCCAGCTCCCCAAGAAAACCCGCGACTGGATCCTGTTCACAGACGAACAGCCCCGGGTGCCCGTCTACGCCGGCTTCGATCTCAAGGAAGCGCGGCAAGCGTTGCGTCGCAAGGAAGAACCCAGCTACATGGGGACCTTCACCAGTGCACGCCGGCATGTGTTGCATTCGTTCGCCACCACCCAGAGCGCGATGATGAAGCGGCGGGTCGCGCAGTACATGATCGGCGCGCCGTGCCCGCTGTGCAAAGGAAAGCGCCTGCGGCGCGAAGCGCTCGCGGTCAAGTTCGCGGGGCTCGATATCGCCGAGATGGCAAGGCTACCGCTCAAGCGCCTGAGCAGGATCTTCGCCCCCTACGCAACGGGCAAGGCAGCGTCGCTCGCGAAACACGAACGGCACCACCCCGAAAAAGCCGAAGTCACCCGCCGGATCAGCGAAGACCTCTGCGGCCGGCTCGAGATCATGCTCGATCTCGGGTTGGACTATCTCAGTCTCGAGCGCAGCACGCCCACCCTTTCCCCCGGCGAATTGCAGCGGCTGCGGCTTGCCACGCAGGTCCGGTCCAATCTCTTCGGGGTCGTCTACGTGCTGGACGAGCCGTCTGCCGGACTGCACCCGACGGACACCGAGGCGCTTCTGCGCGCACTCGACCGGCTCAAGGCCGCAGGCAACTCGTTGTTCGTCGTCGAACACGAGCTGGAGGTCATGCGCCATGCGGACTGGATCGTCGACGTCGGCCCCGACGCCGGGGAGCATGGCGGCGAGATCCTCTACAGCGGCCCCCCGGCGGGGCTCGCCGCCGTCCGGGAATCGCGGACCGCGAAGTACCTCTTTCGCAACGCTGCGGCACCTACGCGAGCCGTACGTGCGCCATCGGAATGGCTGCGGCTCGCCGGCGTAACGCGCAACAACTTGCGCGACCTCACGGTCGCATTTCCGCTGGGCGTGCTGACCGCGGTCACGGGCGTTTCCGGATCCGGAAAATCCACGCTCGTCAGCCAGGCACTCGTGGACCTGGTTGCACGTGCTCTCGGACACGGAACGGACGGCGATGCGGACGAGCTGGATCCGCTGGAGCGCTCGGTCGTGCAGCCGCTCGTGGGCCGTATCACGGAGGGTCTCGAATCGATCAAGCGGCTGATACGCGTGGATCAAAAGCCGATCGGGCGCACGCCACGATCGAATCTCGCGACCTACACAGGCCTGTTCGATCACGTTCGCGAGCTCTTCGCCTCCACGCGCGAAGCGCGCGCGCGGCGCTATGACGCCGGCCGCTTCTCTTTCAACGTGGCAACGGGTCGATGCCCGCACTGCCAGGGCGAAGGATTCGTGATGGTCGAGCTGCTATTCATGCCGAGCGTGTACTCGCCCTGTCCGACGTGCCACGGAACGCGCTACAACGCGAAGACCCTCGAAGTCGCCTATCGCGCGAAGAACATCGCCGAGGTCCTCGGGATGACGGTGGATGCAGCCTTTGACTTCTTCGTCGACGCGCCCGCGGTGCACCGCTCGCTCGGAACGCTGCGCGAGGTGGGATTGGGTTACCTTCGTCTCGGACAGCCGGCCACCGAGCTTTCGGGCGGCGAAGCGCAACGGATCAAGCTGGCGACGGAGCTGCAGCGCGCCGGACGCGGCAATGCTCTGTATGTTCTGGACGAGCCTACGACCGGTCTGCACCCGGCAGACGTGGAACGACTGCTCACGCAGCTGCAGGGCCTCGTCGACGCGGGCAACACCGTCGTGGTGGTCGAGCACGACGTCAGCGTGATGGCGGTCACCGACTGGATGATCGACATGGGTCCCGGCGCCGGGGACGACGGCGGCCGCATCGTGGCCGAGGGTCCGCCGCTGGCGGTGGCTCGCTCCAGGACGAGCCGCACCGCGCCGTATCTGCGGGCACTGTTCGGGCTTTGAGCCACGCCGGACGTCGCCGTACGATGCCCCCGCCCGCGCCACTGTCGGCACAGGCGTAGCTCGCCCCGACACTCGCGCTGTTGATATAGTTCGCAGCCAGGTCCTGGTGGGTCACGCGATTGACGGCTCCAGATTCCGCCTGAACCGTTATATCGCGCTTGCAGTACTGCTCGGGAGGAGCACATCGTGAGAATCAACCTGCTCGGCCTGCTGCTGTGCTGCGCTTGCGCGGCATCGCCCACGGCAATGCACGCGCAGAGCTTGATTCTTCAGAACGCAATCGTGTTGCCGACCGACGTGCGGAAGATCAGCTACCCGTTCGACTACCAGAACGCGAAGCCCGTAACCATAAGCGTCGCCGATCCCTACTGCGCCATCGCTACCGATACGGTCGCGTTTCCAGCCGACTACATGGGCGCGTTTCCGCTCCCGGAGATACGCGGCGCGCCGCTGCCCGCAGGCATCCTCCGCGGTGCCGCCGTGAAAGACTATTGGGAGTTTGGACGCAACAATCCTGCGACCAATGTCGGCTGTGGCGGCACGCTGAAGGAAGCGTTTACGGCGACCCTGGATCGCTTTGCACGTCTTGGTATCGACCACGTCGATGTTTCTCAGGGGGTCCAGCTCATCGACGGCGCCCGCCCTGAAATGGGGATGACCGACCTGCAGGTCCCCTTTCAGGACTTCAGCTGGATCGCAGCCGAAGCAGGGGCACGCGGACTGAAGGTGCACCTTTCGATGCAGGTCGGTGGTGCACACGGCGCTCCGCTCCCACCGAACCCGGTCCCGGCAGACTGGGCAGGCCGCTTTCTCGATGCCTATGCCAACTTCATCGTGGAGCAGGCGAAGGCTGCCGCAAGCGCAGGGTTCGAGGCGATACAGATCGACTTCTGCTGCTTCCCGGTGGATTGGCAGCCGCATGCCCAGGTGTGGCTGGCCAGGATGAAGGTCCTGGCCGATCGCACGCGGCAGGTCTTCCCAGGCAAGATCATTTACGGCCAGACCGCGCCGTGGATCTCCGGCGATCCGGACCTCATGAGCCGAATCGACTGGCTGATGTTCGACGCCATCATCTGGAACATGCTCACCGAGGAGGACAACCGGTCTCTGACCGTGGATCGCCTGAAATCGCACTACATGGCCAACTGGTCTGCGCTGGCCAGCGCGCTCGGCCCCGCGCGCAAGCCGGTGAAGTGGCGGGTGTTCGCACAGTCGCATCGCGATTACTACAAACCCGACGTGGGCTGGATCGAGGATGGCTTTTGCGTGCAGAACTGCATGCAGCGTTCGGTCAAGACCGATTTTTCCGTCCAGGCCATCGGTTACGAAGCGTGGCTCGAAGGTATCAAGGAGCAAAAGTTCTTCAACACGGTGTCGGTCGATCCAGAGGCTTCCTGGTTCGTCGACGTGATGCTGCCCAAGGATGCCTTTCCCAATATCTCGCAGTCCTGGCGCAACAAGCCCGCGGAGTCGATTCTTGCGGCGTGGTTCAAGTCACCACCCGTTTTGCCCGTCACCGCGATCGAGTTCTACAACCGGGCGCTTGACCACTACTTCGTCACCTGGGTTGCAGACGAGATTGGCAAGTTGGACAGCGGTATTCTGAAGGGCTGGGCGCGCACCGGGCAGTCATTCAAGGTGCACGACCGCGTCGCGAACGGGACGTCCCCGGTATGTCGCATTTATATTCCTCCGGGGAAAGGCGACGGCCACTTTTTCGGCCGCGATACCAGCGAGTGCAACGGCACCATGAACAGAAATCCGACCTTCGTTCTCGAGTCGGAGTCTTTCTTCTACCTCTCCAAGCCGACTCTCGGAAGTTGCGAAGCCGGTCAGGTGGCCGTTTATCGCGTCTTCAGCAATCGCCTGGACGCCAATCATCGCTACACGACCGATCGCGCCACGCGCGATCAGATGGTGGCAAGTGGCTGGATTGCAGAAGGCGACGGGCCCGATACCGTGGTGATGTGCGCACCCCTGTAGCCTTGCGTCACGGGCCGATCTTCCCTTCGCACTTCGCCAACCGCGCAACTGGTTCGTGGTAGATTCCGTTTCATGAACAGCCAAGCCCTGCAGCAGGTTGACGTAGTCGTCGTTCGCGAGAGCAACGCCGACTAGCGCTGGAGCATTGTGACCAGAGCCCCGTCGGCACCGCCGGCGGGGCTTTTCATTTTCCGGGTCCCGCCTGCGCACCAATGACAAGGAGATCCGGAATGACAGAGCCGCTCAAGCTCGGATTTTTCATCCAGCCCGTTCATCCGCCGGCGCGACGCTACGCGGACGTGCTGCAAGAGGACCGCGAGGCCGTCGTGCTGGCCGATCGGCTTGGATATCGCGAGGCCTTCATCGGCGAGCATCTCGTCGACTCGGCCGAGACCATCACGTCGAGCCTTGCCTTCATCGCGCATCTTGCCGATGCCTGCCCATCGATCACGTTTGGCACCGGCGTTCTCCCGCTGGCCAACTATCATCCGGCCATGGCCGCTGCGCAGGTCGCCATGGTGGATCACCTGGTGCAAGGGCGCCTGGTGCTCGGTTTCGGTCCCGGCGTACGCGCCGATGCGGAGGCGCTCGGCGACACCGATTCCGATCGCGGCCGCAAATCGCAGGAAGCAATCGAGCAGATGCTTCGGATCTGGAGCGAGGAGGCACCGTACGAGATCGACGGAGAGTTCTACACCACCCACTCCGGTCGGTCGTTCAACCGCGACATCGGCCTGGGGATCGCGGTGCGGCCCCTTCAGCGCCCGCATCCGCCCATCGCCATCACGTCGATTCGCGCAACGGGCGCTGGCCCGCGAGCGGCCGGCTATCGCGGCTGGACGGGAATCTCGGCGACCTACGTCGGGCGCCATGTCGTTCGTGCGCACGTCGCCGGCTACCTGGCGGGGCGCCAGGCCGCTGCGCTGTCACCGAGCGCCGCGGGGTGGCGTGTCGCCCGCAGCATTTTCGTTGCCGATGACGAGCCCACCGCGCGCAGGTATGCCTATCGCCACGATGGCGCGCACGGGTTCTACTTTCGAGTGATGCAGGCGAAGCTCGCGAGCGGTCGAGCGCTTGACGTGATGCGCGACGACCCGGCCTGCGCGGATTCCGACCTGGACCTGGAGCGTTGCCTCGAGCGCCTGGTGATTACCGGAACGCCGCAAATGGTCGCAGATCAGATTCTCGATTTTCGGCAGGACGTCGGCGAGTTCGGAACCCTGCTCTACACCGGTCACGATTGGGTCGAGCCCGGGCCTGCCCGTCGCTCCATGGAGTTGATGGCACGAGAGGTCATGCCCCGCGTCAACGAAGCATTGAAGACAGCGACAGCTAGCGGTCGCGCGGCGACGGGAGCGGCAGATGTTCCCTCAGCACACTCCGGAGGGCTTCCACGGTGAAGGGTTTGAGCAGTGCGATTCCGCCTCCGGCCGCGATACGGTCGATAGCCTCGTCGTGACCTGTGACCAAAACGACCGGGATCTCAGGGCGCGCTCGACGTATTTCCGACGCCAGTTCAAGCCCGTCGATGCCCGGCATCATGTAGTCTGAGACGACCAGATCGATCTTCCAGTCCTGGTCGAGCAGATCGAGCGCCGTGGCCGCGTTCGTGCACGAGACGGCAACGACGCCGGGCTCCTGCCTGAGCAACGCCACGAGCACGTCGGCCTGGTCCTGCGAATCGTCCACCACCAAGACGTTCCGAAACCGCATGAGAACCTCGCGCCCGGCCGTTTGACCGGGAAGCCGCTATTCTGGCACGGCTTGCAAAGAGAAAAACGGCGCCCGTGGGGCGCCGTTAAGGTCCTTGCCGCAGGCGGCGGGCGGCTGTTTCAGCGTGGTTCGCCTTCCCTATCCACCGTGATGGTTGGCCCCGGCGGCGCGCTCAACTGGACGCGATGCTCGAGTCCACGGAAGTTATACGTTACTTCCCAGTAATCGGGACGCGCATCCCTCGGCGCGCTTGCGCAACGCTGGACGTCGCGTCCATAAACCGCTTGACCGCCACGGTCGACGTTCGCGCCGATCGCGGCGCCGGCCACCGCGCCGCCCGCCGTGGCGATGTCGTTTCCGCGTCCGCTGCCAATCTGATGTCCCAGGACGCCGCCAATCACGGCACCGGCGATCGCGCCGCCGACGTTGGGCCCGCCACGATTGTCATTGACCACCTGCTCACGCTCGATCCAGCATCGCTGTTCCGGTGGGCCAACCACAGCTCGCACCGACGTCACGGGCACTTCGTATAGCCGTTGGTCGGGGTCTCGCACGTAGTTGGGCGGCTGCCTGTTATCGGCCCGGTCATCGTAGTAACCGGTACGGCGAGGCTCCTGATACGGACGAGCCTCCGGATACGACTGCGGCCCGGCACCACGGCGGTCGCCCACGATTTCGAATTCACCGGCGCAGCCCCTGTCAACCCAGATCGCGCGGTCCTTATAGCCCCAGGTCTCTCCCCGGATGCAGGGCGCTTGCGACTGTTGCGAGATCAGCCTCGCGTCGCCGCCGCCCGGGGTTTCACAACGGGCATACCGATACTCATGGCTTTCACACAAGACAGTGGAGCCGGGTTGCGCCGATGCAGTGGACGCGGGGATCGCGGCGGAAGCGGCGACGATAGCGCCGACGATCAATCCAAAGGGCAGTTGATTTTTTGTCATGACGGTGTCCGGTTGTTTGGCACAGGACCTGAATTTGCGCTATCTCCTGCGCTTCAACAATCGGCGAGCATGCAACGGTGATGTCGGCCAATGGCCTACTGGCGGAAAGAAAAACGGCGCCACGAGGGCGCCGTCGGTCTTGCTGTTGGTGGAGGTGGCGAGAATCGAAC
>Ga0207691_10000561_pt1 | contig 37149 bp, 37 predicted proteins | sample KBSM13metaG_FD_184327 | JGI IMG/M metagenome (GOLD analysis project Ga0207691, IMG submission 184327) | Miscanthus rhizosphere microbial communities from Kellogg Biological Station, Michigan, USA - KBS M1-3 metaG (SPAdes) (version 2) | ecosystem: Host-associated > Plants > Roots > Rhizosphere >...
CCGGAGAAGGTCGCCAGCGCGATCCTGGATGCGGCGACCGACCCGACCGACAGCACCAAGGTCGGTGCGATGTCGGTGCTGAACACGACGATGGCGAAGTCATGCCGTCGCTCGGCGAGGCGATGGCCAAGATGCAGATCGGCCGTCAGCAACGCGACGAGCCGCCGCATTCGCGCGAGGGGACGCTGTATCGCGGCGGCGAGTCAGGGCGGGTGCGTGGGCGAGGCAACGAGAACGCGGCGTCGACCGGCGAAGCCCGGCGCGCCAACCTTCGATCCGCGTGACGACAGCGCTGTAGAGGGAAGCAACCCTTGCAGCAATTGCTGCAAGGTGGAAAGCGCACTTAAGACGCGGGTTGGAGCATCCGCGTCGACGCGCCGTTCCTGCATTGGAGCGCCAGCGCTCACGAATGGACGAGGTGCGGCGCGCCCCTCGTGTGAAGGATCGCGTGCGCGGTCCGCAATGCGCGGGTGTGCGTTAATGGTCAGCGGGCCGATCCACAAGAGCCCGTCAAGGAGAGCCGGGTGGATGCCGATACGCTTTCAAGTCCGTCGGTCGCGACTCCGAAGGCATCCCGGGCGCCGACTCGGGCGGCATTTGCCGGGCGCGTCTTCGACGTCTCGCGGGACGAACTGAGCTATGACGGCGCGCCGATCGCATGGGGCCCAAGGCCCGGGTGCTGCTGAAGTACCTGCTGGACCATCCGGAACGCGTCCTCGGCAAGGAGGAATTGCTGGCCGCCCTGTGGGGAACCACGGTCGTTACCGAAAACTCCCTGGTGCAATTGGTTCTCGAGCTGAGGAATGCCCTCGACGACCGCGAGCAGCTGATCGTGAAGACGGTGCCGCGCCGCGGGTACATGTTTGTCGCACCGGTCGAATGGCAGCACGATCGTCCGCGCACGGCATCGGTCGTGCGGCCGCGGGCGCGCTGGCAGATCACGGCCGGCGCAGCGGCCCTGCTCTGTGTGGCCGCGGTGGTGACGCTGCAGGTCACGCGGGCGCCATACAGCGTCGACGCCGACTTCACCGGCTCGTTTCCTGTTTCGGTTGCGCCGCTGGTCGAGGCCGACATCGATGGCGAACCGTCGAGTTTCGGGCGCCGGATCCCGGCGACATCGAAACCACGCTCGTCTTCCGCTTCAAGACCACGGTGCGCACGCCGGCGGAAGGCGCCCGCTTCGTGATCAGCGGAAGGCTTCTGCGCCGAGGCGTCGACGGCCTCAGCGTCGACACGCAGTTGAAGGATCTCGTCAGCGGCGGCGTCTACCCGCTCGTTCTCGCGACGTTCAAAAGCGAGGACGACGTGGCCCGATCGGACCTGCCGATGCGAGTCTTGCGCGCCATGGTGCATCGGCGCGAGGAAGTCGTGCTGGCGCAAGCGCAGCGGCCCGGCCATCGGCCGAACGGGGTGGAGTTGCTGTACATGGCGTGGAGCGACTACAACCTGGCCCGATCCGAAGCCGAGCTGGACCGGGCAGGCGCCCGCTTCGAAGAAGTGCTGAGAATCGATCCGACCTCGGTGTTCGCGCGCGTCGGACGGTCGGTCGTCTGCCTGCAGATGTTCACTCGGCTGCACTGCGCTTCGCCCGCCGTGCGCCTCGACACCTGTGAGCGGCTAATCCGTGAGCTGTACGCCAGGGCGCCCGAGAACCTCGATGCCATGCAGGCCATGGCGGGTCTCTTGACCTGGCGGGGCAAGGCGGACGAAGCGATCTGGCTTCTGCGGAAGTCACTCGAGCTCTCGCCGTCGCACCGGATGGGCAACCCCATGATGGCGTCGGTGCTCGTCAAGCAGGGGCGGTTCGACGAGGCCGGTCCTTACCTGGAGACCACCCGCAGCTGGGCCGAGCGGCGCACCGAGCACGGACCCTCCGACAAGCGCCGGCAGGCGTACAACTATCAATTGTTCGCCGATGCGGCGTTCCTGCAGGGGCGCGACGGCGAGGCTCGCGAGTGGCTGCGCCGCTGGGCCGCGGAGATGCCGGACAACGGGCGCCCCTATCTGATGCTGGCGGCCATGGATGCGCTCCAGGATCGCGGCGAGGAAGCCCGGGCGAACCTGGCGCGCCATCGGGAACTGCTGCCACGAAGCACGGTGCGCTACGTCGGCATGCTCTACCCATTGCCGAGCCCTGAAGCGATCGAGATCGCACGCGCGCGTCTGCTCGACGGCGCGCGCAAGGCCGGGCTGCCCGAAGGCGACTGAGTCGATCAATTTTCAAAAAATCCAGTCGAATCAAGCTTTCCGGCTCCGGTAAGCGCGCTGATTCAGCGATCCCTCATCGATAAGTCATCGGCGGTTCACGACGGCGGACCTGGCATCGGTGATCGTGTTGTCGGGGCGAACGGGGCAACTGCCCGATCGCCTTGGCCCACCTCGATCGTCAAGCCAACCGAAAGGCAAACCCATGTTCTCCAAACGCACGCTGCGCGCCTGTGCCCACTTGAGCGCGTCATTGGCATTTCTGTTGGCTGCGGCGCAGGCCGGAGCGGTGACCATTGCCTTCAGCGGCTCGGGCACGGTGGCCGGCGGTGCGCAGGTCGTTCCGGTTTTGAGCGGACTGACGCTGTCCTCGGCGACCGCGAACTACACGGTGGATGGCCAAAGCGGGTGGCACGTCGACAAGCTCTTCGACTTCAACGTCGCCTCGCTCGTCGGCTTCGGGACCTTCACGCTCTCGAATGGCGCCAATTCGTTCAGTGGCACGTTCACGTCGTCGAAAGCGAACGCCGCGGCGCCCACCGACCTCGTCTACAGCGTGAACAGCGGAACCGGGACGTTTGCCGGCCAGGTTGGAAGCGGTACCTCGAGCGGCATCACGGAAGGCAACGCGTTCGGATTGCCTGCAGCGCTGGTGACGTTCACGGAGACCGGCAGTTTTAATCTCACGCCGATCCCCGAACCTGCCACCGTGCTCCTCCTCGCCGCCGGGTTGGCGGGTACGGCGTTGCGACTGCGGCGGCGCTGAGGCAGGCCTGAATCTGAGGGGCCCCTCAACAACCCACTCAGTCGACGGACGCGCAAGGCGTCGCCGTTGAACGTTTGAATCGGCCGCCTCAGGCAAGAGGGTCCGGCAAACCTCTCGCCCACCATTCGCGCGACGGTGACTCGAGCACAGCTGCCGCTCAGGTAACCTCCCGTGATGCCTGGTCCGGCCCGACGCTTTCAACGGCGAGTTGCCTGCACGCTCGTCCTGCTGATGGCGTTGGTGGTTGCCGTCGCGCAAACCACCAAGGTCATGCTGACCATCGGCGTGCTTTTCTTCAGGCCGATCACCGAAGCGTCGAAGACAGCTTTCCAGCAAGGGCTGGCCGAACACGGCTATGTCGAGGGCAAGAACATCCGGATCGAGTGGCCGGTCGGCTAACGGCAGATACGACGCAGCCAGTGCCCAAGCGGTCGAACTCGTCGGATTGAAAGTCGACGTCATCGTCGCCGAGTTCACGCCCGCTGCGCAGGCCGCGCAGCGGGCCACACAGACGATTCCCATCGTGATGGCACCGGCCGGTGATCCGGTCGCCGTGGGTCTCGTGCTCGATCTGGCGCATCCCGGCGGGAACGTCACCGGTTTCTCGAACCTCGCGGCCGAATTGGCGGGCAAGCGGCTCGACATCCTGCGCCGCCTGGTCCCTGGCTTGAAGACAGTGGGCCTCCTGTTGCACGGGGGCGACCCGCTCGACAAGTCCTTTGTCACGGAGACACGGGATGCCGCGAGCGCCATTGGCATCGCGACCGAAACGATCATCGTGTCAGGACCGGGCGCCCTGGATGCTGCGCTGCTCCAGATGAAGAGCGCCGGTGTTTGTGCGCTGATCGTGCCCGGCAACCTGCCGGTGACCAACAAGGTGTTGGCGAACGCTGCTCTGCGGCATCGCCTTCCGTCCGTTTCGTTGTTCAGCGAGTATGCCGATGAGGGTGGGCTTGTCGCGTACGGCGCCGACATTGCGAGGATTCAGCGTCGCGCGGGCGAGCATGTCGACCGAATCCTCAAGGGCGCACGACCTGCCGACATACCGATCGAAGGACCGACCAAGTTCGAGCTTGTCGTCAATGTCCGAACCGCAAAAGCTCTCGGAATACAGATCCCTCCGTCGATGCTGTTGCAGGCCGATCGCGTCATCGAGTGACGATCTGGATCGCGCGCTGATCGGCAGTTCCGACCTCTGCTCAGGATGTTGAATCCGCCGACCAGACAGCGCGCTTGAAGGCGTTGAGTGCACGACCGGGAATCAGGTATTCCCGTTTGCCATGCGCGCCAATCCTGGCTGGATAGTCGTCGAGGCGAAAGTGGGGTGGTGGGTCACGCAGGGCCAGCGCGTAGGCCATGTCCGGATCGTTCGGGTCGGGGTTCGGGGGCATGACACTGACCTCGATGAGCTCATCGTCTGCGAAGCCGACGAGCGCGTAGGCTTGCGCGTGTCCGGCCGACATGCAGCAGTGGTACAGCTCGACAGACGGGCCCATGTTGCCCTGTGCTCACGCTGGGCGCCCAACCTGAGTCACAGCGCACCGCACAAAGCGGCCGGACGCGCGGTTGCTCGACGGCGCCGCAGCCCGAGTCCGAGAAGCGCCATCCCGCCGAGCATCTGGGCGAACACCGAGGGCTCCGGAATCGGATTGGCCAGCACCCAGAGGGCCACATAGGTGGGGTAGAGGGTGCTGAACGGATTGGCGCCCGGCACGTCGCGAACCTCGATCCGCCCCTGCAGCGTGCCGGACTGAGTCAGCGACTCGACGAACGAGGCGCCATGCGTCGCGAGCGTGATGCTGCCGCGCAGGCCTTCCTCGACGACGGCCGGGTTGTGGACTGTGCGCGGATCCTGCGTGAGCACGATCAGGTAGGCCTTTGCAGACTCGAAGCCGGTGTAGGCATCGTTGCAGGTCGACGGAAAGATGGACGAGCAGCCAGTCGCTTTCGGGTCGAACGCCGCGGGAAGCCCGCTGTCCTCGACCGTGATGCTGTAGTTGAAGGAAAAACTGGCGCTCTGGCCCGGCGCGAGATTGACGGCAGACCCGCCGATCTGTTCGAACAGGAAACCGCTCTGGGAGAGCGAGCGGGTCGTGCCGTTGACCGTGACACTCGCCGATGCCGTGCCGTGTGCGGGTGAGGTGGTCAGCAAGCCGACCGCCGTGAAGAGCAGAATTCCGATGACTGAACGCATGACCGCACTCCTTTGCGGCATCGTTGCAAATCGAGCGTCTGGCCCGTCATGCCGCGAGCAGGCCGGCTCGGCATCCACGGCGTCCTCATTGACGCCCTGCAGCTGGGAAATCTATCCCACGCGAAGGCGCCGTTGACCCCCTGTCTGAGGGGTTGGACGTAGGACAAACCGCAGTTCTTCGTTCGCCTCGTTCGTGGGCTGTCGCAATCTCAGCGCGGCGTGACGGGCGCGGGCAGCGCAAGGCCGCGTGCCTGCATCACGGTGCGCAGGCGGTCCGGGTAGTCGGTGATGATTCCGTCGACGCCCCAGCCGATGAGGCGTTCCATGTCGGCAGGGCTGTTGATCGTCCAGGGAATGACCTGGAGTCCGAGGCCCTGCGCCTCCTTCACCAACGCTTCGGTTACCGCGCCGCCGTTCGGCGACCACACCGCGCCGCCGGCCGCCTTGACCAGCTTGGGGACGCTGCCGCCGTGCTCCGCGAGCTTGAAGCCGGCCGTCCACGAGCCGTCGGCAACGTTGTTGGTGTTGGCGGTCTGGATCGTCAGGTACACGGTCGGAATTGACGGCGCAAGTTGCTGCGTCAGCTGCAAGGTCCGCCAGTCGAAGCTCTGGATCGTGACGCGCGCCGTCATGCCCGCGTCCTGGATGACCTTGAGCAGCGCACGCGTCATCGCTTCGGCGCTGACCGTGTCGTCGGGCTTGCCGGGGTCGATCTTGGTTTCGATGTTGAAGCGCACGCTGTTCGCGCCGAGCGCCTTCACGCGGTCGAACAACGCCATCAGGGTCGGCATGCGCGTGCCGTCGCGGGGCTGCTGGGTGCTGAAGGTCTTCGCGTAGTCGGAAGCCGGATTGATGCGGCCGAGCTCGTAGGCCTGCAGCTGCGTGATGCTCAGCGACTTGATCAGCGGTCCCTTCGCACCCGGCAACCACTGTCCCGTGGCGTCGCGCGTGATCGCCGGGTTGAGGTAGGGATCGTGCGAGACCACGACCACGCCGTCGGCCGCCACGCCGATGTCGAGCTCCAGGGTCGAGACACCGATCTCGAGCGCCCGCTCGAAGGCCGGCAGGGTGTTCTCCGGGTCGTTGCCGCGCGTACCGCGATGGCCCTGCAGATCGAACGCGAAGGCGCCCAGGCAGAGCGTGGAGCCGGCCAGCAACAGGGCGACGGATGGCAGGAGGCGGCTGATGTTCATCCGCCATTCTCAGCCTTGCAGGGCCTTCGGCGGGCCCTTGTGGTTCTCGCCGATCGATCGTCTACTCGCGGTCTGAGAAAGGCCACCATGTCGAACACCCGCACCGAACACGATCTGCTCGGCGACCGAGAGATTCCGGCCGAGGCGTACTACGGCGTTCACACGCTGCGCGCGAAGGAGAACTTCCAGATCACCGGCCAGACGATCGCATCGTTTCCGGAACTCGTGATCGCCCTCGCTTCGGTGAAGGAGGCCGCGGCCAAGGCCAATACCGAGCTCGGCCTCCTCGTGCCGGCGAAGCGCGATGCGATCGTCGCCGCGTGCCGGGAAATCCGGGCCGGTGCACTGCATGATCAATTCGTCGTCGACGTGATCCAGGGCGGCGCGGGAACGTCGACCAACATGAATGCGAACGAGGTGATCTGCAACCGCGCGCTCGAGATCATGGGACACGCGCGCGGCGAGTACCGGCACCTGCACCCGAACGAAGACGTCAACATGGCGCAGAGCACCAACGACGTCTACCCGACCGCGCTGCGCATCGCATCGTGCTTCTCGATCGTGCGGCTGCTCGAGGCGATGGACCATCTGCGCGGCGCCTTCGCGATGAAGGCCAAGGAGTTCGCCGGCTTGATGAAGATCGGCCGGACCCAATTGCAGGACGCGGTGCCAATGACCTTGGGCCAGGAGTTCTCGACCTACGAAGTGATGGTCGAGGAAGACATCCTTCGGTTGACCGAGGCTTCCGCGTTGATCCGCGAGATCAACCTGGGTGCGACGGCCATCGGCACCGGCATCACCGCGCATCCGGAATACGCCCGCACCGCGCTGAAGTATCTGGTCGATATCACCGGCCTGCCGTTGTCGACGGCGCCGAATCTGATCGAGGCCACTCAGGATTGCGGAGCCTTCGTGCAGCTATCGGGCGTCCTGAAGCGCATCGCGGTCAAGCTGTCGAAGACCTGCAACGACCTGCGGTTGCTTTCGAGCGGGCCGCGCTCCGGCTTCGGCGAGATCAACCTGCCGCCGATGCAGGCCGGCTCGTCGATCATGCCGGGCAAGGTCAATCCGGTGATCCCGGAAGTCATGAACCAGGTCTGCTTCGAGGTCTTCGGCAACGACCTGACGGTGACCTTCGCGGCCGAGGCCGGACAGCTGCAGCTCAATGCGTTCGAGCCGGTGATTGCGAGTGCGCTGTTCCGCAGCTTCAAGCACCTCACCAATGCCTGCATCACCCTGGCGGACCGCTGCGTCGTCGGCATCACGGCCAACCCGGAGCGCCTGCGCGACAGCATCGAGCGCTCGATCTCGCTGGTCACGGCGTTGAATCCGTTCATCGGGTACGCGGCAGCCACATCGGTGGCCGCCGAAGCCTTCGCCGAGGGCACCAATGTTCGCGGGATCGTTCTGGCGCGCGGACTGATGACGGCGGCCGAGCTGGATGACGCGCTCCGGCACGAGGTGCTGACGCAGCCCCGTGCCTACGAACGAGCCCAGCGCGCGTCGTGACTGGCCGTGGCCGTCGGCTTTAGCCTAAAGAAGAGCATTCCTCGTCGCGAGGATTTCTGATCGGCTAGGGTCAGTTGCGGATCGCCACTTTCAGCCCGCTGACACTCCCGCTCGCAGGCGACTGGACCGGTATCGGTTTTTTTACCAGGTCCGGAACGTCGAGACGCTGCAGCGGCAGGTAATTCATCAGGATCCCGACGCCCACCAGCAGCACGACCGCGACGATCACGAAGATCCAGAGCCAATCCAGCGACGAGGCGATCCGCGATCGCGACGAACGCCGTTCGATCGATGACGGTCCTGACTCGAGAAAGGGCTGTGAATTTCGGGTCATGCCGGTCGCCATCGCGGGGCGCCGCTTCTCGACGGCGCTGGAGGCTCAAAAGAGCATCGAAACGGCGACCCAGATGGCGCCGACGAGACCGGCCGTCGACGTCAACACGGTGAGCAAGGGCAGCAAGCGATCCATGTCATCCCCCTGACTAGCAAACAAGACGCCCAGTTCAGTGCATGCGGATGCGACGGTGGGCGGTGGGCCGAGCGGCGATCTAGAACTCGCGGCATGCATGGCGCCATTTGGACACGTCGGGGCGGTGATGGAACGCCCTCTCCATCCCTTAGATCGGTGGGCGCCATGAACTTCCAATCCCGATCTGTGCACTTTTCCATGCGTCGACAGCCCGTGACCGGGCGGTGGTCTCTGACGCTCAGGCGCTCCGAAAGGGCTGGCGTTCGGCTTTGCTTCACGGCAACCTAGCGCGCATGGCGACACCGATCACCGTCAACATCCCGCATCAGCTCGGTCGCGCCGAGGCGCGGCGCCGCATCGAGAACGGCTTCGGCAAGTTCACCCACCTGTTGCCGGGCGGCGTCGGCGGCACCAGCACCGAACGGTGGGACGGCGACCGGCTTGTCTTTTCTGTCTCGACGATGGGTCAGACGGTCTCCGGTGTCGTCACCGTCCTGGACACCGCGGTCTTGATGGAAGTCGAGCTGCCCGGTGTGCTGGGTCTGATCGCCAGCGGCCTGAAGGATCGATTGCAGAAAGTCGGACGGCTGCTGTTGACGAAGGATTAGCAGGCCGATCTCGGCGCTCAGCCGAGGCGTACCGCGGTCTCGACGCCGCAGATCGGTGCACCCACGACGTTGTTGGAAGGATCGAGCAACTCCGCCGAGATCGTCCCGGTCATCGTGTTCCGATCGGCTTCCAGCTTCAACGTGCGCGTCAGGTTCTGAGCGCCCGCGAAGCTGCCGTCGAATCGGTACAACCGGAACATCGCCGAATACGTCGCCGGCGTGGCCGTCGCGCGCCAGGTGCCGAACGCAGGCCCGGAACCGGCAGGCGGATTGCTGTTCGTCGCCGATGCGGTGCCGCCGCGGTGCAGCACCGACAGGCCTTTGAAGGCGCGCAGCGGCGCGGCCGTCGCGCAATCGCGGATCGTCACGGTCGACTCCCAGACGCCTTCGATCGGGTCGGCGTCGCTAGCGCTCTGGGCGATCGCGTTGCTGCCGCCGCCGCAGGCCTGGATGAGCAGTGCTGCCAACAGCATCGGCAGCATCGCGATCGAACAATCCCGGGGTGTCAAACGATAGGTCATGGTCGCCTCTTTCAGGTTGAGTTCGCCGGTGCCACCGCGGCAACCGGCGCTGGCAGAATCGATCCACCGTTGCTGAACCCGCTTTGTCGACGGGTGAAAAGAGATGAAAAGGCTTGCGGCGGGGCCCGATGGACGACTCGGCTACGAGTTCGGCGGGTTGGTGCTCGACCCGCTGCGCCGCCAGCTCCGCCGGCTCGCCGATGGCAGCGCGATCGAGCTGACCCCCCGCGTCTTCGATGCGCTGCTGCACTTCGTCGAACGGCCCGGCGAGCTGCTGGACCGCGAGACGCTGTTCCAGGCGCTCTGGCCGGGCCTGGTGGTCGAGGACAACAACCTCAGCCAGACCCTGTCGGCGCTGCGCCGGGCACTCGGCGACGATCAGCACGACCGCTACGTGCTGACGGTTCCGCGCCGCGGCTTTCGCTTCATCTGCCCGGTGCGCGAGATCGAGCTCGACGCCGAAGGTCGGCCGGTGGTGTCGACAGCGGCCGGTTCCGTCGACACCGGCGCAGGGACCGCAACCGACGTGCCGATCGCGAACTCGGTGCTTCCGGTTCGACCGCCCCCTTCAGAGCAACCCGACCCACCGGCCGACGTTGACCAGACGGTCCAACCCGTTACGCCGACCCCGAAACCGGCTGTGCGGCTTTCGGTACTCGCTGCCGCTGCAGCCGGGTTGCTGGCTGTCGCAGTGGTGGCCTGGATGCTGATCCGCAGCAACGGAACCGAAGGCTCGCCGCAAGTACCCGTGACGACGACGCTCGCGGTGCTGCCGTTCAAGCCGCTGCTGGCGGAATACCGCGACGAGATCCTCGAGCTCGGCATGGCCGACAGCCTGATCGTGCGCGTCAGCACCACGCCCGGTCTCGTGGTGCGATCGATCGGTTCGGTCCGCCGCTTCGCCGGCCCCGAGCAGGACCTGATCACCGCCGCGCGCCAGCTCGATGCCCAGTGGATCCTCGACGGCACCGTGCAGCGCTGGGGCGACAGGGTGCGCGTGACGGCGCGTCTGCTGCGCGCCGCCGACGGCACCGCGAGCTGGAGCGGCAGCTTCGACGAGCGCTTCGACGATGTCTTCGCCGTGCAGGAGCAGATCGCCGAGCGGGTTGCGAATCTGCTGATCCCGAAGCTCGGTGGCAGCGTGCTCGAGCCGACTAAATCCGGCACGCGCGACGCCGAGGCGTACCAGCTCTACATGACCGCGCGCTATCAGGCACAGACGATCCGGCCGAGCGCGCTGGCGCGCAGCATCGAGCTGTACCAGCGCGCCATCGACCGCGATCCGCACTACGCGCTCGCCTATGCCGCGATGGCCGACAGCTTGCGCCGTCTCACGGTCGGCGCCGATGCACCGCCCGGACCGTCCCTGACGCGGGCCCGAGCCGCGGCGCTGCGGGCCCTTGAGATCGATCCACGGTGTGCCGACGGGCATGCGGCGCTCGGTTGGGTGCAGTGGTGGTACGACTGGAACTGGTCGGCCGCAGAACAGTCGTTCCGTCGCGCTATCGCGCTCAATCCCAATGTCGCCGAGGCGCACCTGGGGCTCGGCCATCTGCTGCTGTCGCAGCGGCGCGCCGGCGACGAGGGATTGCAGGAGATCGCCCGGGCGCGCGAGCTGGATCCCTTGTCACGCATCGCCAACACACTGGAAGCGGGTTATCTGATCGGCCGCGGCCAACGCGGCGAGGGGCTCTCGCGGCTCGACAAGGCGCTCGAGATCGAACCGGACTTCTGGCCGGCCCAGCTGCTCGTCGCCAGTCTGCACCAGGCCGCGGGCGAGACCGACAAGGCGATCGCGGCCGCGCAGCGCGCCGAACAGCTTTCCGAAGGCAGTGCCCAGGCGACCGCCCGACTCGGCACCGTGCTGGCACTCGGCGGCCGCCGTGACGAGGCGGTCGGCGTGCTGAACCGGCTGGTGAGCCGCGCGCAGGGGCGCTACGTCCCGCCGACGATGATTGCCGAGGTGCAGTGCGCGATCGGCGATCGCACTGCCACGCTCGACTGGCTCGACAAGGCGCTGCTGGCGCGGGACACCCACCTGCCGTTCCTGATGATCACGCCTTGTCTCGGCGCGTTGCGCGGCGAACCTCGCTTCGATGCGTTGACGAAGAAGCTGGCGCTGCCAGATCGACCGCCGGCGACCGGCAAACTGTGAGGGCTTGACCTCGACCGTCGTGGGGATCGAGCCGCGTGTACGCTGCAACGAGGGCCGGCGGATGGGCGCCGGCGGAGGTGGACATGATCACGCTCTATGGCTTCAAGCGCATCTTTCCCGAGGGGATCGGCGAGACCAAGGACCTCTGGGCGCAGTGGGCGCTCGAGGAGACCGGCCTGCCGTATCGAGTCCACGCGCTCGACCACACCGCGGGCGAGCTCGACGGCGAGGCCTACAGCCGGATCAGCCCGTTCCACCAGGTGCCGGTCATCGACGACGACGGCTTCGTGGTCGCCGAGTCGGCCGCGATCGTGCTGTACCTGGCCGAGAAGGCCGGCAAGCTCATTCCGAGCGACGCCCCGGGCCGCACGCGCGTCGTCCAGTGGTGCTTCGCCGCCGTCGGCACGGTCGGAACCACCCTGGTCTGCCTCGACCTCATCGGCATGTTCGACAGCGAAAAGACCGCCCGCAAGCTCCACACCGAGGTGCCGAAGCTGGCCGGCCGCTGGCTCGCCGACGTCGAGCGGCGCCTCGAGGGCCGTGAGTGGATCGCCTGCGCCGAGTTCACGGTCGCCGACCTCATGATGGCCTGCGAGCTGCGCAGCATCCGCAAGACCGACCTGCTGGAGCCGTTCCCGAAGGTCAAGGCCTACTACGCGCGATGCGTGGCCCGGCCGGCCTGGCAGCGCACACTCGGCCTCTATGCGGAGCGACTCGGCGTGAAGGTCGACGACATCCGCTAGCGACAAGCGAACGCAGCCTTCCACGACGCGGAGTCCGAATCACCGTGGCCACCGTTCTCGACAAGGAGCTGAAGCGGCGGATCACCGTCCGTGGCAACGACTACACCGTCGCCATCGATGCGGAAGGGCTTCGCCTGGTCGGCAAGGGCAAGCGAACGCCCGAAGTCGATCTGCGCTGGAATGATCTGTTGAGCGGTGAAGCCGCGATGGCGGTGGCATTGAACGCGTCGCTGTCGACGAAGCGGCCGGCACCAGCCCAACCGGCGACCGAAGCGGTTGACGATCGCACGAGGAAGCCGGCGACGAAGAAAAAGGCGCGCTAGCCGAACGCTGATTGCATCGGCCGTTTCAAACCGTGCGAGGCAGGTACAGCGTGAATGTGGTCCCGCCTTCCGTGGAAGACTCGACGTCGATGCTGCCGCCATGGCCGCGGGTGATCTCCTTCACGATGAACAGACCCAGACCCATGCTCGTGCTTGCGCGCGAACCGGGGGCGCTCGCCGCCTTGGCAGCCTGCACCAGCGGTTCGAAGAGCAAGGGCAGCGCCTCCTCGGGAATCGACGCGCCCCGGTTGTGGACCTGCAGCATGACGCCGTCCACGTCGCCGGTGGCCCGCAAGGCGATCGTCGAAGCCGGGTCGCCGTGCTGGACCGCGTTGTACAGGAGGTTCGAGAGCAACTGGCTCATGCGGGCCGCGTCGGCGTCGATCGACAGCTCGCCCGACAGCTCGCTCTGAAACGCGCGCTCCGGAAAGCTGGAGCGCACCTCCTTGAGCGCGTCGTGGGCCAGCACAGCCAGGTCGCAACGCGCCTTGGTGATCGGCATCCCGGCGCCGAGCCGACTGCGCGTGAAGTCGATCAGATCGGTGATCAGATGATCCATCTGCACGAGGGCGCGCCGGATCCGGACGGCTGAGCGAGCCCGGCCCGCGTCGTCGGCAGCAGGATGGTCGATGACGCGTGCCGCCATCTGGATGCCTGACAGCGGGGCGCGCAGGTCATGACCGAGCATCGCCAGGAACAGGTCCCGCACGCGGGCCCGATCCTTCAAGTGGCGATCGATCGATCCGGCCAGGGCGCGATCGAGCGCTTCGGAGAATCGGTTCGCGTCGTCGACGGCCAGCGTGCGCCCTGCACTCTGCTCGACGCGCTGCCAGGCTTGCAGGACGGTCGATCGCATCGCGCGGAACTCGGCGACCAGTTCATCGACCTCGAAGTTTTCCTGCTGCCGACGCGCACCGTGAGCCGAAGCGGCCGCCTGCAAAGCGCCGGTCGACGATGCTTTCGGATCGGGTGGCGCGGTCGCGGCCTGCCCCCACTCCTCGCCGATCGACTTCAGGATCTCGGCCCAGTGATCGCGCAGCGCCTCTCGGGTCTGCGCCTGAGGTGGTGCGACCGCCTTCGCAGCGGTCTCCCAATCCCGCATGACCTGGTCGATGTGCGACGCGATGAAGGAACTGAAGCTCATCGTGTCGAGCGCCTGCATTCGGCTACTTTATCGCGGGTGCGGACTCAATCTTCCGCACGACCTGCCTTGGGTTCTCGCTTAGCATCCACTCGCTGAGCCAGCCGGCGGAGGTCGACCACCGCACGCTCGTGCACGCCGTGGCCGATCTCTTGCGTCTCGTCGCGTGCGCTGACGGTGAAGACGATCCGGCGGCCTTCCACGGCGGTGACGACTGCCTCGGCCGTCACGCGCTGTCCGACCGGCGTCGCCGCGAGGTGCCTGATGTTGACGACCGTGCCGAGCGCGGACTCGCCGGGCGGCAGGTACTCGCGGATGGCGGCAAGCGCCGCGTTCTCCATGAACAGGATCATCAGCGGCGTCGCCAGCACGGGCGGCAGGGTCGGGTCCTTGAAGCGGCTGGCCAGATGCTCTGGGGTGACGATCACCGAGAAACTTCCTTGGGCTCCGACCGGGATCGCATTCATGGGCACCGCTCCTGCAAGTCGACTGCGCCGAGTCTACGGACGAGATGGCGGGTTCGAGACGTCTTGCGAACCGGTAGGCTAGCGGGTTTGGACGCCGCAAACGTGAATCCTGCAAGCGATGCCGACCGGGCTGCCGCGCGAGCCCATGCGTTGAGCGGACGATGACGCACGACGCGATCGTGATCGGCGCCGGCGTGATCGGCACCTCGATCGCGTACCACCTCGCCGTCCTCGGCGCGCGCAACGTCGTCGTGCTGGAGCGAGGCACGATCGGCGCCGGCACATCGTCGCAATCGAGCGGTATTCTGCGCACCCACTACTCGGTGCCGGAGAACGTGGAACTGGCGCGGCGCTCGTGGCAGGTCTTCGAATTGTTCGCGGCATACCTGGAGGACGACGAGGCATCGGCGGGGCTCGTCCGCTGCGGCTACCTGATCGCCGCGCCGGACGGGCCGAAGCTGGCGCCGCTGCAAGACGCACTGGCCGCGCAGCAGGCCCAGGGCATCGCGGTGCACACGCTGACGCCGCACGAAGCGGCGCAACGTCTGCCGATCTGCCGCTTCGACGATGCCGCGCTGATCGGCTTCGAGCCCGATGCGGGCTTCGCCGATGCTTATCTGGTCGCCAGCGGTTTCGCGCGCGCGGCGCGGCGCCGCGGCGTCAAGGTCATCGAAGGCGTCGAGGTCGAACGGTTGCTGCTTGACCGCGGTCGCGTCGTCGGCGTCGATACGTCGCAGGGTCGCTTCAGCAGCGCGACCGTCGTCAGCGCGCAGAACGTCTGGGCCCGCGACATCGAGCGCTGGACAGGCATCGAGACCCCCGTGCGCGCCGAACGCCACAGCGTGCTCGCGCTCGCCGGCCCCGAGCCGTATGCCTCGACGATGCCGGTCTACAAGGACCTCGGCTCGCCGGGCATGCTGTACTGCCGCAGCTACGGCGGCACCCAGATGCTGGTCAGCGAGGGCGGCGCGGGTGAGACGCTGGCCGAACCCGACAACCAGCAGGGCGACATTCCGATCGACCATGTGCTGCAGATCGGCGCACAGGTCGCCGAGCGCTTTCCGTCGTTCGAGAGCGCCGGTCTCGCGTCGTCGTGGACGGGGGTCTACGACGTCACGCCCGACTGGAACCCGGTGCTCGGCCGTCTGCCCGACGTGCCGGGTCTGGTCGTCGCGTACGGTTTCTCGGGCCACGGCTTCAAGCTGTCGCCGGCGGTCGGCCGCGTGATCGCGCAGGAAGCGCTCGGCCTGCCGACCGACGTCTCGCTCGCGCCCTACGCGCTCGAGCGCTTTCGCAGCGGTCGGCTATTGCGCGGCCGCTACGGCTCCGGCGCCGTTTCCTGACGCGGCCGTCGGTGCCGTAAAGAGGTGGCAGGCCACGCGGCGCCCCGACGACACCTCGAGCAGCGGCGGCGCAATCGCTTTGCACTGCTCCATCACGAACGGACAGCGCGGGTGGAAGTGGCAGCCCGACGGCGGATCGACCGGCGAGGGTGGTTCGCCCTCCTGCAGGTCGAGGCTGACCGCGTGCTCCGGATCGGGAATCGGCGACGACGACTTCAACAGCCGCGTATACGGGTGCAGCGGGTCTTCGAAGATCGTCGGCACCGGACCTTCCTCGACCAGCCGGCCGAGGTACATCACGGCGACCCGCTGGCAGAAATGGCGCACCACGCCGAGGTCGTGCGAGATGAAGACGAAGGCGAGCTTGCGGCGATGGCGCAGCTCGTCGAGCAGCACCAGGATCTGCGCCTGCACGCTGACGTCGAGCGCCGACACCGGCTCGTCGGCGAACACGAGGGCGGGGCCGAGCGCGAGCGCGCGCGCGATGCCGATGCGTTGGCGCTGGCCGCCCGAGAACTCGTGCGGGAAGCGGCGCGCTGCGCTCGACGGCAGGCCGACCTCGTCGAGCAGGCGCGCGACCGCGGTCGTCACGTCGTTGCCGCGCGCGATGCCGTGGACCCGGATCGATTCGCCGATCGCGTCGGCGATGCGCTGGCGCGGATCGAGCGCCGAAGCCGGATCCTGAAACACGATCTGCAGGCGACGCCGCAACATGCGCATCGCCGAGGGGCTGGCCGCGCGGACATCGATGCCGTCGAAGCGCACGCTGCCGGCATCGGGCGCGATCAGGCGCAGGCAGGCGCGCGCGACGGTCGACTTGCCGCAGCCCGATTCGCCGACGATGCCGAGCGCCTCGCTGTGCGCGACGTCGAACGAGACACCGTCAAGCGCGCGCACCGCGACCGTCTTCGGAATCGGCCAGCCGCGCCGTTCCTTGAAGGTCTTCGTCAGGCCACGGACTTCGAGCAGCGGCGCGCTCGTCGGTGTTCCGGCGTGAAGCGCATTGCCGCTCGGCACGGCGGATGGGGGACGGTCGGAAAGCCCGGTGCTCATGGCGCACGGACCCAGCAGCGCACGCCGTGCGCCGGCATCGCGGCGAGCGGCATCAGCGGCGGCAGCTCGGCGCAGCGTTCGATCCGATGCGGGCAGCGCGACTGGAACCGGCAGCCCGCGGGCAGATCGGGAAGAGTCGGCACCTGACCCGGGATCGGTGCGAGCGCCGCCGCCGAGCGGTCGACCCGCGGCATCGCGGCGAGCAGCGCCTCGCTGTACGGATGGGTCGGGCGGCGGAAGAACTCGTTGACCGGTGCGCTCTCGACGACGTCGCCGCCGTACATCACGATCACACGGTCGGCGACCGCCGCGACGACGCCGAGGTTGTGCGTGATCAAGAGGACGGCGAGGCCCTCGCGGCGCTGCAGGTCGGCGAGCAGCGCGAGCACCTGCGCCTGGATCGTGACGTCGAGCGCAGTGGTCGGCTCGTCGGCAATGAGTACCTTCGGCGAGCAGGCGAGGGCGATCGCGATCATGACCCGCTGCCGCATGCCGCCGGAGAACTGGTGCGGGTAGGCATCGAGGCGTTGCGCCGCCGCCGGGATGCGCACCAGCTCCATCAGCTCGAGCGCGCGCTGGCGCGCCTGGCGCGCGCTCATGCCGCGATGCTGGACCAGCGATTCGGCGATCTGGAAGCCGATCGGCAGCACCGGATTCAGTGACGTCATCGGCTCCTGGAAGATCATGCCGATGCGGTCGCCGCGCATCGCCTGTGCGGCCGCGGCGCTCGCGGCCGTCATGTCGGTGCCGTCCACCGTGATGCGGCCGCTCGAGATGCGGCCGACGCCGGCCGGCAGCAGGCCCATGACCGAGAGCGCCGTCAGGCTCTTGCCGCAGCCCGACTCGCCGACCAGCGCGAGCGTCTCGCGCGGATGGATCGCGAAGCTGACGTCGCGCACAGCGTCGAACCACTGGCGGTCGATGCGGATCGACGTGGTCAATCCATCGACGATCAGCGCGGGTTTTTCCGCGCTGGCCACGGCGTTCGGAAGCGCATCCGTTGCGGCGGTGGCGCTCATTGCGGTGCCCTCGGGTCGGTCGCGTCGCGCAGGCCGTCGCCGATCAGGTTGAGCGCGATCATGATCACGAGGATCGCGAGGCTCGGAAAGACCGAGAGCCACACCGCGTCGAGCAGGTTGTCGAAGCCGTCGCGGATGATGCCGCCCCAGGTGGCGGTCGGCGGCGGCACGCCGAGGCCGATGAAGGCGAGCGTTGACTCGGTGCGGATGGCGGCCGCGAACCACAGCGAGCCCATCACGACGACCTCGTCCATGATGTTCGGCAGCACGTGCAGGAACATGATGCGCAGGTCGCCGAAGCCGAGCGCGCGGCAGGCATCGACGAAGTCACGCTCCTTCATCGCCAGGGTCGACGCGCGCGCGACGCGGATAAAGGCCGGCACCGCGGTGATCGCGATCGCGATGATCAGGTTGGTCAGGCTCGCGCCGAGCACGGCGACCAGCATCAGCCCCATGATCAGCTGCGGAAAGCTCAGCAGCACGTCGGTCGCCGCGGAGATCAGGCGGTCGACGGTGCCGCCGAGGTAGCCGGAGACGACTCCGATGATCGTGCCGATCAGCACGCCGGCGAGCGTCGCGAAGGCGCCGACGAAGAGCGAGATGCGAGCCCCGAAGATGACGCGCGACAGCACGTCTCGGCCGAACGCATCGGTGCCGAACCAATGCTCGGCCGACGGCGGCTCGAGCTTCATCAGCACGTTCTGTTCGTTCGGGTCGTACGGCGCGATCCACGGCGCGGCGATCGCGATCAGCACCATCGTGACCGCGAGCACGAGGCCGATGACGAGCCCGCCGGAACGCGTGGCGCGCTTCCAGGCCGAGGGTGCGGCGACGACGGTGGCGGCGCTCATTCGGGAGCCTTCGTGCTTCGCACGCCGGTGCGAGCCTGCCTCGGCGCTGTCGGTCCCGACGTCATGAGGCCTTGACCCGTGGATCGACGATGCCGTAGGTCAGGTCGGTCAGGATGTTGGCGACTACGACCGCGAGCGCCGTCACCACCATCAGGCCCTGCAGCAGCGAGTAGTCGCGCTGGTTCAAGGCGGAGACGATCAGTTTGCCGAGGCCCGGACGGTTGAAGACGATCTCGGTCAGCACGGCGTTGCCGATCAGCACGCCGAGATAGAGGCCGACGACGGTGACGATCGGGATCAGCACGTTGCGCAGCGCATGGCGCCAGACCACGAGCCGATCGGGCAGGCCCTTCGCGCGCGCGGTCCGGACGTAGTCGTCGCTGAGCGCCTTCAGCATCCCGGAGCGCGTCACGCGGGTCACGTACGCGACCATGATCAGGCCGAGATTGAGCGCAGGCAATGCAAGCGCGCGCAGCCGCTGGATCGGGTCGGTGCCGGTGACGGTCGAGATCACCGGAAACCAGCGCAGCTCGACCGCGAACGCGATCAGCAGCAGGATGCCCGAGACGAAGGCCGGGAACGACAGGCCGGCGAGCGAGACGATGCGCGCCAGCCAGTCGACGAAGCCGTCGCGCCGGCGCGCCGCAACGACGCCCAGCGGCACGCCGATCACGGTGCCGATGACGAGCGCGGCCAGGGTCAGCTCGATCGTGTAGGGCAGGACCGCAGCGACATCCGTCGTGATCGGCCGGTTCGTGACCAGCGAGCGGCCGAGGTCGCCGCGTGCGATCTGCAGCATGAAGTCGCCGTACTGCGCGAGGATCGGCTTGTCGAGGCCGAGCCGTTCCCGCAAGGCGGCCCGCGCCGCCGGGCTGGCCTGGTCGCCGAGCACGACGATCGTCGGATCGCCCGGGACGACCCGCACCAGCACGAACACCAGGGTCAGCACCGCCCACAAGGTGGGCAGCGCGAGCAGCAGCCGGTTGACGATGAAGCGCAGCATGGGGGCGCCTCCGCGGCCGGCCGAAAGGCGCTTGATGAAAGGTCTTTACTTCTTCTTCGTCGTCAGTTCGGTGATCTGCGGGCCGAGGTGGATCGCGTCGACCAGCTTGTAGCCGTAGTCGACGTTCGACTTGTGGGCCCAGACCTGCAGCTGCTCGAACAGCGGCACAGCGCAGACCTCATCGAGAATCTTGCGCTGCGCCGTGATCCAGAGCTCCTTCTGCTTCGCGAGGTCGGGCTCGGAGCGCGCGCTGTCGATCTCCTTGTCGGCCACTGCGCAGTGCGAGAAGTTGACCACCGCGGTCGGCGTGCCGACGATCGAGCGCGAATGGAAGAACTGCGTCAGCGGCACGTCGGCGACCGGGAAGCGCGCCGCGGTGTAATAGACCGCGCCGCTCAGGTCCTTGCGGATGTTGGCGTGGAAGGTCTGGTGGTCGACCGTCTCGAGCTGCAGGTCGATGCCGGCCAGCTTGAGCTGTGCCTGCAGGATTTGCGCGGTGTTCAGCATCGACGGCAGGGTCGACTGGATCGCCTTCACGGTGATGCCGTTCGGGAAGCCCGCGTCCTTCAGCAGCGCCTTCGCCTTCGCGACGTCATAGGTCGCGAGCGTCGCCTTCGGGTCGGTGCCGAGGTAGCCGGCCGGCACCACCGAGACCGGCGGGTCCGCGGTCAGGTCACCCTTGAAGCTGACGATCTGCGGCCGGTTGATCGCATGGGCGATCGCCTGGCGGACGCGCTTGTCGTCGAGCGGCTTGACGGTCGTGTTCAGGTGCAGCAGGCCGAGCTCGGCCGGCCGCAGCACATCGACGACAACGTTCGATTCCTTCTTGAAGCGCTCGACCCACTTCTGGTCCTGGCGGCCGTAGACGATGTCGAGCTCTCCCGACGTGAAGGCGAGGTCGCGTGCGGAGTCGGCCGGTATCAGGTGGTAGACGATGCGATCGATCTTCGGCGCGCCGCGGAAGTAGTCTTTGTGGGCGAGGAAGGTCACGCTCTCGTTCGGCTTATAGGCCTCGAAGCGGAACGGGCCGGTGCCGATCGGATTGAGGCGGAAGTTGTCGCCGAGCTTCTCGACCGCCTTCTTGCTGACGACGTTGCCGCCATGGTAGTTCGTGACGAGACCGAGGAAGAACGGCACCGCATGCTTCAGCTTGACGCGCACGGTCGACGGATCGATCGCCTCGACCGAGTCGATCGACGCGTAGTCGGCCGAGAACGACGAGGTCTTCGAGTCGGCGGCGCGCTTCAGCGAGAACACCACGTCCTCCGCGGTCATCTGCCCGTAGTCGCCGTGGAACTTGACGTTCTTGCGCAGGTAGAAGGTCCAGGTCAGCTTGTCGGGCGAGCTCTCCCAGCGCTCGGCCAGATCGGGCTCGAGCTTCTCGAGGCTCGCCGAGCCGGGGCTGAAACGCACCAGACCGTTGTAGAGCCACGAGGTCAGCGGCTTGTCCTGTGTCGTGGTCGCGCGGTGCGGATCGAGCTGGCTGACGTCGGCGGCCGACATGCCGACGTTGAGCGTCGTCTGCGCCTGGGCGCCGGCGCTGACCAGGATGAATGCCGCGGCAGCGGCGCAGAGAAGTCGATTCATGCGTGTTACCTCGATGGGCCGTAGCCTCTTGTCCCGCCGCGAACCGGCTGGCCCATCATATCTGTCGGGCGCCGCCGCGAGACGCGGGAAGTCGCTGATTCACTCCTCGATGCCGACGTCGATCGGCTGCGAAGCCGGCGCTGCATTCGCGAAGCGATCGATCGAGAACGGCTCGAGCGGCGAGACCGAGCGGCCCTGCGTCACCAGCTCGGCGATGATCTCGCCGACCACCGGGCCGAGCTGGAAACCGTGCCCCGAGAAGCCGAACGCATGGATCAGGTTCGGCGTTGTTCTCGACCGGCCGATCACCGGGATCAGGTCGGGCATCTTGCCGTCGATGCCGGTCCAGCTCCGGATCACGTGGGCGCCGGCGAGTGCCGGCACGATCGCGATCGCGTTCGCCATCGCGGCCAGCGACGAGCCGGTCAGCGGCCGCGAATGGTTCGAGTCGGCATCGCCCCAGCCACCGCCGCCGCCGAGGATCGCGTTGCCGCGCGCAATCTGGCGCAGGTAGATGCCGCCGCCGCAGACGCCGATCGAGCGGCTGATGAAGAACGGCAGCGGCTCGGTGACGAGCATGTTCGGGACCAGCGGCTGCAGCGGCACGTCCTCGCCGAACGCCGCGGCGATGCGGCCCGCGCCGATGCCGGCGCAATTGACCAGGTAGCGGCTGTGCACCGCGAGATCGGCCGTGCGGGTCTCGAACTCGTCGCCGCCGCGCATCGCCGACAGCACCGCCGCATGCTCGCGCACGTCGGCGCCGAGCCGGCGCGCGAGGCGCGCGAACGCGGGGCCGACGAGGCGCGGGTTGGCGTGGCCGTCCTCGGCGCACAGCGACGCGCCGACCACGTCATGGCCGAGCCACGGCAGCTCGGCGCGCAGCGCCGCGGCGCCGAGCAGCTCGAGTCGCAGCCCGTGCTCGGCGACGTCGCGTGCATGGCGTTCGAGCTGGGCCGTCTCGCCGTCGGAGCGGGCCAGCTTCAGGTGGCCGCTGGCTTCGAACTCGACATCCTCGCCGAGCCGCTCGTTGAGCTGGTCCCAGAGCGGCCGTGCGCGCCGTGCGAGCGGCAGCTCGGCGAGGTTGCGCCCCTGCTGGCGCACGCCGCCGAAGTTGACACCGCTGGCGCCGGCGCCGCACAGCGCCTTCTCGAGCAGCGCGACCGTCAGCCCGGCTTCGCGCAAAGCGACCGCGGCGGCGCAGCCCGCGATGCCGCCACCGACGATCGCGACATCGACGCGCAAGCGCTCCGTCATGCGCCGCTCCCGACCACGATCGGAATCGGCTTGACCGGTGCCTGGCCACGCAGTCGACCGACGCGCTCGAGGTCGCTGTCGCAGGCGCGCGCGAGCAGCTCGGCGGCGGCTTCGCCGCAAACCCGTCCCTGGCAGCGGCCCATGCCGATCCGCGTGAACGCCTTGGTGCGGTTGATCTCGCGCGCGTCGCGCTCGTGCGCAGCCTGGCGCAGCGCGCCGACCGTGATGCCTTCGCAGCGGCAGACGATCTCGTCGTCGCCGACCGCATCGAGAAGATGGCTGGGGTATGGATAGGCCGCATCGAGCGCACGGCGGAAGCGCGCCTGGCGTGCCAGCCCCCGATCGAGCCGCAGCAGCTCGCGCCGATCGACGGCACGGCCGAGGTCCTCGAGCAGCGCGAGGGCCGTGCGCCGGCCCTGCAGCTCGGCGACGTCGGCACCTCCGATGCGGGCGCCGTCGCCGGCCAGGTAGATGCCCGGCACGCTCGAGCGGCCTTCTGCGCTGCGCTCCGGCATCCATTGCCGCGCGTCGACATCGAAGACGAAGCGGCAGCCGGCGAGATCGGCCAGCTGCGCCTCGGGGCGCAGGCCGAACGACGCACCGACCGCATCGCAGTCGACGCGGTGCTCGTGCCCGGCAGCGTCGCGCCAGCGCAGCGCTTCGACCCGCCCGTCGCCTTCGACGCGGATCGAGCGGACGCCGTAGCGCACGTCGAGCCGGCGCAGGCGATTGCGGGCCGTGTACCAGAGGCCCTTCGCCAACGTGCCGGCCGACGCCAGCATTCGCGGCGCTTGCGCGAGCTTGCTGCCGAACGCCGTCACATCGAGCGCGGCGACGACGCTGACGCCGGCCTTTGCGTACTGGTGCGTGACGAGCGGCAGCAGGGGCCCGGCACCGACCAGCGCGACGCGCCGGCCGATCGACACGCCCTGCGCCTTCAGCGCGACCTGCGCGCCGCCGAGCGTGAAGACGCCGGGCAAGGTCCAGCCCGGGAAGGGCAGCACGCGGTCCATCGCGCCGGTCGCCAGGATCAGGTGATCGAACGGCTGCTCGCGGTAGCCGTCGGCGGTCAGCAGATCGAGCTTGGGTCCGAACACGTTCCAGACCAGCGTGTCCGGGCGGTGGTCGATCCGGTCGGTGTGATCGCTGAGCACGCGGTGGATCGCCGTCGCCTTCTTCGCGTCGAAGCCGTAGATGTCGGTCGACACGCGACCGCTTGCGCCCGGCGGCTGGCGGTAGATCTGGCCGCCCGGCCGTGCCGCCTCGTCGAGGACGATGGGTCGCAGGCCGGCATGGGCCAGCGCCTCGGCGGCGCGCACGCCCGCCGGCCCGGCGCCGACGATGACGACGATCGGCTCAGTCAACGCCGTCACCCTCGATGAGAACGGCCATCCCTGGCGCGACGAGCGTCGAGCAGGCGCGCACGCGGCGCCCGTCGGCGAGCCGGACCCAGCAGTCCTGGCACGCGGCCATCATGCAGAAGCCGGCGCGCTGCCCGTCGCCGAACTCGAAGCGGCGCAGCGACGTGCGATGCAGCAGGATCGCGGTGATCAGCAGGTCGCCGGCCTGCGCCTCGATGGCCTCGCCGTCGATCGTCAGGCCCACGTTGGCGCCGCTTCGTTTGGTCGTCCGCTGGAACAGCCCCGCCATCGATCGCCTCTCTGAAGCCGTCGTTCGCCGCATGCGACGTCGTACCCGGCGTGGTGGTGGAAGGCGCCTGCAGACGACCCGAGAAGGAGTCTGTCGGCGATGCGCAAACTATAGTTCGCTGCCTTCGGTGGTTCGCTTGCGGACGCTCGATGCGAGCGGCCCGCGCCGGCCGAACCGAACCCGATCACGCTACCGGAGTGCGCATGCAAGTCGATGCCGTCAACATCTACCTCGTCACGACCGGTAAGCTCCATCCGGTCGTCGTCGAGCTGGTGACTGACGACGGCACCACCGGCATCGGCGAAGCGGCGATCGCCTACGGGCTCGGCGGCACCGCCGCTGCCGGAATGATCAAGGACTTCGCCGAACGCCTGATCCTGGGCCGCGATCCGGCGCGCATCGAAGCGCTCTGGTCGGAGATGTACGACCACTCGTTCTGGGCCAAGGGCGGCGGCGCGATCGTGTTCGCCGCGATCAGCGCGATCGAGCAGGCACTGTGGGACATCAAGGGCAAGGTGCTCGGCGCACCGGTCTACCAGCTGCTCGGCGGAAAGATGCGCGATGCGGTGCGCGTCTATGCGAACGGCTGGTACGGCGCGGCGCAGACACCGACCCAGCTGGCCGAGGCGGCGGAGCGGCCGCTGCGCGACGGCTACCGTGCGTTGAAGTGCTATCCGCTCGCCGTGCCCAACGAACATGGATTGCGGCACGTCAGCGCGCGGCAGGTCGACCGCGCGTTCGCGGACCTCGCGGTCGAGAAGATCAAGGCGCTGCGCTCGGCGGTCGGTCCCGACATCGAGCTGATGCTCGATCTGAGCGGCGGCCTGACGACGGCCGAAACGATCCGCCTGTGCCGGCGCTTCGAGGAGCTCGACATCACGTGGATCGAGGAGCCGGCCGATCCGTTCGACGTCGGCGCGCTGAAGGAGATCGCGACGCGCATCGAGATCCCGGTCGCCGTCGGCGAGCGCATTTACACGCGCCACGGCTTTCGCAAGATCTTCGAGCCGCAGGCCGCCGACATCGTGCAGCCGGACGTCGGCAACACAGGCGGCATCCTGGAGGTCAAGAAGATCGCCGCGATGGCCGAGGCCTACAACATGCGCGTCGCGCCGCACAACTGCGGCAGCTCGCTGTCCACCGCCGCGTCGGTGCAGGTCTCGGCCTGCATCGCGAACTTCATGACACTCGAGATCTATCCGTACTTTCCGGAGCGGCCGGGCTACGTGCAGGTGCTGGAGTCGCCGCCGGAGGAGCGAATCAAAGACGGCTTTCTCGATGTGCCCGATGAGCCCGGGTTGGGCGTGCGGCTTTGCGCAGAGCGTGTCCGGCCGTTCCTGTGGGCGCGCTGCGCGAAGTAGCAGCGCGCTGGGTTGCGCTCCCGAAGTCTCGACAATCAAGAGAGACGACGCGTCGCCGGAGCAGAAGCCGCACATCGCACGCGCCCTGCGCGATTGCTCACAATGATTCCCCATTCACGGAGTCGACCGGCATGCAGACGTTCCAGGCTTATCTGATCGAAGGCTCGCCCGCCAGCACGACGGCGCGCTTCGCCGAACTGACCGATCGCGACTTCGACGCGGGTGACGTGACGATGCGTGTCGCGTACGCCAGCATCAACTTCAAGGACGCGCTCGCGGCCACCGGCAAGGGCCGCATCATCCGGCGCTTTCCGTGCGTCGGCGGGATCGACGCGGTGGGCACCGTCGAGTCGTCGACCGACTCGCGCTTCGCCGCCGACGACATGGTGATCGCGCAGAGCCACGGCTTCGGCGTCTCGCAGCACGGCGGCTATGCGCAGCGCGCGCGCGTGCCGGCCGACTGGGTGACGAAGGTGCCGGACGGTCTGAGTCCGCTCGAGGCCATCACGATCGGCGTCGCCGGCTACACCGCCGCGCTGGCGATCGACCTCTGCGAACTCAACGGACTCGCGCCGCAAGGCGGCAAGGTCCTCGTCAACGGTGCCACCGGCGGGGTCGGCAGCGTTGCGATCGACGTGCTGGCGCAGCGCGGCTACGAGGTCGTCGCCGCAACCCGCAAGGCGGCCGAAGCCGACTACCTGCGCGGCCTCGGCGCGGCCGAGGTCATCGACCCGGCCAGCCTCGGCGCCGGCGACAAGCCGCTCGAGCCGGCGCGCTGGCAAGGCGCGATCGACTCGCTCGGCGGCGAGCCGCTTTCGCTGCTGACCCGCACGATGCAGAGAGATGGCGTGATCGCGAGCATCGGCAATGCCGCGGGACTGTCGTTCGCGACCTCGGTGATGCCGTTCATCCTGCGCGGCGTGCGCCTGATCGGCGTCAACTCCGACAACGATCCCGAGCTGCGCTCGCGCATCTGGCAGCGCCTCGCGAGCGATCTGAAGCCGCGCCATCTCGAGGCGATCGGCAATGTCCGGCCGTTCAGCGAGCTGCCGTCGCTGATCGATGCGGTGGTGGAAGGGCGCATCCGCGGACGCACGGTGATCGCGTTGCCGAGTTAGCCTCGTACCGATTCAACGGGGTAGGCTCGCGACTGACTCTGAAGGACCCGCATGAAAGCTGCCGAGTTGCTCGTCAAGTGCCTCGAGAACGAGAAGGTCGAATACATCTTCGGCATTCCGGGCGAGGAGAACATCGACGTGATGGACGCGCTGCTCGACAGCCCGATCCGCTTCGTGACGACCCACCACGAGCAGGGCGCCGCCTTCATGGCCGACGTCTATGGGCGCCTGACCGGGCGCGCCGGCGTCTGCATGGCGACGCTCGGCCCGGGCGCGACCAACCTGATCACCGGCGTGGCCGACGCCAACATGGACCGCGCGCCGGTGGTGGCGATCGCCGGCCAGGGCGCGACCACGCGGCTGCACAAGGAGAGCCACCAGATCCTGAACCTGGTCAGCATGTTCCATCCGATCACCAAGTACGCGACGCAGGTCCTCGATCCCGCGATCGTGCCGGAGGTCGTGCGCAAGGCATTCAAGGTCGCGCAGACCGAGAAGCCCGGGGCGACCTTCATCGACTTCCCCGAGAACATCGCCGAGATGACGGTCGACAAGGTGCCGATCAAGGTGCAGACGGCGTATTCGTCGGAAGCGCCCGCGGCGAAGATCCAGAAGGCCGCGACATTGATCAGCGCCGCGAAGGCGCCGGTGATCCTGGCCGGCAACGGCGTCATCCGCCAGGGTGCGGCGGAAGCGCTCGTCGCGTTCGCCGAGACGCTGAACATCCCGGTCGCCAACACCTTCATGGCCAAGGGCGTGATGCCGTTCTCGAACCCGCTCTCGCTCGGCACCATCGGTCTGAAGGCGCGCGACCTGCCGTGGTTCGCGTTCGAAAAGGCCGACGTCGTGGTCTGTGTCGGCTACGACATGGTCGAGTACCACCCCGACACCTGGAATCCCGACGGCAACAAGACCATCGTCCACCTCGATGCGCAGCCGGCCGAGGTCGACGAGCACTACATCCTCGCGGTCGGCGTGCTCGGCGACATCGCGTCGTCGTTGCGCGCACTCGCCGAATACGCGACGCCGCAATCGGCGCCGCCGTTCAAGGCCCTGCGCGAGGCGCTCGAGGCCGATCGAGCCGAGTACGCGAACGACACCGGCTTTCCGGTCAAGCCGCAGAAGATCGTCTGGGACCTGCGCGAGGTGCTCGGCCCGGGCGACATCGCGATCTCGGACGTCGGCGCGCACAAGATGTGGATGTCGCGCATGTACCGCGCCGAGCGGCCCAACACCTGCATCATCTCGAACGGCTTCGCCGCGATGGGCATCGCGGTGCCGGGTGCGATCGCGGCCAAGCTCGCCTACCCGGATCGCACCGTCGTCGCGGTGACCGGCGACGCCGGCTTCATGATGAACTCGCAGGAGATCGAGACCGCGCTGCGCATGAAGACGCCGATCGTCGTGCTGATCTGGAACGACTCGGAATACGGCCTGATCACCTGGCACCAGCTGCGCCACTTCGGCCGGCCGAGCCACATCGCGTTCAAGAACCCGGACTTCGTCAAGTACGCCGAGAGCTTCGGCGCGAAGGGATACCGCGTCGAGCGGGCCGAAGACCTGGTGCCGACGCTGAAACGGGCGATCGCCGACGACACCGTCGTGATCATCGATTGCCCGGTCGACTATGCGCAGAACATGCTGCTCACGGCGCGGCTGAAGGCGATGACGTCGCCGCTGTGAACCGGGCTCGAGCATTGCAAAGCTGGAACGATCCGCGCTGACGATGGACCACCTGCCGCTGATCGATCTGCGGGCTGCCCGTGATGCGGTCGCGCAAGGCATCGGCGAAGCGTGCCGGGCCCACGGTTTCTTCTACGTCGTCGGCCACGGCATTGACGAATCGCTCGGCCTGCGCCTCGAAGACCTGAGCCGCCGATTCTTCGCGCTGCCTGAAGCGACCAAGGCTCGCTATGCGATGCCGCTCGGCGGGCGCGCCTGGCGCGGCTGGTTTCCGCTCGGCGGCGAGCTGACCTCGGGGCGGCCCGACTGGAAGGAAGGCCTGTACCTCGGCACCGAGCTCGGCGACGACCATCCGCGCGTCGCGGCGGGTGTGCCGATGCATGGCCGCAACCTGATTCCCGGCGACGACGTGCTGCCGGGGCTGCGGCAGACGATCCTCGAATGGATGGCCGCAGTGACCGCGCTCGGGCATCGCTTGATGGAAGGCATCGCCCGCTCGCTCGAGCTGCCGGCCGACTACTTCGCGAGCCGCTACACCGCCGATCCGCTGATCCTCTTTCGCATCTTCCAGTACCCGAGCCGGCCGATCCCAGACGGAATCGACGTGCGCCACGGCGTCGGCGAGCACACCGACTACGGCCTGCTGACGTTGCTTCGGCAGGATGCCGTCGGTGGCTTGCAGGTGCACACGAAGCAGGGCTGGATCGAGGCGCCGCCGGTGCCGGAGTCATTCGTCTGCAACATCGGCGACATGCTCGATCGGATGACCGGCGGCCTGTACCGGAGCACGCCGCATCGCGTGCGACTCAACACCAGCGGCCGCGACCGGCTGTCGTTTCCGCTCTTCTTCGATCCTGACTTCGACGTGCGCATCGCGCCGATCCGCAGCGCCGCGACCGACGACCACGCGATGCGCTGGGACCAGGCGAGCGTGCACGCGTTCGAGGGCACCTACGGCGACTATGTGCTCGGCAAGGTCGGCAAGGTGTTTCCGGATCTGCGGCGCGAGCTGCGGCTGGACGTCGGCGGCTGACGCCGCCGGCTTGTCGACCGCGCGGCGTCAGCCGCGCTTGAAGTGCTCGAGCAGGTGCGCCGCAAGCGCGCCCGGCTGTTCCTCGGGCACGAAGTGGCCGGAGTCCGCGATGACGACGCCGTGCACGTCGTCGGCGATCACCCGCAGCGACTGTTCCGGCTCGTCGCCGCGGCCGCGCGATTCGGCCCGTGCGCCGCCGACGGCCAGCACCGGCATGGGCAGCCGGAAGCCGCTCTCAGCGAGGCTCCGGTTGTCGGCGGTGTCGCGCGGGATGTTGCGGTAGAAGGCGAAGCCGGCGCGCAGCGCATCGGGCTGGCTGTAGGTGCGCAGGTACTCGTCGATGTCGGCGGCTCCGAATGCATCGCGCCGCCACGAGAACGACTGGTAGAACCACGTGAGGTAGGCCCGCTCGCGGCCCTCGACCAGCGCTTCCGGCAAATCGGGCGTCATGTGAAAGGCGTGGTGCCAGCGCTTGCCGCCTTGCGAGATGTCGGGGCCGATGCCGGGCAAGGTGACGTCGACGATCGACAGCGTGCGGATCGCGTCGGCGTGCGCGGCCGCGAGGGCGAAGGCGACCGGGCCGCCCCAGTCGTGGCCGACCAGATGCCAGCGCGTCAGGCCGAGCTCGCCGGACAGCAGCTGCCAGAGGTCGGCGGCCACGGTCTTCTTGTCGTAGCCGTCGCGCGGGCGCGAGCTGTCGCCGAGGCCGCGCAGGTCGGGCACGATCAGGCGGTGATGCGGCGCGAGCAGCGCCATGACGTGGCGCCACTCGTACCACGTCGACGGCCAGCCGTGCACCAGCACGACGGGATCGCCGGCACCGGCGGTGACGTAGTGCAGCGAGACGTCGGCGAGCTGCGCGTGGTGGTGTTCGAGGGTCATCGTCATGCCGGCAGTCTCGCCGATCGGGAGCGGTCGGATCAAGGTTGGCGCATCAGCTGCAGGGCGCCTTCTGCGCGCGTGGCGGGCGGCGTCCCGCGTCCGCCCCATTGCAGCCAATCGTCGGCCGTCAACGGCGCGTTGGGCTCGAAGCGCAGGCCGATGTCGAGCCGCTTCGCCATGAAGAGCGATTGCACAGCGCTGAACGCGGGATGCGCGACGCCGACATCGACGATCCAGGCGAGCGGTAGGCCTTCTGCGAGCAGGCTGCGCTGGAATGCCTCGAGCCGGTCCCGATGCACCTCGGCCGGGGTCGTGTCGTGCTGCAGCACGAACGCGGCGAGCGCACCGGCCGCCTCGCCGATGTTCCATTCGACCGGGTGGAGGCGGTAGCAGCCGTTGGTGATGTGCGTGGTGCCGATGTTCTTCGCCGCGGCGATCAGGTTCGTCATGCGCAACGGCACCAGCGCACCGAGCGGGATCTGGAACGGGCGCGTGCGGCAGCTCGCGCCGACGTCCTCCTCGCCGGCGCGGTGGATGTCGATCGGATACCAGCCGACGCCGACCGAGTCGACGCAATGCGCCGCGCGCGGGCCCGCCTGGAAGTGCTCCGACACGTCGTGCTCGCGCACCGTCGTCAGCGCGACGATGCGGCGCGATTCGCGGATGTACGGATGTTTCGAGAGGCCGTCCGGGCTGCCCATCGCGTCGGGCCGCAGCTTCAACTCGGGTGCGCCGTGCGCGCTGCCGGCGGTCGGCGCCTCGGTCTGCAGCCAGTGCAGGAAGCCGAGGCTGACGCGCTTCGCGTCCTGCAGCGCGGCCGCGGCTTCTGCGGCGGAGCAGTCGATGATGCTGCGGTCGCGGTAGTCGTTGCCGGGCCAGTTGAACATCGTCAGGTCATGTGCCGACAGCGCGCCGACGAGGTGCGCTGCGAGCAGGCGCCGGTACGTCCGCAGGCCACCCTTGGTGCCGGGCATCTGCTCGTAGAGCTTGTAGGCGAGGCGGCCGCTCTGCTCGCCGTAGATCTCGCCGCCGTGGACGTCGATGGTCAGCGAGTACGGCTGCGTCGCGCGGTAGTGCGCGAATTTCTCGGGCACGTCGATGACGTGGCGTTCGCCCTCGGGTCGGCGCTCGGCCGCGAATGTGTAGGTGAAGCTCTGCACGCAGTACGGCCGGGGCTCGTGCGGCTGGGCGTGCGCCTCGCCGGTCATCGCCGCTGTTTCTGCGCCGACGCGATACTCGGTGCCGGACAGCGGCAGCAGGTCGCCGAGCTCGGTCGCGTCGATCACCATCGTCGGACGAAAGCGCACCGCGACGCGCGTATCGAGGTGGAGCGCGGTCAGCGATCTAATGCGGTCATCGTCCTCGTCGATCGCCACCGCCTTGCAGCGCAGGTGGATGCTGAGCCGCCCGCTCGCCAGATGCGGCGCCAGCAGCCGCTGCATCTGTTGCGCGCCTGCCGCCGGCTCGAAGGCGATCCGGCTGACCCAGCAGTCGCCCGGATTAAACGCGGGCTCCCGTCCTGCCGCGCCGGCCGCATGGCGATAGTGGTCGCGCAGCGCGTTGCGGAGGGCGTAGTAGCTGGCCGTGCCACCAAAACTTTCGATGTGCTCGTGCTCGTCGAGCGCCGACACACCTTGGGCGCTGAGCTGCCCGCCGAGCCAGTCGGTCTCCTCGATCAGGCAGGTGCGGCAGCCGCGGCGTGCGGCCGCCAGCGCCGCAGCGACGCCGCCCAACCCGCCGCCGGCGACCAGCACATCGCATTCGATGTCGTCGGCAGCGGTCGTGTCGCCGACCTGTAGCACCGCGACGTTGGCGTCATCCGATGCCGGCACGCGCATGACGTCGACCACCGCGTCGAGCCGGCGCTCCATCGGTCGCTACCTCGCCATCGTGCTCGGCAGCCAGAGCGCGATCTGCGGAAAGGCGAGGACGAGGCCGAGCGCGATCAACTGCAGCACCATGTACGGCATGATCGATCGGAAGATGTCGCCGAGGGTGATGTCCGGCGGCACCACGCCCTTCAGGTAGAACGCGGCCGGACCGAACGGCGGCGAGACGTATGAGATCTGCATGTTCATGCAGAACAGGACGCCGAGCCAGACCAGGTCGAAGCCGAGCGCCGAGGCGACTGGCACGAAGATCGGTGCGGTCAGCAGCAGGATGCCGATCCAGTCGATGAAGCAGCCAAGGATGATCCAGATCAGCATCATGATCAGGATCACGCCCATCGGGCCGACTGGCAGGTTGGTCATCGCCTCCTGGATCAGCTTGGTGCCCCCGGCCAGGGTGTAGACGCCGATCAGCGCCGACGAGCCGAAGAAGAGCCAGTACAGCATCGCCGTGACCTTGGTCGTGTCGACGACGGCGCCTTTCACGCCCGCCCAGCTGAGCTTGCGGTTCCAGGCCGCGGCGATCACCGCGCCTGCAACGCCGACGCCGGCCGCTTCGGTCGGCGTGGCCCAGCCCATGTAGAGCGAACCGAGCACGCTGAAGGCGACGAGGCCCGGCAGGATCAACTCCTTCAGCAGCGCGAGCTTCTCGCCCAGCGGCATCGCCAGGTCCTCGGCCGAAGCCGGCGGCGCGAGGTCGGGCTGCAGCTTGCAGCGGACGATGATGTAGACGATGTACATGCCGGCCAGCATCAGCCCCGGGATCACGCCGGCCATGTAGAGCTGGCCGATCGAGACGCCGGCGGTCAGGCCGAACATGATGAAGACGACGCTCGGCGGAATCAGGGTCGCGAGGCCGCCGCCGGCGCAGATGCAGCCGAGCGCGAGGTCCTTCTTGTATTTTTTCGCGAGCATCGCCGGAAGCGCGACGACACCCATCGTGACGATCTCGGCGCCGATCACGCCGACCATCGCCGCCATCAAGGCACACGAGATGATCACCGCGACCGCGAGGCCGCCGCGCAACCGTCCGGCCCAGACATGGACCGCGCGGAAGATCGCCTCGGCGATGCCCGCTCGCTCGAGGATGCAGGCCATGAAGATGAAGAGCGGGACCGAGACGAGCACGTAGTTGCCCATCAACGTGTACATGCGGCTGACGATCAGGTTCAGCCCCGGCATGCCAAACAGCACGATGGCGAAGACCACCGCGACCGCGCCGGTCGCAAAGGCGAGCGGCAGCCCGGTCAGCAGGGTGACCGCGAAGACGGCGACGAAGAGGATGCTGAGGAACTCGATGCTCATCGCGACGTGCCGCCCGGCGCCCAGCCGAGGTCGCGGATGAGGTTGGCGACGCCCTGCAGCAGCAGCAGCAGTCCGGCGGCGGGGATCGCGGCCTTGACCGGCCAGACCACCGGGTTCCACGGCGTGCTCGTCGTCTCGCCGATCTGGAACGAGTTCCACGCGTCGGCGCCGCCGTAGACGATCAGAGTCAGCATGTAGGCCACGAAGAAGATGAACGTGAAGGCGTCGAGGCGCGCGCGCGTGCGCGGCGACAGCGCCTCGTAGATCACGTCGATGCGGACGTGGCGGCGGTGCAGCAGGCCGTAACCGCCGGCCAGCAGGTAGGCCATCGCGGAGAGGTAGATCGTCGTCTCGTTGCCCCAGCTGGTGGGCGCGCCGAACACCGTGCGCGCCACCACCTCATAGAGCACCGCGAGGGTGACGGCGACGATCGTGAAACCCCAGAACAGCCCGGCCCATTCGTTGAGCCGGTCGATCCGGTCGCAGAAGCGCTCGAGGGCGCCTTTGGGCTGGCGGGGAGGTGCGTTCTCGCGCGGGTTCGCGGTGAGCTCGCTCACGCGATCAGTCCGAGGTCCTTCAACCAGGCGACCTGCGAATCAAACGCCTTCTTGGCGAGCGGGCCCTTCTTCGACCAGTCTTCCCAGGTCTTGTGCGCGAGCTCGCGGACCTTGTGCATCTCGGCGTCATCCCAGCGGATGCGCTCGATGCCTTTCGCCTTGAGCTCCTTCATCACGCGGACATCGTCGACCGCGACCCGCTGCACCTGGTCCCAGGTCCACTGCCGCACCGCCGTGCTGACGATCGCCTTGGTGTCCTCGGGCAGCGCCTTCCAGGTCGCGAGGTTGACGGTGAACTCCTGCACCGGCATCGAGTGGTCGATGATCAGCGGGAACTTCGCGACCTCGTGGAAGCCCATGCGCTGGTTCATCGAGACGGTCGCCCAGTCGGCCGCGTCGACCACGCCCTTGTCGAGCGCCGAGTAGACCTCGCCGCCCGGCAGCACGACGATCGAGGCGCCGAGCTTGGTCAGGATCTCGGCCGTCATGCCCTGCGGCGAGCGGAACTTGACGCCCTTGAAGTCGGCCATGTTCTTGATCGGCTTCTTGGCGACGATCGATTCGACCCCCCACCAGCTCACGCCGACCGGGTAGGCGTTGTACTTGGCATAAGCCTCGCGCAGCATGTCGAGGCCGCCCTTCTGGTAGTACCAGGCCTCGGCCTGCCACGGGTGCTGGTAGCCGAACACGAAGTCGCTGATGACGGCGAGACCAGGGTCTTTGCCGGAGAAGTAGCCGGCCCACGACGCATGCCCTTGCAGCACGCCGGCGTTGACGGCATCGAGCGTCTCGAACACGCCGGTGACAGCGCCGGCCGCGAACGGCGTGATCTCGAGCTTGCCGGCGCACAGCTTGTTGATGTGGGTGCAGAGGTCCTCGAACGCCTTGTAGGTGAGCTCGGCCGAGCTCCACATCGATTGCATCTTCCACTTGGCCGCTTGCTGCGCCTTGACGATGGCAGGCGCGGCAACCGCGCCCGCGACCGTCGACTGGATGAACTTGCGTCGCTGCATGAAGTCTCCCTGTTGTGGTCGTGAGGCCGGCCGCGCCGACACCGTGGAATCGTTGAAGGCCAGTTGAATATGTTGATAGCATGGCCGCTGATATGTCAATTGGCGCCTTCCTTGACTCGAGGGAGGACCGGAACGGCGTCCACTCCCTCCCGGGCCGGCATCGTGCCGACCGCTGCCGATCGCCACGCCTTGATTCCTGCAACCAAGAAGAAGTCGCCCAAGGCCCCGGTGCCGAGCGCCCCGAGCAGCCTGTCGGAGCAGGCGTTCGGCATGCTCGAGGAAATGATCGTGACCTTGCAGCTGCCGCCGGGGAGTCTGTGGTCCGAGTCGATGCTCAGCGAATCGCTCGGGATCGGCCGCACGCCGGTGCGCGAGGCATTGCAGCGCCTGGCCGAGTACCACATGGTCGAGATCCTGAGCCGGCACGGCATCCGCATCGCCGAGGTCAACGAGCATGAGCAGCTGCTGGTGCTCGAGACGCGGCGCGAGCTCGAGCGACTGATCGCCGCCCGCGCCGCGCGTCGCTCGTCGGTCGCCGAGCGAAAGACCCTGGCGGCGATGGCGCAGGCGCTGCTCGCGGCCGGCCAGGCCGGCGACGTCGTCGAGCTGCTGCGCCAATATTTCGTCGCGAAAAGCTTCATGGCGCACTGCGCCGGCAACCGCTTCTCGGAGCAGGCGATCGCGCCGCTCTACACGCTGTCGCGCCGCTTCTACTTCATGCACCACCGCGAGCTCGACAACCTGCGCGAGGTTGCGCGCATGCATGCCGAGCTGCTGCGCGCCGTCGCCACCGGCGACGAGAACGCGGCCATCACCGCCTGCGACCGCCACATCGATTTCGCCGAGGCCTTCACGAAGCGGGTCATCACGCGGGACTTGTAGGCCACCGGAAAGCAGCGCTGACATATCACCGATATAGTGATCATCTGTTCAGCGGCAACTCAATGATTTGGAGCGCGGCATGCATCTGACACAGCAACAGGTCGCCGACTATCACCGTGACGGCTGCGTCTTCCCGGTGCGCGTGTTGAGCGCGGCGCAGGCGGCCCATTACCGACAATGCCTCGAGCGCCACGAGGCGATCGCGGGCCAGCCGCTGCAAGGCAACCTGCGCCACAAGACGCACCTGCTGTTCACCTGGGCTGACGAGCTGGTGCACAACGCCGAGATCCTCGAAGCGGTGGCCGATGTCATCGGGCCGGACATCCTGTGCTGGACCACCAACTTCTTTATCAAGGAGCCGAGCAGCCCCGGCTTCGTGTCGTGGCACCAGGACTCGACCTACTGGGGGCTCGACCCGGACGACGTGGTCACGGCGTGGGTCGCCTTCACCGACGCGGTGCCGGAGAACGGCTACATGCAGTTCATTCCGGGCACCCACAAGGTGGATCAGTTGCCGCATCTCGACACTTTCCACCGCGACAACCTGCTGTCGCGCGGCCAGGAGATCGCGGTCGACGTCGACCGGTCAAAGGCGGTCGGCATCACGCTGAAGGCCGGCGAGATGTCGCTCCATCACATCAAGCTGGTCCACGGCTCGGAGCCCAACCAGAGCAACGACCGCCGCATCGGCCTCGCGATCCGCTACATCCCGACCTATTTGCGGCAGACCAAGGTGCGCGACGCCGCGATGCTCGTCCACGGCACTGACAAGTACGGTCACTTCGACAGCGAGCCGCGGCCGCGCGCCGACATGGACGCAGCGGCGGTGGCCGCGCATGCCGAGTCGGTGAGCCGGCAGGTCAAGGCGCTCTACGAGGGCACCGACAAGCAGGAGTTCCGCGCCTGACCGCCGCGGCGCGATCCGATCACGACAAAGCGAGACCGCCATGACGCCCGAACAAATACTCGCCATCCCGCCGCAGGTGCTGACGCAAGCCCAGCGCGAGTTCTATTTCCAGGAGGGCTACCTGCTCCTCGAGCGGATCGTCGGCGACGAGTGGATTCGCAAGCTCCGCGCGGCCACCGAAGAGCTCGTCGAGCGCAGTCGCAAGGTCAGCCGCTCCGATCACGCGTTCGATCTCGAGCCCGATCACCGCCCGGACGCGCCGCGGCTGCGCCGCGTCAGCAACCCGACCGAGCACCACCCGGTGTTCTGGGAGTACGTGAATCACTCGGTGCTGCCCGATGCGGTCGCCGACCTCGTCGGGCCCGACGTGAAGTTCCATCACTCGAAGCTGAACTTCAAGTGGAGCAAGGGCGGCGAGGAGGTGAAGTGGCACTACGACATCTCGTTCTGGCCGCACACCAACTA
>Ga0207691_10000562_pt1 | contig 37130 bp, 29 predicted proteins | sample KBSM13metaG_FD_184327 | JGI IMG/M metagenome (GOLD analysis project Ga0207691, IMG submission 184327) | Miscanthus rhizosphere microbial communities from Kellogg Biological Station, Michigan, USA - KBS M1-3 metaG (SPAdes) (version 2) | ecosystem: Host-associated > Plants > Roots > Rhizosphere >...
GGCGCTGTCCGGTCCCGCCACAATGCGGTCCACGTCAGCGTCGGTCATGCCAGCGCGTCGCCCAAGGCGCGAGTGCGCCGCCCACTCGTACTCCGATCGGCACAGCACACCGATGCGCATGAGGAGCAACTCCCGCTGACGAACCGCGAGCGTCGTCGAGTTGAGAATATGCCCGGTGACACCGCCGCGCAGCCGGTCGCCCGGCGGATTGCGCACGAACGTGACGAAGACGTTGGCGGCGCGTTGCCCGGTGCCATTGGGATCGAAGCGCTTGCGCTGCTCCGGCGTCCACGCCTTGGGATCGAGCGGTGGAATGCGCGGGTCCTTGCCCGTCAGCCTGATGTTGGTGCGCGTGGCCGCAATTCGGTAGGGAATTCCGGTTGGAAGGCGATCGGGTACGTCCGCTTCGATTTCAACGCCGAGCGAGTTGAGGGCGCCGGCGTGCATCGTGAAGGCGCCGACGCCATCGATCACATCGATCAGTTGATTGGTGTTATAGCGCGCCGAAAGCGCCTGCCACGTTGCGTCAGAGATGAACGAGTCGACGTGCAGTTCGTCGGTCGCGCGCAACAACGTCGCCTCGAACGCTTCCCAACCGGCCGCATCGGGCCCTTGGGCGATGCTTCGCAGTTCGTCGCTCGTGATCCCGTCGCGACGTCCCGCGGCGGCTTTATGCGCCCACAGATAGTTGGAGCGCGTGAGCCACGCCGTCCGGAGGGCGAGTAGCGCACGGTGTCGAGGCGGAAGCGTGGAGTCGCTCGATGCGTAGCGCTCGTAGGGCAGGATGTGCTCGGCCAACGACGCATGGTTCAAGTACGTCGCGACCGCGTTGGGCATTCCGGAGGAGGCAAATTGCGCCGCCAACGACTGCTGCGCGGCTGTCCGCTGATGTTCCGGCACAGGCGGAACGCGCGGGCCGGCGGCATGCGAAGGTATCTGGGCGATGACGGCCGTCACCAGCACGAGCGACGTCGGAAGCATCCTCATCGCCTGCTCCTTTGAAACAGGTCCGGCTGAAGCCGGACACTACCTACGCTCAACGGGCGGGTGCCGCGGGACGTTGAATCAGCTCGATGCGATTGCCCGCCGGATCGGTAGCGATCCCGATCACGACGCCGGTATTTCGGAACGGACGCGGCTCACCATCCATCGATCCGCCGGCCGCCTTGATTGCCGACACGGTGGCAGCCATGTCGGTCACGTTCAGGATCACGTGCGCGATTGGATCCTTGGTGGCATCCGAGTCACGGTGCATGATGACGATTGGCTGGCTCTTGTTGGCCTTGGCAGCTTCCACGCTTGCGCCGAAATTCACGAAGATCTCCGGGCCACCCGGCACCTCGATCCGATTGACCTCGTGCATGCCAAAGGCAGACTGGTAGAACTTGGCCACGGCCACGGTGTCGGCGGCGGCGATTCTCACGGAGTTCAAGGTCACATCTGCATGAGCCGTGTTGACGAGCAACAGCGCCGCGCACGCGCCGATCGCAATCCTGAATCTGTTCATCACGTTCTCCCTCGAGTTCCGGTTCAGCTCCTTCGGCTTGCCACGCGATAATACTTCAGCGTAGGAGTTACCGACGCAGGATGCCCGTCGTTGCCAGCCGGACCGCTCTCGTGATCGCGTGTGCGTTTTCCTGCGCCGCGATCGCCAGGGCCGCCGATCTCCGGGAGGAGAGCCGGCGCGCGTTTGACAGCTATGCGGAGCAGGCGACTCGCGCCTTCCTCGAGCACGTTCGTAACGCGAAGTCGGCGGGAAGCGCTGCGGGCGCCAACGCGACGCCGCGTAACGGTGACGTCGTCGTTCGCCCGGGCCGTGAAGACGGCATCATGTCGGTGCCGGGCGGTCTCGTGCACCACTGGGTCGGGTCGACCTTCATCTCTGGTGTGACCCTGAAAGACGCGTTGGAGGTCTCGTCCCGCTACGACGACTATCCTTCCGTCTACAAACCGATCGTCGCCTCTGCTTTGCTCAGCCACAACGAGAACACATATCGGGTGCTGATGCGGATCGAGGAATCGGCGGGAGGATTCAGCGCCGTCCTCGACGTGACGTCGCGAGTCCAGTACTTCGAACCGGACAGCCGCAGCGTCTACAGCATCTCGAACTCAGAGGAGATACGGGAGTTGCGGGATGCCGGAACCGCCAAGGAACGACAACTGTCGCCCGGTCACGACAGCGGCTATCTGTGGCGCGCGGCCGCGTTCACGCACATGGTCGAGCGCGATGGCGGCGTGTTCGTCGAGATGGAGACGATCGGACTGTCGAGAGGCTTTCCCACGCTCTTGAGTTGGATCATCGAGCCGATCGCGCGCCGCGTGGGCCGGAGCAGCGTCGAGCGATCGCTGCAGGAATTCAGCGCCGCCGTGCGCAAGCGCTCGCCGGCGTAGGTGTGCACGTCAAGATCGTAGAGGCGGGTCTTTTAGACCCGCCTTCAGACTGGCACCGTAGGAAATCCGACGTCTGCCATTTCGCGAGCTATCGAGCGCGCGCTATCTAGCGCCCTCGTCCGCGCGTGCGCCGGTGAGGATGTTTTTCATCGCGTAGTTGCCCTCGTGGCACGCGTACTCGAACATCCCGTAGCCCTGATCGCGCTTCCACGGGAACGAGATCGTCCACGGTTGTGCCCACGTCCCGGGATCGTCGATCCGCACCTCGTACTGCAGCGTGTTCGTGTCCGTCATCGTGAACCGTTCGACCAGCTTGAGCCGATCGCTGGTCGTGCCGCCACCATTGCCGCCGACGCCATTGCGGCCATTCAGGTTTGTCGTCTCCACAACCAGCGTGTTGCCCTCCCAATGTCCGCGCGAATCACCCATGTAGCTCCTGATCGACGGCGTGAGATGGGGGCGCCCGTCGAGCGGCACGATGCGCGTTTCGTGAATCATCTCGTTGCGGATGACGACGATGCCGGGGGCCTGGACGATTTCGTTGCCGTTGTTATAGATGACGGGCAGGATCGATCCCAGGACGCCGCGCGTGATGCAGCGATCGTAGAGGCTGCGATCGGTGTACGAATCAGCGGGACCGCGGCTCTTACGCGCGGCCTGCGCGTCGGCGTTGCGCTTCTGCGCTTCCGGCACGAGCGCCGGCTGGCGGCCGTTCGCCGGATCGACGATCAGCGCCGCCTGCCGCGACGGCTGTCCGCGCTCGAGCCAGTGCGGCGGTGGTGAGGTCGCCGATCCGACAGAACCGGCGTTGCGCGTGTCGGCTGCGTTTGCGTCGAAATCGGCCAGCGCGTCTTCCTCGGTCTGTTTCGCCTCGCGAACGCGCGTCTGGAATTCCTCGTCGGTGAGCACGTTGCGATCGCCGAACTGCTGCGGACGCTGCAAGGGGACGCCGACCATCGACGTGCCCGGCCAGATGCCCTGCAAATCAGGATCGCCCCACGGAGTTCGCGGCGGGGTGAAGTCTTGTGCCGACTGACTCTGCGCGGCGGCGATCGTGGAGAAGGCGAGTGCGATCGTGGAGAACACGATTCCAATGGCAATCGCCCATGACGCTCGGTGCATGATTCCGTTCCTCCGGTGGACTATGAAGTAGAAGTAGGATACGCCGCCCCCTATCGTGGTGCCAGTGAGCTAGCGCGCGACGCCGCGATACAGGAACCCGGCGAATTTCGGTGCCCCTTTCAGGTGGTCGTTCTCCAGCCGCTCGATCTCGAAGCCACCGCGTTCGACGAGTGATGAAATCGGGCGATTCAGGTTGCAGCCGCCAAAGAGCGTCTGCTGGAGTCCATTCAGCCGCTGCTGCCAGCGCGCCACACCCGGATCGTCGGCACGACCGTGTTCGACGAAGTGCAATTGGCCGCCCGGCTTGAGCACGCGACGCATTTCGCGCAGCGCGCTCGCGGGGTCGGGGATGGTGCACAGCGTGAAGGTGCTGACGATCGTGTCCACACTCCGATCCGCAATCGGCAGCGTTTCCGCCGAGAGGCCAATCAGCTCGACCGGAAATGTCGCGGCTGTGATTCGCTTCCGTGCCAGGCGCGCCGCTGTGTGTGACGGATCCACGCCGATGACTTTTGTGACGGCGGACGGATAAAAGGGGAGATTGAGGCCGGAGCCGAATCCGATCTCGAGGACGACGCCGCCGACGGGTTCGAGACACCTCCGCCGCTCGTCTCTGATCGCTTTCGTACTCATTGCGCAGTTGATGAAGTACGGCAGGATGTGATCGTCGTAAAAGCCCATGTCGGGTGATTCAGGTGTCAGGCAGTGAATCGTGAATTCACGATTCACTGCCTGACACCAAAACGGCGGTGAACTCAGCGCTTCACCGTACGCTCAATAAAGTCCACCAGTTCGCGCGACACAGTCGTGTCGGCCGTGCCGACCGACAACAGTTGCGACGAATGATTGTGCCCCGGACTCTGCTTATATCGCGGCCGCGCTCCGTGTTTTTCAACTAACTCCCGGTACACCGCCGCCTGCGGCCAGAGATATCGGGCATTGTCCCATTCCGCCGTCGTGAACAGCACCGGAACGTCGGCACGAGTCACGTGTCCGGGAACCACCATCTCGGGCCAGCGCTTCGGGTCCTCGCCGAAGTACGCCAGCTCGCCCTTCGAGGGTGACGTGAAATCGAACGAATACGGACCGGACAGGAGAATGGCGCCGGCCGGACGCGCCGTCCCCGGAAGCAATAACTCTGGTCTGAAGACATACGTGGCGACGTGGTACGCCCCGGTCGACAGACCCATCACGAAGATCTGCTCGGGATCGCCGCCGTATTCGGCGACGTGGCTCTTCAGCCAGGTGACAGCAGCGCCGACGTCGCGTGCGCCTTCGGGCCACTTCGACTCGGGCGCCAGACGATAGCCGCCGTTGACGCCCACGTACCCGAGGCTCGCGAAATAGTCCGCTACGTTGGTGGTTGCCGCGCGGCTGCCGCCAATGAGACCGCCGCCATGGAATACGACGACCACCGGCATCGGACGATCGGACCGGCGAACCGTCGCGGTGTGGATATCGACTTGTTGCCGCTCGTGCGGGCCGTAGGCGAGATTCTTCGTGACCTTGATTTCACTCGGTTCGTACACGCGAGGCTGCGACGCGTAAATCTTCGTCGTCTGGCCCGCGATCTCGCCGTCGAACTCGGTCCCGAACGCGGCGAGTTGCCTGGCCACGTCGGCAGGCATGCTGTTACGCAAGACATCGGCCGTGCTGAGATCCCGCTCATCGGGCTGCGACCAGCGGAACGACTGCCGCGCATCCTGAGTGTCGTCACAGCGCTCCAAGGCAACGTCGCGCCGGCGGTACACCGGCGAGACGAGCGGCGGCGTCCCGGCGATTTCGCCCTTGGCATTTCCCACCGAGACACACAGGTCGCGCCGCGACTCCGGGCTGAGACGCCCCCATGTCAAGGACCAGCGCTGTGCCGGCGCAGACGTGCACGCGCGCACGACCAGCTTGGCCCCGACCTCGAGTGCTGTCACGGCGAGGCAGCGATCGTAACGGCCGGCTTTGATGCCACCGTTGGTGAGGCGCTCGAATCGCTGATCGTCGAGCTCGCTGCCGTATTTGCAGGTGTGCGCCTGGAGCGGATCGTCCAGACGAAGCGTCGCGCCGAAACCGGCGATATCAAGGCAGTATCCGCGTGCCTCGTCGAGGGCGTGCGCCGTGCGCAGCAACCCTACATCGGCCCTGCCGACAGCTGGACTCGACGTCACGAGCAGCAATACCAGGGATGCCAGGCGTGCCGTAGTCATATGCCCTCCAAACCTGTCCGGTCAGGAGTGTAGCGCTTGCTCAGCCGGTATGAACAGAGCGCGACACGTTGGCTTTGTCGTTCCGTCAAAATGTGAGGTGACGGAGGACGTATGCATACCGTGATCTGGATCCTGAGTGCATTCACGGCTGGCGCGGTGGCGCGCGTCACGATGAAAGGCCGTAATCGCGGCTATCTGGGCGACGTCGCGCTCGGGCTTCTCGGCAGCGTGATTGGGGCATGGATCCTCCGATTCCTGCGCGGCGAAGTGCCACCAGGAAATGTGGCAAGCCTGGTGGTGGCCTTCACGGGCGCGATTCTGCTCGTCGCGGTGGGACGGCTCGTGCTCACGGTCGCGCGACAGACCGGACGTTTTGCCTCGGAAGTGGTCCAAGGCAACGTGCTGCCCGATCTTGAAACGCAGATTCACCGGCTCTCTTCGATGGAGCGGAAGGTACTCTCCCGCGTGCTGGGTCGCGGTCAGTTGCCGCGGGTCGAAGAAGCGTTCAAGGATCAGCTGACCTTTGGTGAACGTGTCGCCGATCGCGTGGCAACCTTCGGCGGCAGTTGGACGTTCCTCGGTGTGTTCGGAGCGTTCATGTTGGGGTGGATGTTTCTCAACACACAGGCGCAGCGTCCGATGGATCCGTACCCCTTCATTCTGCTCAACTTGGTTCTGTCGTGCCTCGCCGCGGTTCAGGCGCCGGTGATCATGATGAGCCAGAATCGCCAGGCGTCGAAGGACCGCCTGGAGGCGCAACTCGATTACCAGGTCAATCTGCGAGCCGAGATGCAGATCGGTGCCTTGCATCTCAAGCTCGATGAAGCGCGCGCAGCCGGGTGGCAGGAGATTGTCGAGATCCAACGGCGCCAACTGGAGGTGCTCGAGAGGATCGAACGGGTTCTCGACCAGCGGGCATAAGCTACGGTCGTGGTGGGGTGGCACTTCGATTGCTCTTCATTCGGCGAAGGACCTCGTCGAGGTTCGGCGAGAACAACGCCATCCATGATCGTGGGGACAAAATGACAGGCAATCGTCAGTCGCTTCCCGATCAACCATCACCCCGGAGCGTCAAGACTTATGACAGTCCGTTTGGCGCTTCCACGCAGGTCGTCTGCACGCGCGATCACGACGTGATCCAGCGCTGGGCGGCGCAGCGTCGGGCCGAGCCGGCAACCGGGGAGGCCACGAATTCCGGACCGGCGACGCACAACGTCAAAGACGGCGGTGCGGGCATCCGGTTCAACTTTCCCGGCGTTGGCCTGTTCCGGCCAATCAGTTGGGAGGAGTGGCTCACCAACTTCGATGTCCATCAGTGCGCGTTCGTGTACGAGGACGACGACGCGTCGCGGCCGCCGAGCAACCGTTATCACATTGTCAAAGCAGAGGAGTGGAAAGAGTTGCTGTCCTGACTAGCGGTTGCCGCGCTCGATGAACAATCCCGCAAGCAGCTGATCGACGGGCACGAAGTCATCTGTCAACGTGAGCGATCGGCCGGAGGCCACGTACTGCTTCAGGCGTTCTTCGGCCAGCCGCGTCGTTCGCGTCGACGGATCGTCTTGCGCCGTGATGGCGTCGAAGCGATCACCGTCGAGCTCCAGACGGCTCGCCATGATGACGTACGTGTTCCGGTCGAATGGCAGGAAGGCCTCGCCGCGCCCGAACACGTATACGTGCGGGAAGACGGCGCGCAAAGAGTTGACGGCAGCCTTGAGAAACTCTCCGCCATCGAACTTGTCGATGATGTTCGTCAGGTAGATGCCATCAGGCTTCAAACGCTGCGCGACGATCCGATCGAACTCGACCGTCGTCAAATGATACGGAATCGATAGATCGTTGAACGCATCACCATAGACGATGTCGTACTGCTTGGGATCGGTCCACTCGGTGAGGAAGAGCCGTGCATCCTCGTTGAACGAACGAATCCGAGACGTCGGGGACAGCCCGAGCCGTTGGTGCGCGATCGCCGTGACCGCGGGGTCGATCTCGATGACGTCGATCGTCGATGGCGGGTAGATCGCTTCGACGTATCTCGGGAAGGAATAGCCGCCGCCGCCGATGAATAACGTGTCGAGGCGCGGATGCGAAGAGGCGTACGCCTGCGTGAGGTTCGCGTAAGCGTGCTCGTAGCCGTAGTCGAGCGCAGTGGGATCCTCGAGCACGACGTAGCTGTGAATGAGGCGATCCAGCATCAGCATTCGCGCGGTATGGCCGTCGCCGGCGAAATCGATGACCTTGATGCAGAAGTAGTTCGACTCGACGTCACACGGCGCTTCATACCGCCCGCGCATCTCGACGCGCAGAGCGAACATACTGGCCACCGCGATCGCAGCCGCGATCGCCTTGTTCCGCCGGGCCAGTGGCAGCGCACCGATCAGCAGTCCCGTCGCAAGCAGGAAGGCCGCCACCAGCCACACGATGGTTCGGGTTCCCAGCCACGAGATGAGCAGGAAGCCGGTCAGGAATGTACCGACGATCGAACCGACCGTCGAGGCGGCGTAAATCGTGCCCACCGTGTGTCCACTTCGCTGCAAATCAGCTAGCGCCAGCTTCACAACGAACGGCGATACCATCCCGAGCACGAAGCTCGGCACGAAAAAGATCGCCGCGATCGACACGACGATGCGCGGCAGAAATGAGAGGCCGAAGGTGACTCCCTCGAGCGCGTGGGTGATGACAAGAATACTGAGAGTAGCGACGCTGCCGGCCACGAAGATCAGGCCGAGAGTGTGGCGCGAGGCGTAGCGATCGGCGACGAAGCCGCCGAAGAAGTTGCCGCCCGACATGCCGGCCAGGACGATTCCGATGATCGTCGTCCAGGTGTAAAGCGAGACGCCGATGTATGGCGCCATGATGCGTCCCGCGATGAGTTCGATGACGAGCGTGCAGGCGCTGCTGATGAAGGCGAGGAGGCACGACAACCACATGGGCATATAAGGTCAAAGGTCAAGGGTCAAAAGTCAAAGGTTGGTCAAAAGGTCGTACCATTCCCTATGGCCATCATCGTTCAGAAATACGGCGGCAGCAGCGTCGCAGATGTCGGGAAGCTCAAATACGTCGCCGAGCGCGTGATGCAGACCGCGCGACGTGGGCATCAGCTGGTGGTCGTCGTCTCGGCGATGGGCGACACGACCGATGAGCTGCTTGCGATGGCCAAGAAGGTATCGCCCAACCCGGAGCGGCGTGAGCTCGATATGCTGCTGTCGGCGGGCGAGCGGATCTCGATGGCGCTGCTCTCGCTGGCGATTCGTGAGCTCGGCGGCGACGCGATCAGTTTCACCGGCAGCCAGTCCGGCATCATCACCAACGATCGCCACATCGACGCGCGCATCATCGAGGTGCGCCCGTTTCGCGTCCAGGACGAATTGGCCCGCGGCCGGATCGTCGTCGTCGCCGGCTATCAGGGTGTCTCGTACAAGCGGGAAGTGACGACGCTGGGACGCGGTGGCAGCGACACGACCGCGGTCGCGATGGCGGCGGCACTCGATGCGGAGTACTGCGAGATCTGCTCGGACGTGGATGGTGTGTACTCCGCGGATCCGCGTGTCGTGCCGGCCGCCGCGCGCATCGGGACGCTGTCGTATGAAGAGACGCAGGAAATGGCCGAAGCAGGCGCCAAGGTCCTGAACGCGCAGGCGGTGGAGTTTGCGAAGGAGCGCGGCATCGCGATCTACGCGCGCGCCACGCAGGGCCCGCTGCCTGGCGCCGATCCCGCTTCCGACGGGACAGTCGTTCGCAAGAGCGCGCCGCGCATGCCAGGCACCGTGGTCGGCGTGGCCAGCGAGCGTGACGTGCTCGTACTGGACGCGACGGCGCCGCCGACCGACGTTCTCGCGCTGCTCGCGGATCGTGGTGTGCCCGGCAAGCAGCTGCACGTGTTTCACGATCGGACGACCGTCGTCATCTCGCGCGAGAACATGCACGACGAGGGACAGTTCCGGCAGGCGCTGGAGACACGGCTCGGCGGGCGTGGGCAGCTGGTCGACGGGCTCGCCGCCGTCAGCGCGATCGGCGCTGGCATCAACGCCACCTATGACAACGTTCGAGCCGGTGCGGCGACGCTCAGCGATGTCGGCATCGTGGTCGCGGGGACGGCGACATCTTCGTTCCGCATCACCTGGATGGTGCCGGACGAGCGGGTGAAAGACGGCGTGCGCGCGCTGCACGAGCGCTTTATCGAGAAACAACGCGCACTTCTACCCTGAAACTGGTAGCAGCGCCGACCTTTATTAACCCGTCTCAAAAGCCTACACTTCGACGGAGGCGAAAAGAGGAACGGCATGTCCGCTTACACCGAACTCAGCCGCGCGCGTGCACGCGCCTTTGCCGGAGCGTGTTTCGTCACCTTACTCGTTGTCGTCACGCGGCTCGGAGCCGCTGCCGACGATCCGGGGCTGGTTGATGCAGCCAGAACCCAGGATCAGTCGAAGGTCCGTGCGCTGCTCGGTCGCAAGGCTGATGTCAACCTGCGCTCGGCGGACGGATCGACGGCGCTGCTCTGGGCGGCGCACTGGAACGATGTGCCGACCGCCGACCTGTTGATCCGTGCCGGCGCCAATGCGAACACGTCGAACGATTTCGGGATGACGCCGCTGTCGCGCGCGTGCACCAACGGCAGCGCGGCGCTCGTCGAACTGCTGCTCAAGGCTGGTGCGAATCCGAATACGCCAATCGGCACCGGTGAGACACCGCTCATGACGTGCGCGGGCAGCGGCAGTGTGGACGCCGTGCGGATGCTGATCGCCCGTGGTGCCAATGTCAACGCGAAGGAGCTGGCACAGAACCAGGACGCGTTGATGTGGGCCGCCGCCGAGCGTCATCCGGATGTGGTGCGCCTGCTCATCGAAGGAGGCGCCGATCTTCGAGCGCACACGAAGAAAGGGTTCACCGCGCTGCATTTCGCGACGCGTGAAGGCGATCTGGAAAGCACGCGAGCGTTGCTCGCGGCTGGCGTCGACGTCAATGTGCGTTCGACGCCGGACGAAGCCGCCGATGCCGAGCGCAAGAACGAGACGCCCGTGACGGGCCGGACCGTATCAGGGGCAGCGACGGGCCCCGGTGCGCCTCGCGGACCGGCGTATCAGGCAACGATATCTGCTGGCAGCACACCGTTGCTCGTCGCCACGGTGAGAGGTCATGTGCCGCTCGCGCTCTTCCTGCTCGAGCAGGGTGCCGATCCCAATGTCCTCGACGGGGGCTTTACTCCACTGCATTGGGCCTCCGGAACATGGGAGGGCGGTATCTCGAATCCGGTTTACGGGTTCACCGATCCGATGAGCGGCATCCCGAACCGTAGGCAGAAGGTGGAACTCGTGAAGGCATTGCTGGATCACGGCGCGAACCCCAACTCGCGCATGACGCGACGGCCGCCGGGATTCGCCGGTCTGGGCGGCGGCTACGAAGACGCGCCCGGAGCGACGCCATTCCTGCTCGCCAGCGCTGCCGCCGATCTCGAGATGATGCGCATGCTGCTGGCGGCAGGCGCAGATCCTATGCAGGTCACCGACAGCAAGACGACGGCGGTGATGGCGGCGTCCGGTCTCAATCGAGGAATCGGTGAGAGCTCGACGACAGAGGAGCAGGCGCTCGCCGCCGTGAGATTCCTGATCGAGTTGGGTGCAGATGGACGAGGCGCGACGACCAGTGGTGAGAACGCGCTGTTTGGTGCCGCGTATCGCGGATGGAACACGCTGCTCGCGCTGCTCATCGAGAAAGGCGCTGACGTGAACGCCCTGAGCAAAGCTGGCGTCACGCCGTGGCTGGCGGCATCCGGTTTCGGCGATCGGCTGGGTGGCGTTCTCTACAACAAAGAGGGCGCAGATCTGCTGCTCGCGCATGGAGCCGATCCCAAGCTCGGAAAACCCTGTCAGGCACAGAACAAGTGTCGATGACGTTCCGACAGGCGATCACCGCATGCGTGTCTGTCGGGTGGCTGGCAACGGCTGGCTCCGAGGTTGCGCGCTCCGTTCAGGCAAGTCCACCGCCGACGCCGTTGAAAACTGGCCAGGCGGGAACGCCCGCGGCAACTCCCGCGCGCGCGCTTGTGAGCAGGTATTGCGTCACGTGTCACAACGCGCGACTCAAGACCGCGAACGTACTCCTCGATCAGGCCGATACGGAGCAGGTGTCCAACTCGGCCGACACATGGGAGCGCGTGATCGTCCAGCTGCGGAGTCGAGCCATGCCGCCCTCGGGCATGCCGCGACCGGACAATGCCACGTACACCTCTGTGGCCTCGTGGCTGGAGACCGAGTTGGATCGCGCGGCGAGCGCGCGTCCCAATCCCGGCCGGCCTGCAGGGCTCCATCGTCTCAATCGCACGGAGTATGCAAACGCGGTTCGGGACCTGCTCGGAGTCGAGATCGATCCGGCCGCGATGCTGCCTCCTGATGCACAGGCGGCCGGCTTCGATACCAATGCCGATGCACTCGCGATGGAGCCGGCGCTGCTCGATCGCTATCTGACTGCCGCAGCGCGGATCGCCCGCATGGCGATTGGCGACGCGACACTCCGGCCGACGTTCGAACGCTACACCGCGGTGAAAGGCAACTCGAACGAACAGACATGGCTGTGGCAGACGGAGCGCCTCGGCGAAGCGTTTTCGCTGGGTTCGCGCGGTGGGATTGCGGCCCGTCACTACTTTCCGCTCGATGGCGAGTATGTCGTCCGGGTCCGCTTGCTGAAGACGTACGCCGGTGTCATTCGCGGCTTGAACGCACCGGCCCAGATCGAAATTCGCGTCGATGGCGCGCGCGTGGGTCAGTTCACCATCGGCGGCGACGGCGCTCCAACCGACGATGCCGATGACAAGCTGCAGGCGCGCGTCGCGGTGAAGGCCGGTCTCCGAGAGGTCGTTGCAACGATCGTCAAGTCCGAGGGCATCAAGGCGGAAGGACTCGGGCCGGCACGCGTGCCCATCTGGAATCGCGAAGGGGACGTTCCGAGCGCTGAACTCGCGATCTCTTCAATGTTGGTTGGCGGACCCTACAACGGCAAGGTCCCGCAGGATTCGCCGAGCCGGCGACGCGTGTTCGTCTGCCATCCCGCGAGCGCCACCGAAGACGCGGCATGTGCGGGCAGGATTCTTTCCACCCTGGCGCGACGCGCGTATCGACGCGCAACGACACCCGAGGACGTCCAGACGTTACTGGAGTTCTATCAGCGCACGAGAAACGGTGGCGACTTCGACATGGGCATTCGCGCCGCGATCGAGCGACTGCTGGTGAGCCCTGATTTCCTGTTTCGCATCGAAGCCGATCCCGGCGGTGTCGCTCCAAACACGACCTACCGTATTTCCGATGTGGAGCTCGCCTCGCGCCTTTCATTCTTCCTGTGGAGCAGCATTCCAGACGACGAACTGCTCGATCTGGCAGTGAAGGGAACGCTGCGCGATGCCGGCGTCCTCGAGCAACAGACGCGGCGGATGCTCGCCGATCCTCGCGCGCGTACCACACTGGTGGACAACTTCTTCGGCCAATGGCTGCAGACGCGCAACGTCTGGCTGCTGACGCCAGACGCGAACACGAAATTCCCCTGGTTCGACGACAACCTTCGCGCCGCGTTCGTGAGAGAGACGGAGCTGTTTCTCGACGATCAGTTGAAGGCGGATCGCGGGATCCCCGAGCTGCTGACCGCAAACTACACGTTCCTCAATGACCAGCTCGCGCATCACTACGGGATGTCGGGTGTATACGGCAGCCATTTCCGGCGCGTGACGCTGACCGACGAAAATCGCTGGGGCCTGTTAGGCAAGGCCAGCGTGCTGGCGGTGACGTCGTATCCCACCCGCACCTCGCCGACCATTCGCGGCAAATGGTTGCTCGAAAACATCCTGGCGGTGCCGGTGCCCCCTCCGCCGCCGAACGTGAACACCAACCTCGATGAGAGCAAGCTCGGAAAATCGACGTCGGTACGCGAGATGCTCGAGCAGCACCGTGTGAACCCGGTGTGCGCGTCGTGTCATGCGCGCATGGATCCGCTCGGCTTCAGCATGGAGAACTTCAACGCCGTCGGCCAGTGGCGCACGACCGACGGGGAAGCGCCCATCAATGCACGCGGCGTGCTGCTGGACGGCACCACCGTCGACGGGCCTGCCGCCTTGCGCAAAGCGCTCGTAGGGCAGCAGGAGCAGTTCGTCAGGACGGTGACCGGCAAGTTGCTGACCTACGGCATTGGCCGGCAGATGGAGTATTCGGATGGTCCGGCGATCCGATCGATCGTGCGCACCGCGGCGGCCGATGACTATCGCTGGTCGTCAACGATTCTGGCTATCGTCAAGAGCGTCCCGTTTCAGATGAGGAGATCGCGGTCATGATGGTCACCAAGAAAGCGATTTCGCGGCGCACGGTGCTTCGCGGAATGGGCACTGCCGTGGCCTTGCCGCTCCTCGACGCGATGGTCCCGGCGCTGACGGCGCAGGTGAAGACGCCCGCCAGCCCGATCCGTCGACTCGGTGTCGTGTATCACCCGAACGGCGTCATCTACCACAACTGGCTTCCCACCGGCACCGGCCGCGATTTCACGCTCTCGCGTACACTCGCGCCGCTGGAGCCATTTCGCGATCAGCTGATCGTGGTCACCGGCCTCTCGAGTCATCAGGCCGAGGCGCTTGGTGACGGCGGCGGCGATCATTCGCGCGCATCCGGTACGTACCTGACCGGCGTGCACGTGAAGAAGTCGGACAGCGTCGTCGAGAACGGCATCTCGATGGATCAGATCGCCGCCAAGTCACTCGAGCGGCAGACACAGCTGTCCTCGCTGCAACTGACGGCCGACGACAACAGCCTGGTGGGCGCGTGTGACGTGGGTTACAGCTGCGCGTACAGCAGTACGCTGTCATGGCTGACGCCGACGCTGCCGCTCATGGCGGAAAACAATCCCCGCGTCGTATTCGAGCGGCTGTTCGGATCGAGCGACAGCACCGATGCAGAGGTGCGCGCATTGCGCCTTCGCCAGGACAAGAGCATCCTCGATTCAGTGACCGCGCGGGTGAAACAGCTGCAGCAGAAGCTGGGGCCCTCCGACAACACGAAGCTGACCGACTATCTCGAATCACTCCGTGACGTCGAACGCCGGATCCAGAAGGCGGAGGAGCAGAAAGATCGCCAGGGGCCGGACGTCGATCAGCCGGCAGGCATTCCTGACGGGTTCGAGCCGCACGTGCAGCTGCTGTACGACCTGCAGGTATTGGCCTATCAATCCGATCTCACCCGCGTGATCACGTTCATGTATGGCCGCGAACAGACCGGGCGTCCGTACCCGCAGATCGGGATCCCCGAACCGCATCACCCTCTGACGCACCATCAGAACGATCCGTCGAAGATGGAGAAATGCACGGCGATCCAGCTGTATCACGTCGCCCTGTTTGCCGCGTATCTTGAGAAGCTGCGCGCCACGCCCGATGGCGACGGTTCGCTGCTCGATCACGTCATGCTGGTCTACGGCGGTGGTATCAGCAACAGCGATCGACATACACATGGTCCGTTGCCGACATTGTTGATGGGTGGGGGCTCTGGCGCGCTCAAAGGTGGCCGTCATCTCGTATATCCGGAGGACACACCGCTCACCAACCTGCAGCTGACACTCCTCGACAAGCTGGGTGTGCCGGTCGAAAAACTTGGTGACAGCACAGGACAGTTCAAGGAGCTTTCCGAGCTGTAACTGTCTCCGCGACAGTTCGAGCTGCGACTGCATCGTGAAGCAGCTGTGACAGTGCGCGTAAAAGCGCTGGCGTTTTTCACGCGTCGCTCCGGTACGGCCGTTGCCTTCTCGCCTTCGAAGCAGGAGTCTTCAGACCCGCCCTGGGTGCTGAGACCCGCAGGGGGTCGCGAGACCCGCCTGCATTCGGAGGCGATTTGTGACGCACACTCGAAAACTGATTCTTACGCTCACGGCGGTGATCGTGGTGGTTGCGCAGCCGGCACGACATACCGCGTATGCGTTTTACGACGACGAATCCTCGCTGCGCCTGCAGGTGACGCCGCGCGAGACCGAGGTGTTTGTCGATGGGTATTTCGCGGGCACCGTCGATGACTTCGATGGCCGGTTCCAGCGGCTGCACATCCAGCCCGGTGAGCACGAACTGATCCTGTATCTGGACGGCCATCGCAAAGTGACGCAGCAGGTACTCATCCAACCGCGCAAGAGTTTCCGCATTCGCTACACGATGGTGCAGCTGGCCGCCGGCGAAACGCCCGAACCGCGGCCTGCCTGGCCGCCGAAGCCGCCCGCCGCAGAGCGCGCCCAGCCAGTGGAGCGCGACGCAGCCGTGGCCGCGACCGGTTATGGTGCGCTCGCGATTCGCGTCCAACCCGTCGATGCGGAGCTCCTGATCGATGGTCAGCGCTGGGAACGTAGCTCCGACCGCGAACCGCTCGTCGTTCAGCTCGCCGCCGGCGAGCACATGGTCGAGGTGCGGCGCGAGGGCTATCGCAGCTACACCAGGCAAGTCGAGATCAAGGGTGGTGAGACCAGCCCGATCAACGTCAGCCTGTCGCGAGGAGAAGGCCGATGACCAGAGCTCTCAGTCTGTCGTTGTTCGTACTGCTCATCCCGAGCGCTGTTCTCGCGCAGACGCCGCAGGCGCCGCAGCCTCCGCTCGTCCTCGAGCGCATCTTCAGTCCGTGGGTCGCTGCGCCTGATTACAAGATCGCCGATGTCGATGGTGATACAGGGCAACTTGCGGGCGCGTACGTCGGTCGGCTCCTGGACAACACGTTGTTCATTGGTGGAGGTTTCTACTGGCTGGTCAATGGCGATCACGGCGAAGAGATGCGGTACGGCGGGCTGCTGCTCGGATGGTCGATGCCCGCCGGCCGTATCATTCGTTTCGGTGGGCGCGGCCTCGTCGGGTTCGGGACCGCTACCCTGGGCACCGATGTGGCGTTCGGTCGTGACGTCGGCGTGCGCGATCGCGGTCGCCCACTGCCGCCGCAGCCTTTCCGGTACCTCGCCAGCGACGACTTCTTCGTCTTCGAGCCGCAGCTCAATGCGACGGTCCAGGTGATTCCACACGTCGGAGTGGAGTTTGGCGGCGGATATCGCGTGACCGGCGCGACTGATGCGCTGGAACATCGATTGAACGGCGTGAGCGGCAGCGTTGCGGCGCAATTGACGTGGTGAACGCAATCCGGACGGACCGCGCACCCGCAGAAATCCGAATGCAGGCTGCGGCCGTATTGCTGATGAATATGTCTCCCCTGGGGCGCTTCCCCTCGATCAACGCCCCGTCGCAGTTCGGCCGGCCGCAGCCCTTGCACGCGCGCGAATGGCCGCGCTTGCGGCTGCCGCGAGGCCTATGCAAGGGTAGGTTTGCAGTGGAATTCAGCAGTCCGGAGGTCGATCTCGGCCTCCTCCATCGCATTGCGACCCGCGACGAAGGCGCACTGGCAGAGCTCTACGATCGGCACAGCCGCCTTGCTTACACCCTCATCGTACGCATTCTCGGTAGCCCGTCGGATGCCGAAGAAGTACTGCAGGAAACCTTCGTGCGCGTGTGGTCTCGCGCTGACACGTACGACGCCGTGCTGGGGTCGCCGGCGGCGTGGCTCACGCGCATCGCGCGAAACCGCGCCATCGATCGGCTGCGCGCCCGCCGCGTGCGGGGGAACGTCACCGTCGAACTCGCACATCCCGGCTCGCCCGCTTCGTGGGAGCCGGTCACGCTCGAAACACCCGAGACCGTGCTGGAGGGACGGACGACAGCCAGCGCCGTACGGACAGCGCTGGCCTCCCTTGCGCCGGAACAGCGGGCGCTCATTGAAGCGGCGTTCTTCGAGGGCTACACGCACAGCGAACTTGCAACTCGGTTCGGCGTGCCGTTGGGCACGGTGAAAACGCGCATCCGCACGGGTCTGGCGGTAATGCGCGACCGACTGGAGCAGCTGACATGATTCCCGACGAGCTCGAAGCCCTCGTCCTCGCCGATTCGATCGGCGCGCTCGACGCTGACGAGCGTGTGGCACTGCAGGCTCGTCTGGATGCGCTGCGGCCGGAACGACGACCGGAGGTCGCCCGTTTGTACGAGGCTGCGGCGCAGATTGCACTGAGCGCCCCGCCCGTGGAACCACCCGTGCACGTACGCGATCGCCTGCTGGCCGCGGTGCGCAAACCCTCGCGCTACACCGTGTGGGCGGCTGACGCCAAGTGGATCGACACGGGTCTCCCCGGGATCCGTGCCCGGGTCCTGTCAGTGGACCAGGTGCGATCGCTCGTCACCCTGGTGATCCGGGCCGAGCCGGGCAGCGTGTACCCCTCACACACACACCACCGCCCGGAAGAGTGTTTTGTGATCAGCGGATCGGTGATCATCGACGGCCGCGTGCTGCGCGCCGGCGATTTCCATCACGCTGACGAGGATTCGCATCACGGCGAAATCACCACGACCGAGGGTGCCGAGGTGCTCATCGTTGGCGCAATGGAGGACTACCTGCCGACCGCGGCGCGCGCCGACCGTCCATCGAGGATCTGACCGAGGAACGCTCGCGTGCGCGGATGCCGCGGCGCGCCGAAGAACGCCCTCGGCTCATTTACCTCGACGATCTGGCCGGCGTCCATGAACACGATCCGGTTCGCGACCTGGCGAGCGAACCCCATCTCGTGCGTGACGCAAATCATCGTCATGCCCGCCTCCGCGAGGTGGATCATCGTGTCCAGCACCTCTGTGATCATCTCCGGGTCGAGCGCGGATGTCGGTTCGTCGAACAAGATGATCCGCGGATTCATGCACAGCGCTCTCGCAATCGCCGCGCGTTGCTGCTGACCGCCTGATAGCTGGCCGGGGAACCTGTTCGCCTGCTCCGGGATCCTGACACGACGAAGGTAGTCCATGGCGACGTCATTGGCCGCTTCCCGCGGCATCTTCTTCACCCAGATCGGCGCCAGCGTACAGTTCTCGAGGACCGTGAGGTGCGGAAACAGATTGAACCCCTGAAATACCATGCCCACACCACGCCGCACGTGCTCGATCTGTTTGATGTCATCCGTCAATTCAATCCCATCGACGACGATCCGGCCGCTCTCGAACGACTCGAGCCCGTTGATGCATCGGATGAGCGTGGACTTGCCAGATCCCGATGGCCCGCAGATGACGATACGCTCGCCGCGTTCGACTTCGAGCGTGATGTCGCGCAGAACGTGGAGGTCATCGAACCACTTGTTGACGGATTGCATGTCGACGTGAAGCATCGTGTCTTCCTTTCCGCTTACAAGGTTTTTGAAATTTCGAGAGTCCGGCTGTACTGCGAGACGCCGTAACAAAACGCAAAGTAGACGAGGGCGGTGAATAGATAGACCTCGACGCCGAACCCCACCCACTTGGCATCCACGATGACGGCCTTGGCGGCGCCCAGCAGATCGAAGAGACCGATGGCGATCACCAGAGACGTGTCTTTGAAGAACGCGATAAAGGTGTTGACCAGGGCCGGAATGGGCGTGATCGTCGTAATGCGCGACAGCACGTCCACCTCGCCGGTCTGCAGCGCCGTGAAACGCTGCGCCGCCGTGAGAGGCGTGAACCGGACCTTCTTCGCGTCGCCGAGCACCGCGGCCGCGATTGCCCGGCACACATCGACGTCGAGCCCGTGCCACTCGCCTTGCGCATCCGGCGCCGAGAAGCCGGCGACGCCGGTGGTCACGCCGCACTGCACGAAGTTCTTCTTGCGCACACCGTCGAGCGTCGGCGTGGTGGTCGATCCCCGTGCCACCTCAGCTGCCGGGGCCATCGCTGCATCCTCGCGTCCCGCTCCCGAGCAGGCAGACAGCACGACGGCGACGCAGTAAATCCAGTAGCGGTTCAAGGCCACAGCGCAACGACCTCCGGTCTCTCGTTTTTATTCCCGGTAGAGGCGGGGCTTCCGCGTTCGCTGAAGCTACGGCGGACCACCGAAGCTTTGGCGGAGGTGGTCAGACCGCGGCGCTTAAATCTACGGGCGGCGTCGCGCGTTGGATTGCGCGTGATTGAAGTAGAGGCTGTTTTGGGAGTTGAAATGGGGAGTTGCAGTGTCGGCGTTGATGCGTTTTCAGGGTCTGCTAGGTGGCGACAGTCGGGAGGTCGGCGTCGCTTGGGGCCATTCGTTGCACGCGGTCGTCGGCGAGATGGAGTGTCTGGGATGGGAAGGCGATCTGGGTTCCCGCGCGCTCGACGATTTCCATGATCTGCAGGAGCAAGCCCTCCTGGATTTCGAGGAACCGGTTCCAATCCTTCGCAAAGAAATACGTGAAGAGCTCGACGTCCAGCGAGAACGCGCCGAGACGAAGGAACCTGACGCGGACCGAGTCGAGGTCGGCCTCAGGCTGGCGCGCGAGCAGTTCGCGCATCTCTTTGACGATGCTCCGAATCTGTTCGGGCGTCGTCTCGTAGCGCAGGCCGACGACGTGACGGAACCAGAACTTGTCACGCTCGGAGAGCGTCTCGATGTTCAGCGTCGAGATCTGACCGTTGGGTACGCTGACGACAGTACGATCCATCGTCCGGATGCGCGTGGAGCGCAGGCCGATTTGATCGACCGTTCCGACCATGTCTCCGAGCTTGAGCACGTCGCCGACGCGCAAAGCCCCGTCGAACACGAGTGAGAAGCCGCCGATGACGTTCTCGAGCGTCTTCTGCGCCGCGAGCGCGACGGCGATACCGCCAATTCCCAGGCCGGCCAGTGCCGCCGTCGGATCGACGCCGAAGTAGGCAAGTGCGAGGAGCAGGCCCACGCTGACGACCAGGACGTCGCCCACTCGACGCGCCAGGCGCAACAGCGCCACACTCTCGCCGAAGTGCGCGATGCCGATGCGCTCCTGGATCTTCCGTTCAGCGAACCTGTTCAGCAGCAGGACCAGCCACACCCCGCCAACGATCACGAGCCCGGCTCGGATCACTGCCCAGTACTGGCGCTCTGCCAGCGGAGTGTCGACGTTGAGAATGAAGATCCGGATCAGCGCCGCGATCAGGAGCAGTCGCACCGATCCATGGACGTTGACGTAACGTGGCGTGTCGCCGTCTGGCAATTTGAGGTAGCGGCCGCAGAGGGCGAGCAGCGGCCCGAACACCCAACCCAGAAAGCCGAGCAGCCGGTAAAGAAGCGGCAACCCGACCAGGAAGACCAGCCAGTCGAAGAGGCGGACACCAGCAAAGTGCGGCTGCGTGAGGAAGGACGGCAGATATCGATCGACCGTAACGAGATTGATCTCCTGGTACACGCGCGGAATCGCCGACAACGTCGCGCGGGAGAAGAGCCACGCGCGAGCGCCGCCCCCGACGTCCACGCGCTCGACGACAAGTTCGAGCGGGCCATTCGACGTATTGATCGTTCCAACAACGTCCTGATCGGGTCTCAGAGGGTTCACGAGAGACCCTTCGATCTGATCGCTCAGGATGTTGACGCGAACCGGCAGCCGGCTGTTGAGGACGACGTAGAGCTGGTGGGCGAGAGCAGCGGCGGGTTCACCGCGCAGCCCTGAATTCAAGTACTGCGTCGCGATGTCATCCTGGTTCCCCCGCGCCGCGCTCATGAAGCCGAGGACCGTGCCTCGGGGTGTATCGCGTCCGAGCGGATCCTTCGGGCGCTCAGGCTGAGCGGGCGCTGCGGCAGGCGCCGCAGGTGGCGATCCGATTCGTCCTTGCGCCCACGCCGAACTCGAGATCAGAACCGCAAGTACGAGATGCGCGGCAAGTCGTCCGTATTTCACGCTCATCACCGAAGGCTGGCTCATTACGGGTTGAGCGGCTGGTAGGATACAAGCTTCCACTTTCCTTCTTCGCGCGTCCAGAGCAGCCCGAACAATCCGCCGCCAGCGACGCGGAACTGAAAGACGGCTCCGAAGTACTCTCCGCCGGTGGCAGCCGTCGTCGCTCCATCGCACAGGTACGGCCGAGCCTCTGCCTCTGTCAGCGGCGTCAAGAGGAACTCACGGCGAAATGGATGTTCGATCACGACGCGCTTGGGATCGCGCGGCGTGAATGCGATCATGGCCGTCGTGAGGCTGGTGTGGACTCCCACCTTCCCAGCCGAATACTCCATGATCCGCCTCAACTCGCGGCGGGCTCCAGCCGCATCGAGCGCCTGGCCGCGGGAGTCCTCGTTGAGGTTCAGACAGGCATAGGATCGCGGTGACAGGAAATCGAGCGCCTGGTCGTACTGGCGGCGAACCAGCCAGTCGGTGAGGAACTCCTGCACGGCATCCTCAACGCGATCGGGAGACGCGCCGAGCGGCCGATCGGGCGGCAGCGGGGTGGGCGCGTCAGGGCGATCGAGGTTCAGCAGATCAGGCTGGTCTGGTAGCGCCTCGGCGAGCCGCCCGAATGACTGCCACCACGTAATGAGCCCGCTCCATCGAGCGCCATGCTTGGCCGAGTTTTCAGCGACCCGGATGTCCGAGTTGGCGGACGTCAGGTGGCCGTTGAACATGCTCTGCGGCGTCTTGCTGGCGCGATAATCGACGTCGATGTCGGCGCGTTGTCCATCCTCGGACATCGAGAACTGGATGTTGGGTTCCTTTCCGATCTGGCGATACGAATGCGGGTAGCCGACGTGGTACACGGTGTTCTCGTGGTCCTTGAAGAACTCTTTGCTCTTCTCCAGGACCTCACGCGTGTCCGGCTTCAGATTGACGTAGAGCCTGAACTCTTCGTCTCCACCGCGCCCGGCATATTGCCCGGCGATTCGCTCGATTGAGTCGACGCGGTCGAGTGCCGTTCCAAGTGATGCGCCTTGCGCATCTGTCAGGTTGGAATGAGAGAGTGCGTGAGTGATGCCGTAAAAGGTCGTCTGCTCCGAGACTGTGAGCCGGTCGAAGCCTTCCTCGGCGCTGTACTGTGTGCCTCGTGAGGCGTTGTACCCCTTCACGTAGGTTTCGAACAGCGTGCGTTGCTGCATCGAGAGATCGGCGAACACTCGACGATCGGCGCGTGGCGGTGGCGGCGGTATCGCGATGACCTTGCCCGGCCACGACCGATCCACGCCCACGACGTCGAAGCCGTCAGCGCGCTTCCTGAGAAAGACGTCGACGTACATCGCCGCATCACCGGCAGATATACGTGCCGCGACATACGAGCCCGTGGCGATCGCTTGCGCGGATGCTGGCAGAGAGGTGCCCGTGCCCAGACGATCGAGCAGCACGTTCTTCGCATTGTCGAAGCCGGACCAGTCGACAGAATACGTGCGCGCTGCGGTGAAACCGTACGTCGTGGCGAGGTCATCGAACTCGAGTGTGGTTCCGGTCACTCGAAAACGGTCGAGCGGTAATACGCGCGCAAAGAACGTACGACCGATCCGATTTCGCCGCTCGATCAGGGCTGCCGTGATCCAATCCTCGGCCGCTTTGCTGTATTGACCGGTCTGGACGATGGCCCGGATCTCGTCATCGGTGAACGCCATCACCCGTTTCGCCGCCCAGAACGCATCGTCAGGAAGGCGATTCGCGAATGGGGCGATGGAATGGTTCGTCGTCCATTCCTCCGGGTCGAACGTGCTCGCCTCGAAAGATCCCACCTCGCGGAGATTCGGATATCTGGCCTTCATCCAGGCGGGCGTCACGACGCCCATCCCCGCGATGTTCCGCCCGATCTCTCCCAGTTTGGGCAGCGAGGGGTCGTTACCTTCCCACGAGAGCTTTGCTCCCCCCTGGATGCCGCTGCCGAGCGATCTGGTGAAGTCGATCAGGTAATGCCGGATTCGCGTCACGCCTCCGACAGTGGTGAGGATGTCCTGCGTACCGACTGCGCGGGCGTTGGCGTTGTTCACCCAGGCCTCGAACACGGATAACCCGCGCAGGTCGCGCCGGTGTTCGTGCGGCACCGTGTCGTTGGGGTCGTCGCGCCGCGTGCCCCAAATCTGGAACGGCCCGAGCAGCGCCCCGCGTCCTTCCGGCAGCCGCGTCGCGACTGCGCGGTAGGTCTGCTGCTCGCCGACCGGCACATCTCGCAGGAACAAGTCGATGTCGGTGCTGAGGAGCCGACGCGGTCGGCCGGAGCTGGACATGGCCTGGCCTTCCGGATTGGCCACGAGCTCCGCGCGCCCGAACTTGATGATGTAGTTTTCCGGGACGTGATAGCCCGCCGCGTAAAACAGCCGCGACGTTACCATCTCTGCGCCGGTCGCGAGCCCCTCGTAGCCGTATGGATCGAAGCGCAGCAGGTAGAGGTGATTCTTACTGTCGGCAACCAGCATACCGGGATTCAACCCGAAGGTCTTCACGACCAGCACCTGGAATGCACCGGTCGCTGGCGGGTTGGCATTACCTGGACCTCGCTGTAGCTCTTCGATCGTCAGCCGGCGCGTGCCGTGACGGTTGACGTACCACTCACCGTCCATGACTTCGCCGAGCGTATTGATGGCTCGTGCGGGAATGACACCGTTGGCGGGATGACGCTCCCCGGTCTTGCGCAGGGAATTCTTGATTTGCTCGAGCATTTCGCTCAAGGCACGGGCCTTCACGTCGGGCACGGGTAAAGGCGTTGGCTCGACACGGATCGGATCGTCGGGATAAAAGCGAGGCCCAGCTGCTGTGGACCCTGCTGGCGTCGCCGGCGCCGCAGGGGCCGTCTGCGCCTGCCGGGCGAGCATCGACGACCCGGTCGCGGCAACCAGCATCATCACGGCGAAGAGCTTCAGGGGCGTCATCGATTCACCACGGCGACTGGAAGATGTCGCTGAACGTCCAGGCGATCCGGAAGCCTTCGCGCGACACGGCGAAGTCCGTTCGACTGACAATCGCGGAGCGCACCCGCACTCGGAATCCGATGCCGCCGCTGTAGTTCATCCGGCTGACATCGATGTCCCGCTTCAGCGGCACGACCTTGCCGGCGTCGAGGAATGCCGACATCTCGAGGTTGCTCGACGCATACCATCGGTGCTCTGCGCCGACATAGACAGAATGATTGTCGCGGAACCGGTACCCCCCAAAACCGCGGAGGTCATCGTTGCCGCCCAGTACAGGCTGGAGATAGATGGGAACCTCGTTGCCTTCTTTCGGGAACGTCAGCACGACCGCAGAACGGATCGCGATGACACGACCCTTGTTGTAATAGGGGAAGTACTGCTGGAATTCGTACTCGGTCTGCCGGAACGCGAATGTCTTCTTGTCGATATCCCAGTATTCGCGATACCGCATCCCGAGCAGGCCGCCGCTGCGCGGACCCGTTTTCGAGTCGCGATAGTCGTAGTCGACGAACGCGCCGATGCGCGTGAACTGCGTGTCCTTGTCGAATCCGGGAAGCTGCTCCGGGGGAAAGAGTTCGTCGATCGGCGTGAAGTCGTCGTGACCGCGACCGCTATTGGCGTGCAGATAACCCGTCGTGAACCCCACGTCCAGATGCCGAGACGCCTTATACGCGGCGTCGACGTCGGTGGTCAGGTCGTCATATGAAAAGCTTGTGTGATTCTCTTTGGGCGTCGTGTTCCCCAGTCCATAGAAGTCGATATCCGGGGAACTCTCGTACTTCGTATACCAAGTGACCGCCGTGCGGTCCGTTTTCAGTCCCTGAAAATCGAGATTGAAATCGAACATGTAAGCCTTCTGCAGCGTGCCGCGCACGGTAGCGCGGTAGCCGAGGCGTTCGGCCCACAGATCGGAGCGCCGATATCCCACGCCGGCCGTGAACCCCTGACCCGGGCGCATTCCGCCCAACACGATCTGGGGACCGTTGGCGCCCTTCCCCGAGTCGAGTCCTTCGCTGAAGCCGCGCTCCACGAGCCGATTGACCGTATCCACCAGCGGCGACTGTCGCTCCGGCCACAGCTCCGCGACCTTGTCCGCTCGCTCGCTCGCGATGACCTCTTCACGTGTGGCCGGTGTGCCCGTTGTCGCCTGCGAAGCAGATGCGGTCTGCGCGGCCGGCGGCGCCTGCGCCGCAGGCACTGTCTGCTGCGCAGAAGCAGGGATCGCGGCAGCAAGCAGCAATCCCGGGACGAGCGAGCGGGAGAGTATGGACATGCCGTGGACATGACGACCACTGCCGTCGTCACGCAGCGAATGTGCGAAAGCAGGCGGCGTGCCATCGACAAGCACCTGCAAGTGGTCTTTTTCGGCGCCTGGCCTCCAGCCTATTGGAGGGCCTACGTAATCTCGCGGGTGTGCACGTCAATATCCGAGGCCGGAGTCGATGTCGGCGACGACCGGAAAGTGGCCGGATGCCGGGCGGGCTATCGGCATGATGGGTGAAGGTGCGTCGCAATCCATGCGTCGTGGCCGGGCAGGAAAGTACCGATTACTATGTGAGTGTGCTCCTCGAGTTCGAACACAGGCCGTCGGAGTCGCCGTTTATCGAGAAGGTATGGCGTAGTCGCAGTAACGACGGCGGAACGTTCCTCTCGATTGCGGCCAGCAACTTCGAGATGGCGGTGACGCGGCATGCGGGAAGGACGTTCATTACGCTGCGCGGGCCGGAGACGAAAGCGACTACGGCTCACTGTCCTGCGGATGGCGAGTGGCTGGGTATTCGCTTCGCGCTCGGCACGTTCATGCCACGATTGCCCCCGGGGCGACTCATCGATGGCCACGACGTCACGCTGCCTGGCGCGACAACGCATTCGTTCTGGTTGAATGCATCGGCGTGGGATTATCCAGACTTCGAGAACGTGGAAGCATTCGTCGCGAGACTGGCGCGCGCCGGGATCATTACTCGCGATCCTGCCGTCGACGGCGTGCTGCGCGGTGGACCACGGGCGCACTCACAGCGTTCCGATCAGCGGTGTTTCCTGCGAGCGACCGGATTGAGCCACCGTGCCGTCCGTCAAATCGAACGCGCCCGTTACGCGACACATCTCTTGAAGGGTGGCATGTCGATCCTCGACGCGACGCACGAGGCCGGCTACTTCGACCAGCCCCACCTCACGCGCTCCCTCACGCGATTCATCGGGCAGACGCCTGCCGAGATCACCCGGGCGAAGAAGCAGCTGTCGTTTTTATACAAAACAGCGCCCCGGCCGTGAATCTATGATGCGTGACATGAACGCATCAGACAAAAAGCGGCTTATTACGAGTTACGTGCTTACGACGCTGGTCGCGCTGTTCCTGGCGTTCGACGCGGTGCTCAAGGTATTGAGGCTGGCGCCGGCCGTTCAAGGAACGACTCAGCTCGGTTACCCCGCGGAGCGCGTGTTCGTGATCGGGGTGATCGAGCTCATATGTCTGGTTCTGTATCTGGTGCCGCGCACGTCGGTGTCGGGAGCGCTGCTGCTCACGGGCTATCTGGGCGGCGCCATCGCCACGCATGTTCGTGTTGGTAGCCCATTGCTGGGCTACACCCTGTTTCCGATTTACGTGGCAGTGATGGTGTGGGGAGGTCTCTATCTGCGCGAACCACGATTGCGCGATCTGCTCCCGCTGCGCCGTCACGTTTCGGTGTCAGGCACCAGATCGTGAATTCACGTTTTCGGTGTCAGGCACCGAATCGTGAACGTTCACGTTCTGGTGTCAGACACCCAAATCGTGAATGCTCCTCTACTTCAACGGGATGAACGCCATCGCGTTGTTGGCGTTCATCGGGATTACGAGCTGGTTGGCGCCCGCGTCGTAACACATCGATGCCGGGTTCGGGATGTTCTGCGCGATGAGCTCGGCGGGTCGACCGGGACGAATGCGCGACACGCCGCCAAGCGTCACGCTGCTGACGTATTTCGTTCCGTCTTTCATGATCACCAGGCCGTCGTTGCCCGCTTGCACGGCGTTCTCCGTCTTCAGCAACTTCCCGTCCTGACCGAACGTCAGCACCTCGTTGTTGCCGATGTTGACCACGACGATGTTGCCCTTCTCGTCGAATGCGATGCCATTGGGCTGGCGCAGGGGAGCGCCCTGGATGAAGATCGAGGCCTGCCCGTTGGGCGTGATCTTCCACACCTGCCAGGTCGCCGGATCGGGGTTCTGTCCGCCCGCGCCGGTCTGCGTCGCGTAAATCGTCCCGTCGTCAGTCGCCTCGAGGTCGTTGAAGCCATTTGATTTTTCAACGCGTATCTCGCCCGCCGGGGCGCCGGTCTTCATGTCGAAGCGCCGGACGACGGACACCACGGGATCGTTGGGATTCGTGCCGCCATCACGATCGGCAAGATAGAGAACGCCGTTGGCGATGTCGCTGCCGAGCGGCTCGTTGAGTACCAGAGGCGTTGTCATGTTGCTGCGCTGATCGCCAGGATTCTGAATGCCGATCCATCGAGCCGTGTGAACCGAGCCATCATGATTGATGAACGAGATCCACGCGTTGTTGGTCTGCAGGTTCTGCCCGACACCGCGGTTCGGCACCACAATGACGTTTCGAGTCGGATCGTACGAGCAGCTCTCCGCCGAGTAGATCGCGCCGTAGACCTTGACGTTGTTCGACATCGGGGTGAACGCGCCGTCCGGGGCCGGATTGATCGGCAGGCCAAGGCGATTGCCGACAAAATACGGTTGCGGTCCTGCCGGCGCAGGCGCCTGCTGGGCCAGCGAACCGGCCGCAACTCCGATCAGCAGTGCAGTTGCACTGGTAAGCAACAAGGCCTGTCGTGTCATCCTGTCTCCTCGTGTGTGCGGGGGTGCGGTGATCGTGGGGCGAACTATTTCTTCAGCATTGCGTCGCGCGTCGCCTTGAACTCGTTACCCGGTTTCCACTCCGGGAACTTCTCGGCGTTGGCCACGCGATAGCCAACCGTGAACAGCAACTGCACATCGTCAATCGCGCCGGTCAAGTCCCAGTCAGGTTTTATCTCGTCGGACGGCGCGTGGTAGTCGTTGTTCGTGTACTCATCGCGCTTCTGCTGACTGTATTCGGCCGGCTTGCCGACGAAGTCGACGCCGGTGTCGGTATAGAGCGCAGGCACTCCCTGCTTCGCGAAGTTGAAGTGATCCGATCGGTAGTAGAAGCCTTTCTCTGACTCCGGGTCCGGACGCAGCGTGCGTCCCTGTTCGGCTGCCGCATCGCGCAGGTAGTCGTCGAGATCGGACGCGCCCATGCCGATCACGGTGATGTCCTTCGTTCGTCCCCATTGGTTGATGCCATCGAAGTTGATGTTGGCCAGTGTCTTCGCGAGCGGATATATCGGCTGCTCAGCGTAGTGCTGTGACCCGAGCAATCCCTGTTCCTCGGCGCCGATCATCAGGAAGAGGATGGACCGCTTCGGCCGCGGCATGACAGTCGTGAATCCGCGCGCGATCTCGAGCACCGACGCAACGCCCGATGCGTTGTCGAGTGCCCCGTTGTAAATCTTGTCGCCGCGCACCGGTGCGCCTTCGCCGAGGTGATCCCAATGCGCCGTGTAGACGACGTACTCGTCGCGCAACTGAGGGTCGCTGCCTTCGAGCCTGGCAAGCACGTTCTTCGACTCGATCGTCCGCATCGTGTTGCGGATGCCAAATGAGGCCCGCAGCTTGAGGGGCACCGGCCGGAAGTCGCGTGTGAGCGCCTGCTTCTTGAGCGCATCGAAATCCTGGCCGGCCTGTGCGAGCAGTTTCCTTGTCGCATCGAGCGTGAGCCATCCCTCGATCGAGGCTCGTCCCATGTTCTTGTCGGGAGCCACCAGGTCGAACCGCTCACGGAGATTGCCTTGCACGACTGCAAACGGATATCCGGCCGCGCCCGACTCGTGGACGATGAGGATGCCGGCCGCGCCGCGGCGGGAACCCTCCTCGAACTTGTACGTCCAGCGGCCGTAGTACGTCATCGCCTTGCCATTGAAGAGCGCGGCGTCGAGCTTCGACGAATCCGACGGATCTGGCACCTGCGGGTCGTTGATCAGAACGAGGATGGTCTTGCCTTTGACATCGACACCCTTGAAGTCGTCCCAGTTGAACTCGGGCGCGGTCACGCCGTAGCCGGCAAAGATCAACTCCGAGTTCTCGATGGACGCCGTGTCAGCCATCCGCTTTGTCCAGGCCACCACGTCATCGCGCCATCGGAAGGTCGTCGTTTTGCCGCCACCGGCGATGGTCAATGGTTTGGTGTTCGTCGCGGTGATGCCGACGAGCGGCAGGTCCTGGATGTAGGTGCCGTCGATATTTCCGGCGGCGAGGCCCATCTTCTTGAACTGATCCTCGAGGTACGTGACCGTGAGCTCTTCACCCTTCGACCCGGGCGCACGTCCGTCGAACTCGTCCGACGAGAGCACCTTGATGTGATCGAGCAGTTGCGCTGCGTCGAACGTCGGCGTCGTCGTAATCGCCGTTGCGGACGGCGCGCCGGCAGAGCCGGGAGCGCTGCCGGAGGAGCCCGAACACCCGTAGACGACAACGAACACAAGCAGCACAGGTAACCGACCCAGACCCATCAGAGCCTCCAAAAACACTATACCGTTCGGGCTCAGTTCTCGTTTATGGGGAACAGCGCAGGATGGGAGTCGAAGATTCTCGAGGGCGATCACGAAGATCACGAGACATGAGTCTTCGTGATCTTCGTGACCTTCGTGGCTTTCGTATTCTTCGTGGCCTTCGTGTCTCAGAAGTCGATCTGCGCTCCGAGCTTGAAGAAGCGCGGCGTGAGTACCGACGTCGGCGCAAGCCACGCCTGCGATCCAGTGGTCACTGCCGGATTGAAGTTCTGGTTGTAGGTCAGGATCGCGTTCGAGTTCGTCAGGTTGATGATGTCAACACCGATGTTGTACCGCATCCGTCCGAACGTCAGGATCTTGGCGAAGCGCAGGTCGAGCGCGTTCACGCGATCGCCCCACACCTGACCAGGCGCCACGAGGCTGATCGGCACCGTCGTGCCCACGACGTTTGCCGGCCGGCCAAGAGCGGCAGACACGAGCGACACCGGCGCGTTCCAGGTTGCCCCCAGAACGCCACCCTGATCGCTGCGCAGTGTTCCGGCGACCGAGACGTCGATCTTCGGGACCATGTAGCTGCCAAGCGCCGTCGCCTTGGTGATGAAGCCGGGGTCGCTGTGGCAATACGGATTGCCGGGATTCACCGCCGGGCTGACCCCCGCCGTCGTTGTCAACTCGGGAACGACGGCGCGTACCGCGCAGTTGTCCTGGGTAGTCTTGCCTGTGTTGATGCCGCCCTGGAACTGCACGCCACGACCCAGCCGCGCGCTGATGTTGAACAGCATTCCGTTGTAGCGCTGGTACTGTTCACCGATGTCGTCAGCCAGCGTGATGTTGTTGCTGGTCTGTCCGAACTTGCTGGCGACGACGTTGTTGAGGTCGTTCACGGTGTAGCCGCCGCCGCCAGGTAGGCGCGGATCCGACGGTGCCGTGATGCTATACGGCGTGTAATCGGCGGCCGTCGTCAGCAGGTTGTCTGTGATCGTGAAGTTGTTCAGCCAGCGGCGGAAGTAGCCGACTTCGACCGAGAGTCTTGGCAGCACCTGCTGCTGAACCGATGCGCCGATCTGCCAGTCGTTCGAGCGCACGCTCCATCCACTGAGAATCTTCGGATCGATGTTCGCGGTCGTTTGCGTCGTCGTGCCGAACGTCTGCGCGTTACTGGCCGCACAGATGTCGCCGCCTACGGCTGTCAGGTTCTGCGCCGCCTGATTTCGCAGGTCGCAATCTGGCACCCAGTTGCCGTTGGAGTCGGTCCAGCCGCGCGAAGCGGTAGTCGCGATGCGGCCGATCGGGTTCGACAGGATGTAGTTGTTGTTGTTGCTCGTCGGCTCCAGGTACTTGCCGAAGTTGACCTTCACCGCAGTCTTCCCGTTGCCGAACAGGTCGTATGCGATGCCGCCGCGTGGCGAGAGGTCGTTGTAGCCGGTCACGCCATCCGTCTTCGGGAAGACGATCGGGTTGGCGAGGAACGCGGACGCCGGGATCGTCTGTTCTGGAGAGAAGCTCCAGTTGTGATCGAAGCGCAACGCGCCTTGCAGCGTCATCCGCCCCAGCGTCCACTGATCCTGGACGTAGAACGATGCGTTTCGCGTCCGATAGCTGATCGTGTACGGCAACAGACTCTGCTGGAGCGAAATCGGGACGCCGTTGCTGGTTGTGTAGATCAGGTTCAGATCGTTGGTGTGATTCTCGAGATCGGAGACGAGCGCCACGCCCCCGTACCCGACCTTCAGGTTGTGGGCGCCGGTGACGTAGGAGACCGAGCCACGCCAGGTGTACTGCGCGTCCCAGCTATGTCCCCAGTTCGCCGAGCGATAAGTCAGGTTGGGAATGCCGCCGTTTGCCGAGCACCCGGCAGCGCACTGTTCGGTGATTCGCGCGAGCGGGCGCGTGGTGTTGCCCGGGCTCTCTCTCGGGCCGAAGGGCGACTGATAAAGGCCAAGGCCCGCGTCAATCAGCATGCGGTTGGACAGCGTGGACTGATACGTGAGCAGGCGTACGCGCGGATGCGTGGCCAGATAGCCGCCGGTCTCAGGTGACGTCGTGGACGTCAGACCGCCGAGTCCAAGGGGACCGTAGACAGCCTCGTCTTCCGGCTGCTGACGGCACCCATCAGCGGTGCTGTTGAAGGTGGCGCCGTTGCACGGATGCTGCTCGTCCCAGTGGAAGTTGATCTTGTCGCGCGATGATGCCTGGATCGTGAAGCGGGCGCTGTACAGCCGCCAGCTCTCCGTGCCACGCACTTCCCGTGTGCGATCGGGTACGTAGAGGAACTTTGTCGGATCTCCCGCATTGAGGTTGGGGTAGATGTTCGGAATCGACCGGTACTGGCCTTCGTCGCGCGCGGTGACGTAATACCAGATCCGATCCTTCATGATCGGTCCGCCGACGCCGCCGGTGAAATCCCACTGCTTGAGCAGCTTGCCTGGCACCGTGAGGCCGAGAGCCTGCAGTTCCGGGGTGTAGTTGCTGTTGACCCACGACTTCGGCACGCCGCTCAGATATGCGGCACCTCTGATCGTGTTTCCACCGCTCCTCGGGATGATGCTCAACGAGGGACCACCGACCTCCGTCTCTCCAAGACCACCGGAGGTCGTCGTCACCACTTCCTGCGCGTTGGAGATGTCGGCCACGTAGGTCGAGACGCCGCTGCCGCCGAGTCCGGCTCCCGCGTTGAGGCCATCCACCTGCATACGTCCTTCGTTGTTGCGTCCGCCAGCGCCGCCGAACACAGTCATCTGCGGCGTGACCTGGATATCCGTGGGACCGCCACCGATGGTGACGATGCCGGGAATCAGGAGTGCCGTCGCTGCCCACGAGCGTGCCGTTGGTATCGCCGTGAGGACTTCATTGGTGATCGTTGTCTGTCGTCGGATGCTCTGCACGTCGACGATGGGCGACGCCCCGGTGACCGTGAGGGTTTCCGTGACTCCGCCGACGGCAAGCTCCCCATCGATCTGTGCCGTGAACGATCCGGTCAGTTCGATGCCGTCGCGTTTCACCTGGTTGAATCCTGGCAACGAAAACGTCACCGAGTAAGTCCCTGGCGGGAGATTGACGATGCGGTACAGACCGCTTGCGTCGGACACAGCCGTACGAACTTTTTCAATGAGTGCGGGGCTGGATGCTTCGACCGTTACCCCAGGCAGTGCGGCGCCTGAGGTGTCACGAGTAGAGCCCGCGACCGACGCCTGTGCGGACGCCGTCGAGGGTAGAAGGGTCAGTACTGCAACGAGGAGCACGCCCCACAGACAACTGCGCATTCACTTGCCTCCAGTCAGATTTGCGGACAAACTCGGCGCAACACGGCGCGTTCGTAAGCCTATACCAGAACCGCGGCTTATTGCTGTGCTGGCTGCACACGCTGCAGGCGTAGGAATTTCACAAGTTACTCGAAGATCTCGGCATTGAGGCGCGTGCAGGCTGGACCATGCGTTGGTGCGTTGTATGCACTACGAAGCCAACGTCCCAAATACCCGGGGTTTGCCGAGCGCTTTTCGTCGAGCTCTGGTGGGTGAATGGGGACTGACTATAAAATGTCACACCTCAACAGAAGTACGCCTGACGGCTCGAAGCGGACTCGCGAAAAAACACGGTCCTCAAACGAGGAGCAACTCAGGGTACGACGATGATCGGAGCACCTGCGGAACGGCCTCACCAGCCGGACACAAATGATCAGGTCGAGTGGGACCTTCCACTGCGGCCGCACAGCGATCCGCCGTCCGTAGCATCGCGACCGCCCGGGCACCAGCCTGATTGGGATCGTCCCGAAGGCATCGACTTCACCGAAGTCGAATACGAATACGAGCCGAAGCTGGGCCCCGTGCGTCTGATGGCCTACGCCGGCGGTATCGTCGCGATGGCCGTCGCCTCGGTGTGGCTGGTGGCGCATGCCACGAATCGCAGCCCATTCCGGACGTGGACCTGGTCAACGCCGGATCTCTCGGCGCTTCCCGCGCCACAGGTTTCCGATCAACTCAAGCGTCTGCCGGGCGAACTCGCGCGTGTACCCGAGGAGCTCGCAAAGGTGCCTGCCGAAACGAAGCGCCTTCTGGCTCGCGCAACAGAGGCAGTCACACCCCCTCCATCTGCGGCGAAGCCCCCGGCTCCCGCTCCGACTGCGGAGAAACCGCCCGCTCCTGCTCCGTCTGTGGCGAGCCCGCCAGCTCCAACTTCGTCGATAGCGAAGCCGCCATCTCCGTCTCCGTCTGTAGCGAAGCCGTCGGTTCCCGCTCCATCTGCGGCAAGAACGCCGGAGCCTGGACCGGCGCCTGCAGCATCAGCGCGTCGCGACGATCTGCCGGAATTGCCGCCGAAGCCCGCAGTTCCTCCGTTTGCAGCGCGGCGAGTTACTGCGCCGCCGCCGGTTGTTGGTACGCCCGCGCCCGCCAGCATCCCGACGCCGCCCTCCGTAGCCAAGGCCGCACCGCCTGTTGTCACTCCACCTGTTGCCAAGGCGACAACGCCTGAAGCACCTCGGACTGCGACTGCGACTTCCAAGCCCACGACCGCGCCGCCGCCGCGCCCTGCGCCGTCCACGCGTCCGCTGGTACCGCTCACAACGTCTGCAAACCCGACGCCCACGCAACGCGCCGCGGCGGCCGCCGCCGCCGCAGCTCCGGCACCGGCACCGGCCACGGCCCCGGCGCCCACGCCGCGCGCGGCGGCTGAGAACGCAGTACGTCCGTCACCTGCTTCACCGGCTCCCGCTGACGTCTCGCCCTCACCGAGTACACCTGCCGCGAGCGCGACTGCGGCTACTGGAACTGTCGCGGCCGCAGGAGCACCAACGCCCGAGGCACCCTCCGAATCTTCTTCGACGGCGGCCCTGGTATCGTCGGCGGCGCCGCGATCGGCGCTGGTCGAGGCCGATGCGGCGATTCGCAATGTGTTGGGCCGTTATCGAACGGCGTTCAACGTCCTCGATGCACGCGCGGCCAGCGACGTCTGGCCGACTGTCGATCAGCGAACGCTGAACAGAGCGTTCGATCAGCTCGCCGAGCAGAACGTCTCGTTCGACAATTGCGCCATCGACGTCAAAGGCGTGCTGGCGCAGGCACACTGCACGGGGACCATACGCTTCGTGCCGAAGATCGGCAGCCGTAGCGCGCAAGTCGAGCCGCGACGCTGGGATTTCACGCTGCGGAAAGCGTACAGCGGGTGGGTCATTCACGAAGTCAGAGCCCGCTGATCGTGCAGCAGTGCGAAGGGGTCAGGCCCCTTCGCAGAATTTCACGCGCTTCCAATCAGCGCGCGACGCACGATCGAATGAAGGTATCGAATCTCATCGTCACCCAGGCCCTGACCGAATGTGATCAGGCCGCGCTGCGTCTTGATAGTGATCCCGCCTCCGGGGACAAGCCGGCTCAACGCCATCAGGACGCGTTCGGTTCGCGGATCGAGCGGCTCGTCGCCGGCACCGTGCCGTGTTGAACTCACTACCGATCGACTGCTGCTGAAGTCGATATCCAGGATCTCCGGCGCGGTGATCAATTTCTCCGGACTGGCCTTCCATGCGCCCTGTTCCTGGATGCGGATGCCATTTGCCGACGCGGTGACGCGCGTGCCGCCACGACGCGCGCGCAGCAATCCGCCGACGAGAGTCGTTGCCGGCAGGATGCCAAAGAACAGAATGAGAAATCCGAGAAACACCCACCCTATTGGATCGGGAGTTCGTGTCTGACGGAAAAACTGACTCAGCGGACCGACGAACCACATGACGAAGGCGATGGGAATCAAGGACAACGGGATCCAGATGATGTGTGTCCGCGGGATCGGAATCGTGATGTGCACGGAACCCTGATCGTGACGGACCATGCTCCGCGCGTCTGCGGGACGTTCGGTCGATACGATTTCCGAGCCGTCTAACCGGAGGCGTTGCTGTAACGGTAAGGCGGCCTGTCCGGCGGACAGGCGCACTCGATGATCGCTCGTTGCATCCTCGAAGTCGAATCGAAGGAGGTCGGCCACCGCCAAGGCGCACGCGCGAGCGTCGCCGTACTCCGTCGAGCTGCGTAGCTGAAGGTTCTTGCCCGCTCTCGCTTTCAAACTGACTGGGAACTTGTCGGCGCTGTCGGAGTCACCCCTGACGAACTCGACGACAACGGCGGTGTAGTCGTCGACCCGTTGCGTATCGGAGTGCATGGGTACCAGCAGCCCCCATTGCCGGGTGACCTCGCGCCTGGTCCCGTCGATCGACGTCCAGGCCCGCCCGAAGCACAGCACGCCGCCGACCGTCGTGAACAGGAGACCTATGAAGGGCAGCGCCTGCGCGCCGGGGGCGTCACCATCGCTCGAGATCGTGACCAAACCCAGGCTGGCCAGGAGCATGTATACGCCGGCGGCAAAAAACGGCAGGCCGAATAGCGCCAGGCATCCGCCGCCTTCGCGAATCTGGATGCGGTCCGGCGCGACCTGACGGAATGACGGACGCATCACCCGGCTTATCGGGCTTCTGGCCGTGAAACATGTGCCCGAGGGTACAGGGGGAACGATCAGGCGCAATGTGTGCCGATCCGCACAGGGTTACTACGCACCGCCACGCCTTTTTCGCAAATACACGCATTGCCCGCGGATTTCGAGGTCTGTCAAGGCGACAAGGGATCGGCGTGGAACTTGCCGATGCTCCTGCAGGAAGGACACCGTGGCGCAACGATCGATCGAAATGCTTATTGGCCGGCTCATCACCGACGAACGATTCCGAACCGACTTCCTCTCGGCACCAGAGGACACGTTGAACGACCTGTGTGCCCTCGGGTTCGATTTGAGTCGCGCCGAGATCGCTGCGCTCCTGAACACGGATCCGGCCTTGTGGATTCGCGCCGCCAGCCAGATTGATCCGAGGCTGCAGAAGGTCAATCTGAGTGTGAACGAGTCCCGCTAGATACGAGCCTCGGCTGGTCTGACGACCCGCCGCTACATGGGGATATGAACATGCGCCTCGAAAGACCCGCGCACCTCCGCGATCAGAAACTCGTCGTCATCGTCGGCGGCGGCTTCGCCGGTCTCAACACCGCGAGACGCCTGGCCAACGTGCCCGGTGTGCGCGTGATGCTCATTGACAAACGCAATCACCACCTGTTCCAGCCGCTGCTGTATCAGGTCGCCACGGCGGGACTGAATGCTGCCGACATCGCGGTGCCCATCCGTCGTCAATTCCGCCACGCCTCGAACGTCGAGATCCATCTGGGCAAGG
>Ga0207691_10000566_pt1 | contig 37013 bp, 29 predicted proteins | sample KBSM13metaG_FD_184327 | JGI IMG/M metagenome (GOLD analysis project Ga0207691, IMG submission 184327) | Miscanthus rhizosphere microbial communities from Kellogg Biological Station, Michigan, USA - KBS M1-3 metaG (SPAdes) (version 2) | ecosystem: Host-associated > Plants > Roots > Rhizosphere >...
CAAGCACCCCGTTAGTCCCAGTAGTCGCCTGACAGGGATTACCTGTCTCCGCCCCCGACAAATCCCCGTGATCATGGTGATCATCCCGATTTCAAGGGAGACGAATTTTGTCAGCACAAAGAAGGGCCGTATCCCTCCGTGCCGGGATACGGTGTGCAGGCTAAGGGCGCTGGAAGCGATGAAATTGGGGTGTGTACATTGTGCACATTTTGGGCTTCGCATCGGGGCGTATGTGGGTCGGTTCGGGCCGGATTCCGCATGTTACCGGGAGTTCCCAGTGTTTGTGGGGGAGGGAATGCAGTTCGAGTCCCACCTCGGGCACGTGTTTTCCCTGTTCAGGGGCTTGTGGGCCGCTGACTGTGTACAAATCTCCTTTATGGGCCCCTGCGGGGGCCCCATTTTTGTTGGCGGCGGCTGGTCTGGCGGCTCCTTCCCTGGACTTGGACAGCGGACCTGCTTGCTCCTTCATGGGCGGGAGCGCTTGGAACTGCATGACCTGCTGCGACTTGGGATCACTCGGGCCTCACGTCTTGCTGTTTGTGTCGGACCTGGTCGGCCTTGTGCCTATTCGTGTCCCGGAGTTGTGGTGACGGCATGACCTGAGGGAAGTTTCTGGGAGATTTCTGGTCCTCGATTCGTTCTTTTTCTTGGCCGGAGAGAGGTGGGCGGGCGTTTGTCCGGCAAAGGTTGTGTGGACCTTGTCCACGCCAATGTAACGTGATGCCGTAGAACACCGGTCAACCTTCTGCCCTGGTCCAGGCGAGAGCCGGAAAGGAGAAGCGATGAACACCCCTCCATACCTGCGCTGGGACGAATCAGGCCAGCAGCAGCTCCTCGCCCGGGCTGAAGCGCTGCTCCAGCGGCGACGACGGTGCCTGCTCGGAATAGCCGGGGCGCCCGGTGCCGGAAAATCCACCATCTCCGTATGGCTGCTGGAGCACCTGCTCACCAACCATCCTCGGCAGGTCGCCCTGGTCCCCATGGACGGATATCACCTGGCGCAGTCGCTGCTCGAGTCCCGCGGGCTGGAGCACCGCAAAGGCGCTCCGGACACCTTCGACGGTGCCGGCTACGTCGCGTTGCTCCGCCGGCTACGCTCAGAGACCTCGCGGGAGATCTTCGCGCCGGTGTTCCGCCGCGAAGTCAACGACGCGATCGCCGGGGCCATCGCCGTCCCGCCGGAAACACGCCTGATCATCACCGAAGGCAACTACCTGCTCTTAGACGAGGCCCCATGGAACGAGGTCGCATCCCTCCTGGATGAAACCTGGTTCGTGGAACTCGAACAGGGCGAACGCCTGCGCCGGCTCACCGCCCGGCACCTAAGATTCGACAACGACGCCGCCATCGCCGAATGGCGCGCAACCGGCAACGACGAACGCAATGCCCGCCTGGTAGCACCAGGAAGCCAACGCAGCACACTCGTCATCGAACACACACCCGCGACCGTCTCGGCGCCCGGCCGCGAGTAAGCGGCCAGAAACCCAGCCGCGGCTTCAGCGGGACTGCGGCGTTACTCACTGCCTGGAACACAAAATGCCCCCGATTTTCTTTGATGAGTGCCCACCCTAACGTGCCTTCGTAGCCCCTTCTGAGCGGCGGCTTGTCATTGTCACGGCTATCGGCGGCGTAGGCAGACTCACAGACTGCGGTAGTGACAGACTTCCGGTGTTGTGAACGCATTCCTCCCGTCTTGCGAAATGCAGGCAAGCCGCAGTTCTGTGCACGGGGTTGGTGCTGGTGTTTTGGGTCTTGCTGTCAGGGCCGACGGGGGATTGGACGGTTTATTGAATACGCAACATCTGCCACGGACGCGGCTGTCCCGTCCTCGTCTGATTAGGAGGCCGTCGCGTTGGCCGGTGGTGAATTATCCAGGCCCAGCCAGGCCAGGGCTGCGGCGACGAGGGCTTCGGTTCCGGTCTTTAGGGTCGGCTGGAGGACGGGCAGGAACATCGGCGAGTGGTTGGCCGGAACGTCATCCAGCACCCGGCCGTCCCGTACGGCAGCCCTGTAGGTCTGCGGGTCCGTTCCGCCGATGCCCCAGTAGGTGTAGGGGATGTTGCCGGTCCGCGGAATATCGCTAAAGTCCTCGCTGGCGGTCTGGAGCTCGAGGCTGCCGGCCCGGTCGCCGAAGTAGGTGCTGAAGGCCCCGGCTACGCGAGCGGTTGTTGCCTCGTCGTTGACGGTGAGCGGAAAACTGTCGAAGGTTTCGAAGTCCGGTTCTTTGGGGGAGCCGCTGGCGGCGCACTCGGCTTGGACGGCACGTCGGACAGAGTCGAGAATCCGCTGCCGGGTGGCGTCGGTGTAGGTGCGCAGGTTCAGTTCCATGACCGCCTGGTCGGGGATGATGTTGCTCTTGGTTCCGGCGTGAAGGCTCCCGACGGTGAGGACGGCAGGTTCGGTGGGCGGGGTTTCGCGGGAAATGATTGCCTGCAGGCGAAGGACGATCATGGCGGCTAGCACGACAGGATCAATAGTGTTCTGCGGCATTGAGCCGTGGCCGCCGCGGCCGTGGACTGTGATGCGGAGGCTGTCGGCGCTGGATAAGACCGGGCCGGACCGGGTGGCGACGTGGCCCGAGACTCCGGGCAGCACGTGCTGGGCGAGTGCGACGTCGGGCGGGGGGATGCGATCAAGGAGGGCGTCGGCGAGCATGCCGCGGGCGCCGTCGCCGGTTTCCTCGGCTGGCTGGAACAGGGCAACGAGCGTGCCTCGCCACTTGTCCTGGTGCTCGGCGAGCAGTCTGGAGGCGCCCAGCAGGCATGCGACGTGAACGTCGTGTCCGCAGGCGTGCATGACGGGCACACGGTCCCCGCCCTGGTCCTGGGCTGTGATGGTGCTTGCGTAGTCTGCGCCGGTCCGTTCCTGCAGGGGCAGCGCGTCCATGTCGGCCCGGAGTAAAACCGTTGGCCCGTTGCCGTTTTGCAGCACCGCAGTGACTCCTGTTCCCCCGATACCGGTCTCCGTTTGGAAGCCGTAGGAACTCATGCTGCGCGCCACGTTGGCGGCGGTGCGGTGTTCTTGGTGTGAGAGCTCAGGGTTTTGGTGGAGGTCCTTGTAGAAGTCCTCCTGTTCCGGGCGGATTGACTCGTAGTGTTGCAATATCTGTTCGGTCGCGGCCACAAGGTCTCCTTTCGTCCGGCTCGAGCGTCCTGCCCTGCCCCCCAACCTACGCCGGGCCGGTCCCACCTGCTAGGTCTTGCCCGGTTTGCGACGACGTCACGCAGCAACCCCCGCCGACCCCTGTGGTGACGCCCAGCAGGGCGGCCGAAACGGGGTTGATGCCCGCGTCCCGGGCCGTGGCTGCTCCGGTAGTACAGAACAGTGCCAGGCCGCCGGCGTCAAAGATCAGCAGTGTCCGCGGGAACCGCTGGACACGGCGTGCGAAAAAGTAGACCAGCAGTGCAGCGGCCACCGGCGGGACCAGGTACACCGGCTGGGTGAAAGGCGTCGGGGCCGATGATCAGGTCCCGCACCACGCCGCCGCCGAGCCCGGTCAGCGACCCCAGCAAGAGCGAGCCCACTATGTCAAAGGCCCGCCGCGCGGCCAGCAGGCCCACCGGCGCTTTCTTAGGGAGCGCTTTCGCGCCCTGAGCGGCGGCTCCGTCTTTGGCCATCAGTCTCCTCGCTCCCGAAGTTGACCTAAAGCGGTTGGGATTTCGTATGCCCGAGGACAGACCAAATTGGTGGAAGCTTTACATAAGATCCGCTATCAGCTCCCGCCCTGCAGAGTGGCCCATGGCCGATAGCGGAGGTGCCATCCCGGCGCCGTGATGCTGGACTCCTTGGCTGCTTCGGGGGAATAGCGGGGGCAGCGGCGGTCTTGTTCTAACCGGGCGTCGACAACCGGCTGCCTCGTGAAAGGACCTCATTGCCCACTCCCTTTATCCCGTTCACCATGCGCGCTATTGTCCGCGACGACCACAAGCGCTCTTTCCGCACGGACATAGAACGTCTTACCGGCGGTCATCGCGGGTGGGCGCCGCTGGATGTCGTCAAATCCACCGACACCCAGGCGCTGCTGCGAGGAGCGATCGCTCAAAGCGTTCACACCGCTACGGACGCGAGCCTCGCCCGCTACCTCCAGGATCGCTTTGTCGCTGATAACGATATTTATTTGGATCTCACCGTCTGCATCGGACGCTAGCAGACGCCCACGCAAGCCCCGGACCACGCTGGTCCGGGGCGTTTCCATGTGATCGAAAGGCAGCCGGGCACGTACCGTCGCGCCCCTTGAAGGCATCGTGGCCAATTAGTGCAACGCTCTGGACCATGCAGCGGCAGCGCTGAATGACGTGGCGTCCCCGGCTGTGATGCGGGTGTGAGGCAGGGAAGGTGTTCCAACCAGTGAAAGTCCAGGTGGGACTGCAAGGCGGGACATCCTAGGGTTGAAATTCCTCTACTCCCGCAGACCGGGTAGTCAATGCCAGCAACGGACGGAGCCCCATTGGTTGACATTGCAGTCGAGCAGGTTCGGCAAGTAACATCTCCCGCAGCCATCACACCGGTTATTCCGGGTTTCCACCCTGACCCCACAATCTGTCGGGTCGGCTTCGACTATTTCCTGGCAACGTCGAGCTTTGAGTACTTCCCCGGAGCGCCGATCTTCCACAGCCGGGACCTCGTAACTTGGGATCAGATCGGGAACATCCTCACCCGGCGGAGCCAGTTCGCTGTTGGGGACGGGCGTCCTTCAGGCGGGATCTTCGGCTCAACGCTCAGGCATCACAACGGTGAATTCTGGTTCGTCACCACGAACATGAGCGACTTCGGTGGCGGTCATTTGCTGTTGCGGTCCAAGGACGCTGCCGGCCCGTGGAGCGACCCAGTACAGATACCGGGAACGCTGGGCATCGACCCGGATATCGCGTGGGACAGCGACGGAAGTTGTTACCTCACCTGGGTGGGGTTCGGCCCCGGCGAGAATGAGTCCGGTATCGTCCAGGCGCGGCTGGATCCCGACGCTGGCCGCCTCTTGGAATCTCCCAGGAAGGTGTGGCAGGGAACAGGGTTGGCCTACCCGGAGGGGCCGCACCTGTATGAGGCGGGCGGCTGCTGGTATCTGGTTTTGGCCGAAGGCGGCACGGAACGCGGTCATGCCGTCTCTGTCAGCCGTGGCAGCAGTCCCGCAGGTCCTTTCGAACCGCATCCGAACAACCCCATCCTCAGTCATCGCAGCATGGCGGCGCCCGTCCAGAGTGTCGGCCACGCGGACCTGGTCGAAACGGTCGATGGTGATTGGGCCGCGGTCTACCTCGGTGTTCGTCCCCGAGGCGTTGTTCCTGGCTTTCACGTCCTGGGTCGAGAAACTTATGTTGCGGGTATCTCCTGGGACCAGGGTTGGCCGCGGTTCGATGAGGACCGTTATCAGGTTCCCGTCGTCGGGTCTTCGTTTATTGACGATTTCTCTTCAGACAGCCTTCACCCGCGGTGGATTTCACCCGGCCAGGACCCGGCTTCGTTTACGGCCGAAACCCCCGAAGGTCTCCTTATCAGGCAGAGCCAGACTGGCAACGTTCCCATCTTGGCAACCAGGGTCCTCGGACACGTTTGGGATGCACGCGCGTCAGTTCTACTCTCGGGTGACGAGGCGGTCAGGTTCCTCCTGAGGATGGACGACTTCCATTGGTATGGCATCGAAGCCTCCGGACGCCAAATCCGGGTCGTGGCCCAGATCGGACCCCTTCAGCAGGTGGTAGCGACAGCGGAAATCGACCCAGCCCCTGGACCATTTCAGCTGGAAATCGCATGCAACGACTCACCCTTGGCGGGCCAACCGGGCATAAATACTGGGCCGGACGAAGTCACATTGGGCTTTCGAGAGCACGGCGAGCTGACGACGCTCGCGCGGATGGACGGCCGGTATCTGTCCACAGAGGTCGCCGGCGGGTTCACCGGCCGCGTTGTCGGACTGGCGGCAACCAGCGGCAGCATTATCATCGAACGGTTCGAATACAACCATCACGATTAGCGCCGCTCGAGTTCGTCCATCCCTGAGAGTCTCCGGCCCCATTTAAGGCACGATTGCGCTCTCCCAGCCAGTGCGACCGCCGGCGGTTCTCCAGGATCAGTGGCAGAAGGGCCGCAGGGGAGGCAGCAACGGCGGCGGCCTGCAGGGCTTCCTCGGCCTCCCCGTATCCCCAGAGTGCGAATATTGTGGGGATTCCGTGGATAGCTGCTCCCGCGACGTCGTAGCTTCGGTCTCCGACCATTGCGGGACTGGAGATGTCTACGCCTGTGGAATGGAGCCGAAGCAGCAATTCGGCGATGACGTCTGCCTTGCTCGCTCTTCCCTCGCTATCTGACGCTCCGCACACGGTGATGAAGTGGCAATCAATTCCGAACATTCGCGCCAGTCTTATTGCTTGATCTTCAACCTTGGATGTGGCTACGGCCATCGGAATGCCGGCCGAATGTAGGCGTTCGAGTAGATCGATGATCCCGTCGTAGGGGCTGGACTGTTCGGCGCCATGATCGGCGTACGCTTTGCGATAATGTTGGAGGGCCTTTTGGGCCGTCTTTTCGTCCAGTTGTGAGACTGATCTGAAGGACTCGATCATGGGCGGACCAACGAATCGGCGCAGTATGTCCATGCTGGGGACCGGCGCGCCCACAGCTGCCAATGCCTGTGCAGCACTTGTTGTAACGCCCGGTGCTGAATCCAGGAGCGTGCCGTCCATGTCGAACAAGATGCAGCTAATGCCAGTGAGAGATGGCCGGGCTTGATGAAGTGTCATTTTTTCGAGGCTTTCGGTCTTGAAGTTGTTTCCGTTCCGGTTGGGTCCGGGGGATTATTGCTGTGAAGGGCAGGCATGGATCGAGTGAGTCTTGATCAGATTGATCAGAGGATTCTTGCGGAGCTTACGAAGAACGCTCGCATGAGCCATGCAGAGCTGGCGACCAAAGTCCTCCTTTCGAGGAACGCTGTGCGCCAGCGGATCGAGCGGATGGAACGGCAAGGGTATATCCAGGGGTACACGATTGTTGCCGGCCCTCCGGGCCAGGGCCCGGTGTCCGCCTTCCTGATGGTTTACAGGAAGGACCGGGTGCGGGGGGCGGACGTCATCTCCGTGTTGCGGTCCATTCCCGAGGTGGTTCTGTGCGATGTCGTGAGCGGTGACTTTGATCTTCTGGTGAGGGTCGAGGCCCGGTCGCTGGAGAGGGTTCAGGAGATCTGGGAGCAGATCGCTGCTATTCCCGGAGTCACGGACACGGTGACGGCCATGACGCTTTCCAGTTTCATCAGGCGGGGCGCCGGAGGTGCCCGCGCCACGGAGTGAAAGTGATCAGACTCCGGTCATGTTTGGATTTCTGACAGGCAGCACGGGGGAGTCCAGCAGTGACCGAGCTGCGTCCCGATCCAAAGGTTCTTTCTGGTGACGATGTCCAGAATGGTTGATCCGTCCTGGAGGGCTTCCTTGGTGCGCAGTTTTGTGCCGGCTGCTCGGAGGAACTGGAGGGGCGCAGGCCCTCGGCCGCGCCCCTCCAGTTCGATCAGTTCTTGATGCAGATGACTTTGGGCTGGGTCATCTCCTCATACGCGAAATGGACGCCCTCCCTGCCCATGCTCCCGTACTTAGCCCCGCCGAATGGCATGCCGTCGAACCGGTAATCAGAGGAATCATTGATCATGACGCCGCCTGCTTCGAGCTGGCGGGCCGCATCCATGGCCCTGGCCAGGGAGTCGGTGAATATGCCCGCATGAAGACTGAACTCGATGGCATTGGCGACGTCGATGGCCTCTTCGAAGGTGTTGAATTTACGAAGCATGACCACAGGGCCGAAAACCTCCTCCCTCCACAAGCTGCTGTCCGCCGGTACGGCTTCCAGGACGGTCGGCTGAAGCACATTGCCGTCCGTGACGTTGCCTGAGAGCAGGACGGCGCCGGCGCCGAGGGCCACGTCCAGTTTGGACCGGAGCTCCTGCAATGCTGTGGGGCTGATCATGGGTCCGACATCCGTCTGTTCATCCGATGGGTCTCCGGCAACCAACCGCGCCGTTGCCTCCAGGAAGCGCTGGCGGAACGCGCCGTACACGGGGGCGGCCACGAGGATCCGCTGCACCCCCACGCAGTTCTGGCCGGCGGCCCAAAATGCTCCGGAGACGCAGGATGCCACGGCTTTCTCGATGTGTGCATCGTCCAGGACGATCACGGGTGCGTTTCCGCCGAGATCCATGGAAAGCTTCTTCAGGCCTGCCGTGCGGGCGATACTCTCCCCAGTGGAGAACCCCCCGGTGAAGGACACCATTCGTACGTCCCGGGACCGAATGATTTTTTCGGCCACTTCCCGGTCGCCGTGAACAATCGTGAGGGCTTCCGGCGGGAGGCCGGAGCTCACGAGGGCGTCCGTGAGCAGCTGGGCTGACAGGGGAGTCAGCGCAGAGGGTTTGAGGATCACGGCGTTTCCTCCGGCGATTGCCGGGCCGATCTTGTGTGCCACCAGGTTGAGGGGGTCGTTGAAGGGAGTGATCGCGGCAATGATGCCCAGTGGTTCGCGGGAGTACCATCCTGTGCGGTCCTCTGAGCCCTCGTAGGAGTCAAAGGGTATGACTTCACCGGCGTTCCGGCGTGCTTCGGCAGCCGAGAGGCGGAGCGTGTTGACCGCGCGCAGTACTTCCTTCCGCGCCTGGCGGATCGTTTTACCGGCCTCGGACACAATTGTTTGCGCGAACTCCTCGTTGCGCTGCTCGATCTCCGTTGCGGCGCCGTCCAGTATCTTCCCGCGTGCGTTGCGGGACAGAGCCCGTGCCTTCCGGGCGCCGATGCGGGCCGTTTCGATCACGGCATTGCCGGCGGTGGCTTCGGTCAGCGAAACCGCGCCGACCACTCGGCCGTCGTAGGGGCTCATCACGTCGCGGAACTGCGGCAGCGCCGTTTCCGTCGAGCACAGCGTTGATTCAGACATTTGCGGCTACTTCCTTGCTGGCTGCGTGCATTGCGATGATGTCAGAGAGCAGGGCGTAGGCGGTCTCCACACGGCCGGCTCCCGGTCCGGAGACGGTTACGGGGCCCAGAAGGTCGGTGTCGAAGGACACGGCATTGGTTGCGCCGGAAACTCCGGCCAGCCCATGGCTGAGGGGGAGTGCTACGGGGGAGACGCCTGCGGTCACTGACCCGTCCGGGTTCCGCCGCGCTGAACCCACGAGCTTCCAGCGGCGTCCCTCGCGGGTTGCCTTCTGGATATTCTCCGGCGTCACTGTCGAAATCCCCTCCCGCTGAACGTCCTTTAGTTCGATGCCTGCGTCGAGCAGCTCGTTGGCGAGGATCAGTACCTTGAGCTGAACGTCGTATCCCTCGATGTCTGCTGCGGGATTGGCTTCGGCGTAGCCGAGTTCCTTTGCCTCGCTGATGGCCTCTTCGAAGTCCAGTCCGGATTCCATCCGCCCGAGCACATAGTTGCTGGTGCCGTTGAGGATGCCTTCGAACCCGTTCAGCTTCAGCCCCGCGAACATTTTCTTGGCCAGGCGGATGACAGGAGTGCCGCTCATGACGGCACCCTCGAATTCGAAGTGCACGCCGTTCTGTTCGGCCAGGGCGGTCAGTTCGGCGCCGCGGAGGGCAACCGGGCCCTTGTTCGTCGTGCAAACGCTCTTGCCGGATTCGAGGGCCCAGCGTACGTGCGAAACTGCTGGCTCGCCGTCGTCGGGATTCGTGAACGTGGCCTCGCAGATGATGTCGGCGGTGCAGTCACGGATAACTAATTCGTTATTGGTGTCCGCGGACCCGCCATGGGCGGCGAAGGTTTCGCTTCCACCGTCCAAATTGAGTGCGATGCCGAGGTCGATCCCCTCGGGCTGGACCAGCGAGCCGAGACGCAGGTCGGTGATGGCCACGACACGCAGGCCGAAGCCCAGCTCGGAACGAAGTGTGTCACCGCGTGTTGCGACCAGTTCGGCCAGCGTCCTGTTGACGCCCCCGAAGCCGATCAGCGCAATGTCATAGGTGGTCATGGTGCTCCTTAAGTCAGATACATCGGTCCTCCAATGCTCACCGCATTCCATGTCCGTCAGTGCATGTCATTGTGACCGAACAACCGGGCGAACTGACCATCTGTGTGCCGATTCGGCAGCAGCGCCGCGAGGTAACTTAGGTGCAACATAAGCATGTTGAAATGTTTTTAATGACCCAAAAGCCGTTTTCGTGTTACTTTCATCACTACCGCCACTGCACAGCCCGAGGCGCCCTGCCCCCCAAGCCGGGGCGATGTGCGCATCTTTCGCATCAGACCTATCCACTCACCTGGGAGAAACCATGGAACCGTCATCACCTGTCCAGCTAGACACACAGCCCACGTTTCCCCCGTCGACCGACACTGGGCTCCGGCGGTCCATGGGGGCACGCCATCTGGTCATGATCGCCATGGGCGGGGTGATCGGCTCAGGGCTGTTCCTGAGCTCGGGCTACACCATTTCCCAGGCCGGACCGCTCGGCGCGGTCATCGCCTATCTGGTCGGCGCCTTCGTTGTGTACCTGGTTATGGCCTGCCTCGGCGAGCTTGCCATCGCGTATCCGGTCTCAGGCGCCTTCCACATTTACGCGGCGAGGTCGATCGGGCCGGCCACAGGGTTCGCCACGGCCTGGCTGTACTGGCTCTGCTGGGCAGTGGCCATCGGATCGGAGTTCACTGCCTCCGGTCTCCTCATGCAGCGCTGGTTCCCGGCTGTTGACGTCTGGGTCTGGTGCGTCATCTTCGCCTCGATCCTCTTCGGATTCAATGCAGTTTCCTCGAAGTTTTTCGGCGAGTCCGAGTTCTGGTTTGCCATCGTCAAAGTCGGCGCCATCGTGGTCCTCATCGTTCTTGGTGGCGCGGCGTTGTTCGGCATCCACCCGCTCAGTGAGGGAGGCAGCCACCCGTTCATGTTTGAGAATTTCAACACCTCCAGCGGTCTCTTCCCCAACGGTTTCAGCGGCGTCCTCGTCACTGCACTTGCAGTGTTCTACGCCTTCTCCGGCTCGGAACTCATCGGTGTGGCAGCGGGGGAAACAGCTGACCCAGCCACCAGCATCCCCAAAGCGATGCGCAGCACAGTCATCCGCCTGCTGATCTTCTTCGTCGGGGCAATCGCTGTCATCGCAGCTACCATCCCTTTTGATCAGGTAGGCCTGGATGAAAGCCCGTTCGTGACTGTCTTCTCATCCATAGGCATTCCTTTTGCCGCCGACATCATGAACTTCGTCATCATCACCGCCCTCCTCTCCGCTGGAAACAGCGGCCTCTTCTCCTGCGCACGGATGCTCTACTCCCTTGCCGATGAGGGGCACGCCCCCCGGGCGCTGAAGAAACTGACCCGGGGCGGTATCCCCCTAATCGCGCTTTCAGTCAGCATGCTCGGAGGCCTTGCGTCGCTCATCAGCAGCGTCGTTGCGCCCGAAACGGTCTACCTGGCTCTCGTTTCAGTGGCAGGTTTCGCCGTCGTCGGGGTCTGGATGTCCATCACCGCCTCGCACTTTTTCCACCGGAGGTCCTTCGTCAGGAACGGCGGCGATGTCGCCGCCCTTGCCTACAAGGCCCCGCTGTTCCCGCTGGTGCCCATCCTGGCCTTTTCGCTCTGCCTAATTTCGCTCATCGGCATCGCTTATGACCCCAACCAAGTAGCAGCCCTCTATTTCGGAGTTACCTTTGTTGGCGCCTGCTACGCCTTCTTCTACTTCAAGTACGGACGCAAGGCGCGCGCAAACCAACTGTCCTAATGCCGCCATCAACCATCGCCTACCCAGCTTCTCGGCCGGGGACTTTCGTCCCCGGCCGAGAAGCCGTCCAACGGATAAACCATGAATTCACAAGACCTGAGGCAACGCGTACGCAGTTCGGGCCTCGACGCCGGCAGCTGGCTGGAGATTGACGCAGCAGCTTTCGAGTCAAACGTCCGGAACCTCCTGTCTATGATCGATAACCGGGCGCTCCTGTGCGCAGTGGTCAAGTCCCATGCATACGGACACGGAGCTGACCTTTTACTCCCTTCCCTTGTTCGTCTAGGCGTCCCCTTCGTCGGAGTAGGAAGTAACGAGGAGGCAGCCATTGCACGCCGCTGCGGTTTTGCGGGCCGGATTTTGCGTGTCCGTGCCGCGGCTCCGCAGGAGATCAAGGCCGGCATGCGTCACGGAGTCGAAGAACTTGTTGCCGACCCGCAGAGCGCCTGGGAGATGCACAAGATCGCTGCCGAGGCCGGGACGGCGATCCGCATTCACCTCGATATCAACGCTTCCGGGATCAGCAGGCACAGCCTCGACGTCTCGTCCACGCTTGGGCGGGCATCTGCGGTAGGGATCGTGAGCCACCCTGGGCTCATACTGGCCGGGATCATGACTCATTTTCCCAAGGACGATACCGGCCATATCGAAACGGCTCTACTTCGTTTCCGCAGTCAGGCGTTGACGCTGCTCCAACTGACCGGAACGCGCCGGGAGGACGTGCTGCTCCACTGTGCCAACTCCTACGCCGCGCTGCACGTCCGCGGCTCGTGGCTGGACATGGTCCGTGCCGGGGCAGTCCTCTACGGCGATTCGGAACCTACAACAGGGCACTTCCAACGGTGTTTGGCCTTCAAAGCCCGGATCGCTTCCATTAATAGCTATGCAGCAGGTACCAAGGTCGGCTACGGGCTAACCCACACCTTGGACCGGGACTCAAGGCTGGCATCAGTGACAGCGGGTTACGGAGATGGTTACCGGCGGGCACTGGCCAGCCAAGGCAGCGTGCTTGTCCGCGGCCGACGCGCTGCCATAGTCGACATCGTTTCGATGAATTCCATGGTTGTCGACGTCACCGACGTGGCGGGAGTTTCCCCTGGAGACGAAGTCGTGCTGTTCGGGCGGCAGGGACGCGCAGAAATCGCTCCCGCAGAACTGGAAGCAGCGAATTCAGCGATACTCGCTGACCTCTACACTGTGTGGGCGCAAGGAAACCGCGTCCTGGTCAACAATGAAGACATGTGAGAATAGGCGTAGTCATCGGGCGGAAGGAGCACGGAGCATGGATTCTTCCTCGGAAGCGTCGTCCATGGCCCAAGGACTTCGAATAGTTCGGTTGGTCGCAGACAGGGAGAAGCGGGGCAGGCGGCTTCTCGGCGTTTCCCAGCTCGCATCCGAGCTGGATATGGAACAAAGCCGCGTCTCACGGCTGACGCAGGAATTGTGTGAGCTGGGACTGCTGGAGCGAGTCGAACGCGGTCCCTTCCGAACCGGTCCACGTTTTTTCAGCCTGGCCGCAGCGCTGAATACCGGCTGGGTCCGCGAATCAAAAACCGAACTTGAGGCCTTAGTGGCTTCTTTCGGCCTTAGATCCAGAGTTTCCGTCCGTGATGGCTTCCGGGTCGTTCTCCTGCGGGCCTCCAGTAACGATGCGGTACCCGGCAGCTTCGTGAAACCCGGCATGGTGACGCCCGTGTGGTGTACCGGCTCCGGACGGGCCTTGCTGTGGGACGACCAACAGCCAGCCGTGGAAGTCCTTCTCCAGGATGTCAACTTTATCGGCGTAGGCGGTCCGGGGGCGGCCCATTCGCCGCAAGAAGTCGCCGAACTGATGGACCGGGACAGGGCGCGGGGCTTCATTGTCGCGGAGGAAGAATTCGAGCACGGAATCTACGAACTGGCCGTTCCGGTCCGCAACGCTGAAGGATCGATTCTTGCCGCGCTCAGCGTCCTCGGCAGCCGGGCCGAGATCAAACCCAGCACCAATGACATTGCAAAGGCCCTTACGGCAGCAGCCGAGCGGCTGGGGTCCTTTGAGGGCCGTCCCCGGGGCAACGCGGTCCGGAAGGGCCTTGCCAGCTAGGGCCGGTTCTGCGGCGCCGCGTGACCCAACGCTGACTCAAGCCACTTTCCCCAGGACACGAGAGCCGTGGCGCATAGCTCCAGGCGCGGCTCCAAGCGTGTCTTGGCGCCGACGACCTGAAGCGCTGCCACCACATCGCCCTTGAAGTCGCGAATCGGAACGGCCAGGGAGTAAAGTCCTGGTTCGGCTTCCTCGTCGACAACGGAGTACCCCCGTGCCCGCGCCCCGCGCAGTCGTGACAGGAAGTCCTCGACGTCAAGCGGTGTATTGGGGCCATGGCGCACGAAGGGAACGCCGGAGAAAATGGTTCGGACCTGGGCGTCCGAGGCTTCCCACAGCAGGGCCTGGCCGGCATCGCTACAATACGCCGGGTAGGGCCGGCCCAGCCACGAACCGACCATGTTGCTACTTGCCGGAACACGCTCACCGATGGTGACAGTACTGTTTCCGCTCATAACTCCAAGGAAGCATCCTTCGTTTGTTTCACCGGCCAAGCCTTCCAGGGCGGTTACGCCGTCGGTCTGCAGCCGTTGCTCTGTCAACAGCTGTGCGTCTGTCAGGAGCGACCAGTTCATTGTGTAGGATCGGTGGTCTCCGCGTGCCAGAAACCCCTCCTGCTCGGCGGTCCGCAGGCTGCGCGAAACCTGGCTGCGGTCCCTGCCCAGATCGGCTGCTATATCCGCGACCGTTCCGCCAGACAGGCCTTCTGCGTTGCGGGAGCCCACCGCGAGGACAGCCATGATTCCCCGGCCCATGCTGGACGTCTTAGACATGGATCCGATTCTAGTCACTGCACCAACGTGTCTTAGTGGATGGCGAAGACACGGGCTGGAAAGCCGCTGCCGTGCAGGGGTTTCGGCCAGCTTGCAATGAGGATCGCGCCGGCTTCTGGAAGTCCGTCCAGGTTCGCCATCAGCTCGATCTGCCACCGGTTCCGCGCCAGGACATAGGTCTCCAAGCTGAAATCCTGGCGGGACGTAGCCAGTCCCGGGTCTGTGTCCGTCTGCTCATGGCCGACGGCAGTTACCGACCGCTCCTCGATCAGGAAGGAGAGGACTTCCTGGGACCAGCCAGGTGTGTGGCTGGCCCCCTTGTCGTCCCTGTTTGCCATGGCGTCGGTGTCGGGCCAACGATGGCTCCACCCTGTCCGCAACGCCACAAAGGACCCCGGTGCGATGGCACCGTTGCGACGCTCCCATGCCTGGACGTCCTCCATCGTGGGAGTGGCGTCCGCATTTGCGGTGACCCGCGCGGTGATGTCGAGGATGGCCAGTGGAAGGACCATGTCCTCCACGGGAATCTGGTCCAAGGTCCGTCCCCCGCGGATGAAATGCGAGGGAGGGTCAACGTGCGTACCCCATTGGCCGATGATCGAATAGCGGTGAGCGGTGAAACCGTCGCCTTTCTCCAGGTCGAAGACCGCCTCCCTGATTTCGTCGGGGAAGGCCGGGAAATGCGGCTGGCCGGGGTGGAAGGCGTGCGTCAGATCGGTGAATGACCTGCCCGCCAGCAACGCCTGCAGACCGTCCCAAAGTCCGGCCGTGGTGGCTTCAATCATGATGCGGCCTCGCTCTCAAGGAGTGCGGGAAGGGCTGTGCTGGAGACGCTGACCGGGCCTGTCAGTTCGATGACCGGTACCTCCCAGGGATGGATATCCACGATGTGCTGCAGGAAGCGTTCCACGGCGGCATCAGGGAGCGCCGCATCGAAATACGTCGTGAAGACCAAGGTAGGCGAAATTGTCCGCTGCCCCACCTGCCCCAACGTAGGGTTAGCGCCTTCAGTGCAGGTGAATCCCTCGAAGCCCAGGCCGGATTCAAATACATGCCTGTAGTTGCCAAAATCCCCTAAGTCAGGGGATTCCGACGAAGCCTGGAGCAGGGCCGCGATGCCGGCCTCATCTTTGAACGCTTCTGCGTCGCCCCTGGCGAGCCGCGAGAAAGTTTCCGAAGCTATGGGCCAATGCACGCGCAGCTTGCGGACTGATTTCATTGCAATTTTCAAGGGAAGCCTCTTCCTGGGCAGTTCGCAAATGGTGTCTGAAGGCTATGGTGGCATAGAGTGATGTGCATTACAAGCATGAACAAATGCTTATTACGCACACCATTGGAGGGGGGCGCGTTCTCTCGGCACATCCGCCAGACTCTGGGCGTGACTGAGCCGCGGAACACCGGTCAGCGCTAGCGGCTGCTGACCGTCATCTGCAAGCCACGGGCTGCACTGCGCCTTTTGGCACTGCACGCTGTGCTACCTTGCATTGCCGGGCCGCGAGGCGCCGCAACTGCCCGGCAGGAAAGAACAAACCGAAATGCTTGGAGCCGTGAACGATGCCCAGTAACACCTTGCTTTCCCGCACACTCGACGCCGGAGCGAACCTGACCGTGGACGGTGCACTCGCCACCGAGCTTGAAGCGCACGGCTGCGATCTGGAAGACCCTTTGTGGTCGGCTAAAGTCCTTCTGGAGCAACCGGAACTGGTCAAGCGCGTACACCACGATTACTTCCGCGCCGGAGCCACTGTCGCCATCACGGCTAGCTATCAAGCCACACCCCTGGGATTTGCGCGCCGCGGCATCGGCGAGGAAGCGGCCTTGGAACGGGTGGCATTGAGTGTGCGCCTGGCCGACGAGGCACGCCGCGAGTACCTGACGGAAAAACCGGATGCGGGCCCCCTGCTGGTTGCAGGATCGGTCGGGCCCTACGGCGCGTACCTTGCCGATGGATCGGAATACCGAGGCGACTATGTCCTCAGCCAAAACGAGTTTTTGGAGTTCCACCGGCCTCGAATCGCAGCGCTGGTGGCGGCCGGAGCGGACTTTCTTGCCTGTGAGACGCTGCCTTCATTGCCGGAGGCCGAGGCCCTGCTGGCACTCATGAAAGAGTTTGACGTCGAAGCCTGGCTCTCCTTCACGTTACGGGATGGCGGCCACCTCAGCGACGGTACGCCGCTGGCTCAGGCGGCAAAGCTCTTTTCGGCGGAGCCGCTCGTGGCGGCTATCGGCGTGAACTGCGTGCCGCTGGAGCTGGTCTCCCCATCGCTGGAGGCCCTGGGCAGAGCCACTGATACGCCCCTGATCGCATATCCGAATTCGGGCGAAAGCTATGACGCAGTCACCAAAACGTGGGGTCCGGCCGCGGCGAGCACTTCAGGCCCCGATACCAAACAGCCCGCAAGCCTTGCGGAGGGAACGCCAATCTGGCGTGAACTTGGTGCACGGCTCGTGGGTGGGTGCTGTCGAACGACCCCACAGGATATTGCCGCCGTGACGGCGCTGTCAGAAACTCACAAACCTGGATATCGACCGGTTGGTGCTGCTGGCGCAAAAAACCTCTGACGCGTCACGGACTGGCCTATACGCAGTTAACCTAAGTGGCAATGTCCCCTATTGAGTAGCGATATATCGGGATCTGTGCAGCAGCACCGCCGTTCGCGGACACGGATCACGAAACGCGGCGGGCCGCCTCAGATAGGCGGCGACCATCTTATTTCGTGAACGGTCTTGTGTGACAACCGTCATTTGATTAGGTGGTTCAGGAACCCCCGTATTGGGCGCCGGAATGGGCTTCGATTGCGATGTTGAGTTCTTCCAGGGTCGGGGGGTTTGCTCCCGGGCGCTGCACGGTGATGGCCGCGGCTGCAGCTGCGGTGTGTCCAAGCTGCTCCAAGACAGCTGGGGCGAAGCCTTCGGTTCCTCGGGTGAGAAAGCCCAGGATCAGGGCGGACATGTAGGAGTCCCCGGCGCCGATGGTGTCGGCAACTTTGGACTTCACGGCGGGAATGCTGATGTTAGCGGCGGGGGTGGTGAATTGTGAGCCGTCGGCGCCTTTGGTGATGACGGTAAGTCCGGCGCCCAGACCGAGGATGTGTGCTGCGGTTTCGTCCAGGCTTTTTTGGGGGTACAGCCAGTGGGCGTCTTCGTCGCTGAGTTTGACGACGTCGGTTAGGGGCACGAGCTCTTCGAAGGTGGCCAAAGCTTCCCTGTGGCTGCCGAGCAGCGCTGGACGGATATTCGGGTCATAGGTGACCATGCAGTGTGTGCGGGCTTGTTCGAGCAGGGATTTCACGGCGCCGGCGCCGGGATTAAGGAAAGTGGCGATGGATCCGGTGTGCAGGATTTTTGGGAAGTAGGCGGGGGCTGTCGGGGCAAGGTCCCAGGAGATGTCGAAGTCGTACTTGGCGGAGCCGTCGGGTTCAAGGGTTGCTGTGGCCGATGCCGTTTTGGTGAGGGATTTTGATCCGGGCAGAAGTATGACGCCTGCGCTGCTGAGGTGGTTTTCGATGGAAATCCCACGCGCGTCCGGAGCTATGGCTGTGAGCAGACCTGTGGTGACGGCGAGGCGGCCAAGTCCGTAGGCGACGTTGGCCGGTGAGCCGCCGGGGTGTTCCACCGTGTCGTGCGACGTGGTGACCACGTCGATCAGCGCTTCGCCTATGACCATGACGTCGAGCATCTGGTGAGCGTCGTTCCGGGCTGTTGTGAGGTAATCCATGGTCTGTCTCTCGTGGGATGGTGATGATGGGAACTCCCGGTATGGATCCGCCCGCGGACCTGGGGGAGGTCCGCGGGCGGAGAAGGGGCTCCGGTAGAGCGGGAGGGTACTAGCCGGACCTCAGGCGGTGGCTGCGCCGGTCATGATCGCCACTGCGTCGGTCATGGTGTGTGATTGCGGAGTGATGGTGGCAGCGCACTTGCCCAGGCGCTGGATGTGGATCCTGTCCGCTACGTCAAAGACGTGGGGCATGTTGTGGCTGATCAAGATGACCGGCAGGCCGCGGTCGCGAAGGTCCCGGACCAGCTGGAGCACCTGGTTCGATTCCCGGACGCCAAGTGCCGCCGTCGGTTCATCCAGCACAACGACCTTTGAACCGAACGCTGCGGCGCGGGCCACGGCGACAGCCTGGCGCTGGCCGCCCGAGAGGTTCTCCACCGGCACTGTCACGTCCTGCAGGGTGGAGATGCCCAACCGGGTCAGCTCTTCCTTGGCCTTGGTGCGCATGCCTTTGGTGTCGAGCATCCGGAACACGCTTCCGAGGAGCCCCGCGCGCCTTTCCTCACGGCCCAGGAACAGGTTGGAGGCGACGTCCAGCGCCGGTGAGACCGCCAGGTTCTGGTACACGGTTTCGATGCCGTGGACCCTGGCGTCCTGCGGCCGCTTGAAGTGCACCTGCTGTCCCGATACAAAGAGTTCTCCTGTGTCGGGAACTTCGGCGCCGGTGAGGCACTTGATCAGGGTTGATTTGCCTGCACCGTTGTCGCCAATGATCGCCAGGACTTCGCCCGGGTACAGGTCCAGGCTGACGCCGTCCAGTCCCACGACACGGCCGAAAGTCTTGACGAGGTTCCGGGCCTGCAGGATGGGCTCGCGCGTGGCGACGTGGGAGGCTTCAAATTCAGTCATGGTCATGACTTGACCTTTCGGATCCACTGATCGACGGACACAGCAACAATGATGAGGACGCCCACGGCGAGCGTCTGGTAGAGCACGTCCAGCCCGGCGAGCGAGAGGCCGTTGCGGAAGACCCCGACGATCAGGGCGCCGAGGAGGGTTCCCCAGACGGAGCCGCGGCCGCCGAAGAGGCTGGTTCCGCCGATGACGACGGCTGTGATGGAGTCCAGGTTCAGGTCCACGCCGCCGTTGGGGCTGGCTGCGTTGGTGCGTCCGATCTGGATCCAGGCGCCGACGGCCAGGACGGCGCCGGCTGCGAGGTAGACGCTCATGAGGACACGGTTTACCGGGATGCCGGCCAGGCGGGCGGCTTCCTTGTCATCTCCGACGGCGTAGACGTGCCGGCCCCAGGCCGTCTTGCCCAGGATGAAGGCGACCGCGATGTAGAGCAGGAGCATCATGACGACGCCCGTGGAGATCCTGACCGGGCCCACCGGGAAGGTGGTTCCTGTCCAGGTCAGCAGGGGCGGCATGGCCGAGCCGCGCACTGTCGCTCCGTTGGAGTAGAGCAGTGTCAGGGCGATGAAGATGTTGAGCGTGCCCAGGGTGACGATGAACGGCGGGAGCCGGAACCTGGTGACCAGGAATCCGTTCAGGGCTCCGGCGGCGAGTCCGACCACCAGGCCTGCGAGCAGGGCGAGAGGCGCGGGTATTCCGTTGTTGACGGCGAGCTGGGCCATGACCATGGACGACAGGATCATCACGGCCCCGACGGAAAGGTCGATGCCTGCCGTAAGGATGATGAGGGTCTGGGCGATGGCCAGGGTGCCGACGACGGAGACCTGCTGGGTAATCAGGGAGAGGTTTTCAACCCGCAGGAACCTCTCATTGAGGAGGCTGAACACCACCACCGCGATGAGAAGCACGAGGGCGGGGCTGACGGCGGGGTAACGGTGGAGGATATTGCGTATCCGGCTAAGCGGTGTCTGGCGGTCGAGGAATTCCTCGGCCAGGTCGGCCTGCCCGGCGCTGGGCGGTCCGGCGGTCTGTTGCTGGGTCACGATTGGTCCTGATCTTCGGTGATGGTTGCTAGGGCGGAGCTAGCTCGGTAGATGAAGTGCGGGGAGGCCGATAGCGGACTCCGGCCTCCCCGTCCCCTTAGTGAAGCTGGGTGGGTTACTTTCCCCAGCAGATGTCGGAGGCCTCGGTGGTGGTGATGCTCTTGACGCCGTCGACCGGCTTGTCCGTGACAAGCTCGACGCCGGTGTTGTAGAAGTCAAGCCCCGGTGAGTTGGCCGGCTTCTGGCCGGTCTTGGCGAGGTCAACGATGGCCTTCACTCCCAGTTCGGCCATCTTGACCGGGTACTGCTGGGCCGTGGCACCGATGACTCCGGACTTGACGTTGTTGACGCCGGGGCATCCACCGTCCACCGAAACGACCAGGACGTCCTTTTCCTTGCCGGCAGACTTCAGGGCCTCGAAAGCGCCGGCCGCGGCGGGTTCGTTGATCGTGTAGACGACGTTGATGTTCGGGTTCTTGGACAGGAGGGTTTCCATGGCGGTGCGGCCGCCGTCTTCGGCGCCCTGCGAGGCCTGGCTGCCGACGATCTCGTATTCGCCGCCCTTGCCGCCGGTGTACTTTCCGGTCTTGGCCTCGTCACCGTTCTTCTTCTTGTCCGCGGTGTCGATGCCGAGTCCCGTGAGGAAGCCCTGGTCCCGGTTGTAGTCCACGGAGACAACCTTGTCGTCAAAAAGATCGACGAGGGCAATGGTCGCTTTCTTCCCCTCCAGCTGGGCTGCGGTCCACTTGCCGATCAGCTCACCCGCGGCGAAGTTGTCGGTCGCGAACGTGATGTCGGCGGCGTCGGCCGGGTCCGGAGGTGTGTCCAGGGCGATGACGAACAGGCCGGCATCCTTGGCCTTCTTCAGGGCATCCACTACAGACGGGCCGTTGGGGGTGATCAGGATGCCCTTGTCGCCCTTGGAGATCGCGTTCTCGATGGCCTGGATCTGGGTGTCCTCGTCGCCGTCAGCCTTGCCGGCAGCCAGCTTCAGGTCCACGCCCTCGGCCGCGGCGGCCTTCTTCGCCCCGTCTTCCATGGCGACGAAGAACGGGTTGGTCGTGGTCTTAACGATCAGCGAGACGCCGACCTTTTCACCGGACGCGGTTCCCGTTGATGAGGCGGACGGGGAACTTCCACCACAGGCTGAAAGACTGAGCGCTCCCAGAGTCAGGACTGCTCCTGCAGCGAAGAGGCGGGTGGCCGTTGAACGGGGTGCTTTGGAACTCAACATTGAATCTCCTGATGTTTGAGGCCCTCACTGGCCTCGACAACGATGTCATGTACGATGTAATCAGCATCACACCAGAGAGTCAATAGATGCAACTTAGAAGGAGCGATATATTTGACAACGATGTCCGATCGTAGCCAGCCGACACTTTCCGCCAGTCGTCCGACAATGCGCCACGTGGCTGCCCTTGCCGGCGTCGGAATAAAGACCGTCTCCCGCGTGATCAACGACGAACCTGGCGTGTCGGACGCCACCAGGGAAAAGGTGCTCAGCGCTTCACGGCAACTCAACTACCAGCTGGACATGGCCGCCGGCAGCCTGCGCCGCGCGGGCAGAAGGACGCTCTCGGTCGGGCTGTTGCTGCCGAGTGTTTCCAACCCGTTCAGCGGCGAGATCAACCGGGCCATAGAAGATGCTCTTGGGGCCAGGGGAATCGCGGTCTTTGCGGCGAGCCTGGATGATGACCCCCAGCGGGAGCAGGACATCGTGGCGGCATTTCTTGGGCGGCGTGTCGACGGGCTCATCCTCACGCCCATCGCCAGGAGCCAGGCGTATGTGATCCCGGAGCATTCCCGTGACCTGCCTTTGGTCTTCATTGACCGTGAACCGGTAGGAGTGGAAGCAGATGCCGTCGTGACCGACAACGCCGCAGGCTCCGCGAGGGCAGCTGCTCACCTGATCAGCCGCGGCCACACCAGGCTCGCCTATCTGGGGGACCGCACCGACATCCAGACCGCCCGGGAACGCCGGCGGGGGTTCATTGAGGAGATCGGCCGGCAGGGAATTCCCACTTCCACGATTCCCGTCCGTGAAAACCTGCACGATGAGGAATCGGCCAGATTGGCCGTGTTGGAACTTCTCACCGCTGCCGAACCACCGACGGCGATTTTCTCCAGCCAGAACCTCATCACTTTCGGCGCCATGCGCGCTCTGAGAGAGCTCGGGCTGAGCAAACGCGTGGCCTTAATCGGATTCGATGACTTCACGCTTGCCGACATGATGGATCCCGGCGTGACAGTCATCGCCCAGCACCCCGAGCGAATCGGGAAGCTGGCAGCAGAGCGGCTCCTGGCCAGGATCGATGGCGACCAGCAGCCCCCGCATACCTATGTTGTCCCGTCTGAGCTCATACAACGAGGTTCCGGTGAGCTGCGCCCTCCGGCCTGACAGGGGTGGCCTCCTGAACTATATTTCGAACCCATCGACCTGAAAGGGATCATGATGACCAAGACCCTGTATGCCGAGTTCACCGTCAAGCCCGGCAGCGAAGCCCGCGTTGCTGAAATGATGCTCGAACTGACCCGGCATGTGCGCCGTGAACCGGGCAACGAGCTGTTCCTTCCCTGCACCCGGGAAGAGAACCCCCGGGAGTACTTTGTCTTTGAGGTCTACCGCGATGAAGCCGCGTTCCAGGAACACATCGGCGCCGATTACGGCGCCAGATTCAACGAGGAACTGGCCCGCCATATCGAAGGCGACGCCTCGGAACTGACCTGGCTTCTGCCGCTGGAATAGCCCTCAGCCAAATCCAGCCGGTCCACGGTCGGCGGGAGCTGCTGCGTCCAGGACCCACGGAGACGGCTGAACGGAGCCGCCTGCCGGAAATAACCCTTCCAGCCCTACCGCTGGGAGGGAATTTTCTGCTGCCCGCCCATCGCCTCGCCCGGCTCAGCCGCGCGGCGGGCGGCCTCATTCCCGCGCCGCCAAAACCGTTGACTTGTCTGACGGACATCACTTAGTGTCCTTCGCACTGACAACGTTGTCTACCGACGACGCGCGCAACGAAGGGCGAATCAAACGAATGAAGAACACGACCACCCGCAGGACGCATGCCGTTTCTGCACTGACGCTCGCGGGACTGACGCTGGCCGCGGCACTGGCAGGTTCCCTGCCGGCGTCGGCCGCGACGGGCCCCGGGGACGAACCCTACCGGCCGGCCATTCACTACACGCCGGCAAAGAACTGGATGAACGACCCCAACGGGCTCGTCTTCTACAAGGGCGTCTACCACATGTACTACCAGCACAACCCCTCCGGTAACACCTGGGGGAACATGTCCTGGGGCCACGCCACATCGAAGGACCTTGTTCACTGGCAGGAGCAGCCGCTGGCGATCTCCACCGATGCAGAGCAGGACATCTTCTCCGGCAGCGTCGTTGTGGACAAGGACAACACGACCGGTTTCGGTACGAAAGAGAACCCACCGCTGATCGCGATCTTCACCAGCGCCTACAAGGACGCCTCGCCCCACCGCGGCCTGCAGGCGCAGTCCCTGGCCTACAGCCTCGATGACGGACAGACCTGGACCAAGTACTCCGGCAATCCTGTACTGAACCGAAACTCCGCCAACTTCCGTGACCCGAAGGTCTCCTGGTACAACAAACCCGGCGGCGGAGGCTACTGGCTCATGACCGCGGTCGAAGCCCAGGATCACAAGGTCGTCCTCTACAAGTCCGCCAATCTCAAGGACTGGACCGCCCTGAGTGAATTCGGACCAGCCAATGCCACCGGCGGGCAGTGGGAATGCCCCGACCTGTTTCCCCTCGCCGTGGACGGCGACCCGAAGAACGTCAAGTGGGTCATGGTGGTCAACATCAATCCCGGCGGCGTGGCCGGCGGCTCCGCCGGCCAGTACTTCGTGGGGAACTTCGACGGCACCACCTTCACCTCCGAAACCACCAAACCCGTGGCCACGCCCCCTCCCGGCACGGTCCTGGCCGGATTCAACGACGGAACTTACAACGGCTGGACCGTCAACAACGAGCCAGGAAACTGGAAGAACGGCCCATTCGGCAGCACTCCGGCAAACGGAGCCCTTCCCGGCCAGAGCCCCGTGACCGGCTTTGACGGCAGTGGCCTGATCAACTCCTTCAACGACGGCGACTGGCCGCTCGGGTCCATGCAGTCACCTAACTTCACCGTGACCGACGACTACCTGAACTTCCTCGTGGGCGGTGGCAAGCACCCCCGCGTCTCCGACAAGCTGGACAACACCCCGCCCGAAGGGGAACTCAAGTTTGACGGCTTCGAGGTTCCCGCCGGGACATCGCTGGCCGACGCCGGCTGGACCGGGACCGGCGACCTCACCCCCAACTTCCAGCCCTCCACCAGCGGCGGGGACTTCTACCTCGGGGCCAAACGGATCAACACCTTCGAGACCGGCACCGCACCGGGCGATGACCGGCAGGGCACCCTGACATCACCGGAATTCCCCATCACCAAGAATTTCATGAGCATGCTGGTCGGCGGCGGCAACCGCTCCGCGGACTCCGGACAGATCCTGGCCGCCCAGTTGCTCGTCAACGGCAAGGTGGTCCGCTCCCTCGCAGGAGACAATTCCGGAATCCTGAACTGGAAAGGCTGGGATGTCGCCGAGTTCGCGGGACAGAATGCACAGTTGCGTGTAGTTGACCAGGCCACCGGCGGGTGGGGACACCTGACCCTTGACCACGTCATGCTGACTGACGGCCCGGCCGTTCCCCGGTCTGACGAGGAATCGGTAAACCTCGTGGTCAACGGACAAGTGGTCCGCACGGCCACCGGAAACGACAGTGAAAAGCTCGACTGGGCATCATGGAATGTCAAAGAATTCGTTGGCCAACAAGCACATATCAAAGTGGTCGACAATAACCGATTCGGTTGGGGCCACATTCTCGCGGACGAGTTCATGCTCTCCTCGAAACCGGCACAGTCGGCCCTGGAGACCTATGACTGGCTGGACTACGGACGCGACTACTACGCCTCCGTGTCCTTCGCCAACATGCCCGAAAACAAACGGGTCATGCTGGGCTGGATGAACAACTGGGACTACGCCAACAACATCCCCACCAACCCGTGGCGCAGCGCCATGGCCCTGCCGCGCGAAGTGAAATTGACCCAGACCCCGGAAGGGCCCCGGCTCACCCAAAGCGCCGTCAAGCAGGTCGACAAGCTGGCCCAAGAGCCAAGCTACTCAACCCCGAAGGGCATCCCGATCGAGGAGGGAACAACCCCGCTGCCCGCGGCCGCCTCCGGTCAGGTCCAACGAGTCGACATCACCTTCGCGCCGGGCACGGCCAAGAAATCCGGCATCACCGTGCTGGGCGATGGAGCCGCATCCACCGTCATCGGCTACGACGCCACGACCGGGAAGCTCTTCGTTGACCGCACTAACTCCGGCAACACCGCGTTCCACCCGGCCTTCGCTTCCATCGAGGACGCCCCCGTCACCCTGGACAAGAAGGGCTACGTCACCCTTCGGGTCTTCCTCGACCGCTCCTCAGTTGAAGTGTTCGCCCAGGATGGTCTGCGGACCATCACCGACCAGGTATTCCCCAACGCCGGAGCCGACAAGATGGCCCTCTTCGCAGAAGGCGGTACCGCCCAGCTCAAATCACTCACCGTGACACCGCTTGAAAAGGCAATGTTCCTGGCTGAAAAGAAGTGACCCAACCCGCCGCCTGACGGGCTCCCCAAGGAGCCGGAACTGAAGGGATTGCGCCCCATATTGCACCGGGCTCAATCCCTTCAGTTCGTCCATACCCCGGCGGCCGAAACATCTCAGTGCTGACCTGGCTCCAGCCGGTCAGCTGACACAACAGAAGGCTGGGGGGCGCCAGTCCTCCCCGTAGGAGACCAATCCCCGAAGAATCTACGCGTGGTTTCTGGTAGCACGGCTACCGAAAGATTGCCGAGCGCCGCTGCAACTGCTGCCGTCAACATCTGAGGTTCGACTGGTGATGCGAGACGGTCGCGGAACTGCTGTGGCTGGCGAGGCATCGGCTGGTTCATGGTCATAACAATGCTGGGGCGCCTTGCGGGTTGCTATAGCTGAGAAGTGTTTCGCTGAGCGCCTGATCCAGGGGAGGGGCGGTGACGCCGAGCCTTTTCGTGATTTGCTGCTGTCGACGAGGAGTGGAGGGTGTGAGATTCCGGCCGCAAGAGCACAACGGAGGACGGCGGGAGGTCCCGCCGTCCTCCGCAAAATGTGGCAGTCAGCGCCGTCCGGTTAGGACTCCGCACCCGTTTTTCCAGGGGCGAGACCGTAGAAGGGCGTGAACCGACCTCTGGCTCCGGGGGAAATGTTGGAACGGACGACCGAAGCGCTCTCCGGTGCTGCCAAATGGTATCTGTTGGATTGCGGATGTTTCCGGGGGAGTCCAGTGTTTGCAGGGGTTGGAATGCAGTTCGAGTCCCACCTCGGGCACAGCAACCCCCTCGTCAGAGGGGGTTTTGCTTTAACGTGTCAACATTGACCCTGTTCGGGTCCCTCTGACGTTTGTCGCGGCCTGTTGCTGGCCGCCGCGATGGCCTATGAAGTTATGTGGGTGGCGGGTTCAAGGTCCTGGCTGGTGGGCCCTCCGCCTGCCGGGGTGTGGGGTCATGTTGGTCTCCTTTCCGGCTTGGCCTGGCAGCCGTGGTTGGTCCAGTACCTATTCATGCGGTGGGGTTGTGGTGACGATATGACCTGCGCGAAATTTCTTCGAGGTTCTTGCCTCGATTCGCTGCTTCTTGGGGCCTGGGGGAGAAGCTGGTGGCTGTTTATCCGGCCAAAGGGGGTGTGTACAGTGGCCACACCGGTGTCTAGATGACGCCGTGGCTCATCGGTGACCCTCTCGTTTCCTATTTCTACTGACACGAGGTGGAAGGTTCCTCCTTCTGCATCTCGCTGCCGAATGGTGACATCCAACCCGAACTCCCGCACGGGGTCTTCTTCCAGGACACGCGCATCCTGTCCCGCTGGAACCTCACCGTCAACGGCCAGCTGCTGGAGCCGTTGGCGGCGGAAACGAAGGAACTCTACCGGGCGTTGTTCGCCGGCCGTGTTGCCCGGCCCGGCTGCACCGTTTGTTCGTCCCGCACCGGGAGATTTGTCTCCGCAGCACCGGCGCCGGATTGAGTCGGTGGCGAGGATTCCGGTGCTGCAGATGGGCCACGGTTCCATCGAACGGACCTGCAGCGCAGCTACGACGATCTGGGCGCGCTCAGGATCGAAGACCCCGACCATCCGGACCGGCTGGTGGTCGCCGCCGGAGCGCCCTGGTTCATGACTGCGGCCGGTCTGGTGCGCTACGGTTTCGTGAAAGAAGCGCAGCAGATCGCTACGGCACTGCTTGAGGCTGCCCAGTACTCGGACGGCCGGTTGCCCGAGCTCCTCTGCGGCTTCGACCGGGAACGGTTCACCCAGCCCGTGCCGTACCCGACGGCGTGTTCGCCCCAGGCCTGGGCCGCGACCGCGCCGATTCCGCTGGTGACAAGCCTGATGCGCTACGACGCGCATGTATCCCGGGGTGGTCTGTGGCTGGACCCGGTACTGCCGGAGGCCTACGGCGACCTGCACATCACCAATGCCCCATGGCCGGCGGCCGGATTACCATCGACATTCCCGGTTCCACCACCTACGTCCAAGGGCTACCCAAGGGCATGGCGCTGCACCGGGGGCACCGGCCCTGGATGACCGAACCGGTGGAACAGGCCAGGCTGCGCAAAGAACCTTAGCGGGACGAGCAGGCCCGACAGCCTTATGGCCAACTCGGCATGTCACCTCCTGCTCACCTCAGGCGGGGAGGTGGGCAGCAGCAACTGGGCCTTGCCGTCGCGGTCCACTCGATAAGGGCTACGGATTAATGTCATCTGCACGGCGGGAACTCCCTGGTCCCATAGAGTTCCCGCCGTGCGGATGGTGTTTGTGGTGCGGGTTCGTCCCTGTCAGTCCTGGCGGACCTTGCTGGGGTCGACGTTCCGGGCGGCGAAGATGAGCAGGCCGGAAGCCAGGATGGGGAGGACGCCCCACCACAGGGTGGCGTTGATCCAGCCGGCGCCGGCGGCGAGGGTGGCGGTGATCAGCAGGCCGCCGATGATCGCTCCGACCTGGCCGGACGCGTTGATGATGGAGCTTCCCGTTGCCCGGGTGTGGACGGGGAAGCTTTCGCCGGTGAAGAACAGCAGGGCGGAGAAGGGGCCGATGAGGAAGAACAGCCCGGCGCTGTACAGCCCGATGATGAGCGGGAAGTTCCCGTTCGGTGCCTGGAGCATGGTGAAGAAGGAGACGGCACACAGGATCCAGCCGATCCCGATCGCGTTGCGGCGCCCGATCCGGTCGCCGAGCCAGCCGTGGAACAGGTAGCCGGCGAAGGCCGTGGCATTGGAGATGATGAGTACCAGCAGCGCGTTGTCGAACTCGATGTTCTTGCCGTCCGGTGCGGTAAGCAGCGACGTGCCGAGGATCGCGAATGCAAGGACGCCGAGCCAGTTCAGGAGGAAGGCTCCGCCGATCGTCAGGGTGGACCGCAGCGACTCCCCACGGAAGACCGAGACGAGCGGACTGGCCTTCTCCGAGACGTCGATTCCGTATTTCTCCCCGAGCTGCTGCGCCTCTTCCACCCTGCCGTCCTTGATCATCTTGTCGATCTGGTGACGGTGGGCGAATTGGGGGCTCTCCTTGAGCCAGCGTCCGGCGATGACGATGAAGACGGCGGGGATGGCGGCCACGGCGAAGCAGAGCGCCCACCCGCCGATGGGGAACAGCAGGTAGACGGACCCGGCAGCCAGGACGGAGCCGACCGGCCAGCCGGACTGGACGAGTGAGTAGATGAGACCGCGGCGGCGGGCCTTGGCGGGATCGCTGTTGTGGGCAAACATCTCGTTGAGGTAGGCCGCGTTGATGGCCTGTTCGGCGTAGCCGAGGCCGGCCAGTGAACGCACGAGGACCAAGAAGACGAGTCCCAGGCCGGCCGCGATGCCCACAACCCAGCCGACAGTGGCGGTCAGCAGTGAGGCGACGGCGGCACCGACGACGGCGATCAGGATGCCCTTGCGGCGGCCGATCCGGTCGACGATCGGGCCGATCCCGAAGGCCACGAGTGCAGTGCCGGCGGTCACCCAGGTATTGATCCCCGTGGACTGGGCCGCGCTCAAGCCGAGGTCTGCGGCCAGCACCGGCAGGAGGTTGCCGAACAGGACGAAGTCATAGACGGCGAAGGTCCAGGCGAAGAAGCAAATCCAGGTGGCCAGCCGGACGTCCTTGGGCGTGACATCAGACTCGACAAATTGAAAGGTTGGGGCAGTGGTCATAACGGTTCCTAATTCACGGGGATGGTGGGATGTGATCAGTAGGGAACGAAGGGGGCGGCCTGGAGACCAGCGTCAATAGCTGGCTCCAGGCCGCCCCTTTTACTGCGTTTACTGGCTTAGGTTGCGGAACTGAGCTCGGCGACCAAAACCTCGCGGCGTTCGGCGGTTGACCTCAGATCGACCGTGAGTTGGCCGTTGACCTCCTTGATGACCACACCGTAGTCACGGGCGGCCGCCTCGGCGGTCGTGAAGCCGTCCAGCACGTCCTCGAGGACCTTCAGCGGGTCCCGCTTGTGCGGGTCGCCGAAGCCACCACCGCTGGGCACGGTGATCTGCAGGGAGTCACCGGCCAGCAGTTGACGTCCGGTGACCTTGGACGGCCAGGACTCCTCGCCCGCCCGGCCGACGTTCTTCACGAGCGAGCCGTTGAGGCCGTCATGGCCGCCGAAGGCTCCCCATGGGACGTCCGACTCGTGGCGTTCACCCTCGCAGGTGATCGCGGTGTCGGTCAGGAAGGTGTTCTCCCGGACGATGCCGATGCCGCCGCGGAATTCACCGGCGGCCGCCGGCTCGGAGCGCAGTTCGTAGCGGTCGGTGCGCATCGGGAACCGCCACTCGAGCTCCTCGATCGGGTTGTTGCGGGTGTTGGCGATGAGGTTGTCTACGGAGTCCGGCCCGTCGCTGGTTGCGCGGGCGCCGTAGGAGCCCTCGTTGACCTCGAGGTAGACCCAGTACTCGCCCTGTTTCTCGTCCCATCCCGAGTAGGAGATGAAGTGGATGTGGGCGGAGTTGCCGGCGGTGACGCGCTCGGGGATGACGGGGGCCAGGGCCCGCAGGGCCAGGTCGACGGCCCGCTGTACCTGGGAGAACCGCGAGAAGGTTGCGGCCGGGTACGTGGGGTTGAAGATGGTGCCCTCCGGGGCGATGACCTTCAGCGGCTTGAGCATGCCCTCGTTTTGGGGCACGAACACCGGGAAGGCGACCTCGTCCAGGAATATCATCCGGGTGATGAACGTGAATGCCGAGACCGTCGTACCCTCGAATGCGCAGTTGTAGGCTGTGGGCACCTGTTCGGAGGATCCGGTGAGGTCGTAGGTGATCTCGTCACCCTCGATGATCACCTTCACGACGATCGGTAGCTTCTTGCCGTAGTTGCGGCCGTCGTCGTCCAGGTAGCCGACCTCGGTCTCGTAGACGCCGTCGGGGATCTTGGCGATCTCCTGGCGCAGCATCCGCTCCGAGTAGTCGATCCAGCTCTGGCCGGCTTCGCGGACCGCGCCGAAGCCGTACCGCTCGATGAGGGCGATGTAGCGGGACTTGGCCAGCTCGCAGGCGGCGATCATCGCCTGGAAGTCGCCCTCGTTGGAGGTGGGTGTCCGGGTGTTGTTGAGGATGTGCCGGATCAGCGATTCCTGGCGGACGCCCTTCTCGGAAATCTTCACCGCCCGGAAGATGGTGCCTTCGGACTGGATGTCCTGGATGTCCACCATCAGTCCGGAGTACGCACCGCCGTTGTCGATCAGCTGGCCCGAGGCGCCGGCGAAGCCGACGAGTTCCCCGTCGTGGAAGATCGGTTCGATGATCGCGACGTCGGGGGAGTGCGTGGCGCCGAGGTACGGATCGTTGTGCAGGATGATGTCACCGTCGTGGATGTCGTCGCCGAGGACCGAGATCACACCCTTGACGATCTTGGGCATCGAGCCCATGAACATTGGCGTGGAGTCGGACTCGGCCAGCACGTTGCCGTCCTTGTCGAAGAGCCCTGCACCGAGGTCCTCGGACTCACGGATGATCGAGGAGTAGGCCATGCGGAAGAGCACCGATGCCATTTCCTTTGCTGCGGAGTTCAGGGCGCCGCCGATCACGCGCATCAGGATCGGGGTGGCCAGTTTCTCGGCGCTCTGGGTGGCGGCCGGGCAGTCGATGACGAGGTTGCCGGCTGCATCCACCGCTCCGGAGAATCCCGGAGGAATAACTGTGGTGGAGTCGTACTGCTCGATGATGGCGGGGCCGGTGAAGGTGATTCCCACGCCCATCCTGTCGCGGTCGTAGAAGCCGGTGTCCAGGGTGACCGGCTTGCCATCCTGTTCGAAGGTCACCGGGCGGGTTTCCACCAGGGCGTCATCGAGGGAACCGGACTTGATCGCTTCCGGCGTGGGCAGGTCATCCATCAGGGCGCTGGCCTCCACGCGGATGTTGATGACTTCCACGGTGCCGTTCTTGAAGCGGTGCCCGTACTCCTCGAAGTGGGCGTCGTGGAAGGCCGCCTCGGCCATTTCCAGCCAGGCCTGGTTAACCGGTCCGGCGGGCGCAGTGAAGCGGATCTCGTACCCCTGGCCCTCGTAGCGCGCGTCGGCGAGCCATTCGAGCTTGCGGCGTCCGGCTGGCACATCCTCGGCATCGAGTTGGGCGTTGGCCTCGCGCTCCAGTTGCTCATAGGAGCCCTGGATGGCGGCGGGGTCTGCGCTGGCGAACGTGAACCGCCTGGTGGCGACGAACTCATACTTCTCGTCGGTAGCCAGCAGGCCGGTCGCAGCCATGATGCCCGGGTGGGCCGGGATCAGCACCTTCGGGACCTCCAGCTCCGCGGCGATCTCGCAGGCGAACAGTGCGCCGGCGCCGCCTGCCGCGACGAGGGTGAAGTCACGTGGATCGTAGCCGCGGCGGACGGAGTTCTGCTCGATCGCCTGGGTCATGCCGAACTTCTGGATCTGCAGCGCGCCGAGGGCGGCCTGGTCCACGGACATGTTGAGTTTTTCCGCCAGACCTTCCATGGCCTTTCGGGCGCCATCGAGATCCAGATCCATGCCTGAGCCTGCCAGGACGCGGTCAGGGCGCATGCGCCCCAGCAGCATCTGGGCGTCAGTTGATGTCGGCTCCGTCCCGCCGCGGCCGTAGCAGACCGGGCCCGGGACGGCGCCGGCAGACTGCGGACCGACGCGGAAGACCCCGCCGGCGTCGACGTAGGCGATGGAGCCGCCGCCTGCGCCGATGGTGTCGATGTCCACCATCGGGACCATGGCCTGGTGGTCGCCGATCTTGGTGTCCAGCAGGTGGCGCATGCGCAGTTCACCCTGGTAGGCCACACCGATGTCCGCTGAGGTCCCCCCAATGTCCAGAGTGACCACGTTCTCGAAGCCGGACTGACGGCCGGCCCACATGCCGCCGATCAGGCCGCCGACCGGTCCGGACATCATCAGTGTGACGGGCCGCTTCGCGGCCTCCTTGATCGGGACCATACCGCCGGAGGACTGCATCAGCAGGATCTCCCGCTTGTAACCCAATCCTTCTGCCTGCTCCTGCAGGCGGTAGAGGTAACGGGAGACCCGGGGCCCGACATAGGCATTCAGCGCCGTGGTGGAAAACCGCTCATACTCCCGGTACAGGGGCACGATGTCACTGGAAAGGGACAGGTAGGCTTCGGGGAACTCCTCCGCGACAATCTCCCCGATCCGCTGCTCATGGGCGGGATTCAGATAGGAGTGCAGCAGGCAGACGGCGATGGCCTCGACGCCGGCCGCCTTCAGCTCGCGTACGCGCTCACGGACCTCCTCCTCGTCCAGGGGAACCAAAACGTCGCCGTTCGGTGCGGTGATGCGCTCCTTGACGGTGAGCCGGTGACGGCGCTTGATCAGAGGCTTTGTCTGCCAGGGCAGATCCTGCTGAAGGGAGAAGTTATGCGGCTTCTTGTGCCGGGCGATGTGCAGGATGTCCCGGAAACCCTCGGTGGTGATCATCCCGACCTCCGCACCGGTGTGCGTCAGCGCGGTATTCGTGGCGACCGTGGTGCCGTGCACCAGCTGGTCGATCTCCGAAAGCGAGACCCCGGCCTTTTCGCAGAGCTTTATGATGCCGTTGATCACGGCCTCAGACGGGTCGTGCGGGGTGGAGGGAACCTTTTCCACAACGGCGATGCGCTGGTCGTCGTCCGAGAAATACAAGTCGGTGAATGTACCGCCGACGTCTACTCCGATGCGCTTCATAAGGGGGTCCTTTCGAAAGTTTGGTTCAGGACTGGGTTGAAGGGAAAGACGGGGGGCCTCTCGGCCGGGCCCGAATTCACCCGGGATTGGAGCTAGTCCGCTGGGCCGGGGGTCCGGTCCCGCAATCCGATGTGCCGTAGCTCACATCGTTGCTTAGAAAGCAATTTAGTTCCTTTGCGAACAACACGCAATGTTTTTGACGTTCATTTCTTGGGACTTCCACTTTTGCGTCAGGGGACGTGCGCCTCCCTAAGAGTTGGAGAGCAGCTTGCGGAAGGATTCGGCAAGGCTCTGCCAAGCAGGGTGGGGAGGGGGCGCGGTCGGTTTTTGGACTGCTGAGAAAAAAGGGTTACATGTTGCAGAACTAGCGGCTACGGCACCCGGCCGGCCGTCATCCACATCGACATGGCCAACGCCTGGACCCGCCCGGGCCACCAGTTCTCCTCCTCGATGTGAACCTGCCGTCCGACATGGGCCTGTGGTCCCAAAAGATCCCGGTTGAGACCCTGGACGATCGCCGAGGGCTTCCGCCCGATCATCGTCAAGGAGGCCGTGGGCGACCCCGTGCCAGGAGTCGTGGCGTGGAACCTGTTCGATATGGACTCCAAGTTCGGCGACGTGGAGCCGCTGGAGACTTGTCCTCCGACGAGAGGTTGGATGGGCACGCCGTACGATGGCTACGGTGACTGCGCGTAGCGCCTGGAGAGGGAGAACCCATGCTTGACCCACAAACAACCACTGACAAACCGCAAGGGGCGGCAGCATCGCTGCTCAACGGTCTTACCGTGCTCGAAGCCTTCTCCGTCGCCAAGCGTTCCCTCCTGGGCGTCACGGAGATCTCCGAGCTCGTTGGCCTGCACAAGAGCACGGTCTCCCGGATGCTTAGCGGCCTGGACGAAGCCGGCTACGTGCAGCGCGACGAGGAAACAGGGCGATACCGCCTCGGGCTCGGGATGATCGGCCTGGCCGGACCACTGCTGGCCGAGCTTAGCGTCCGCCGTGCCGCCCTGCCCCACCTCGAAGAACTCACACAGGCCACCGGCGAGACGGCCGCGATCGCCGTTTGGAACGGCAGCAACGCGATTGTCGTGGAACAAACGGCTTCCACCCACCAGGTCAAGCACAGCGCGGCGATCGGCACGCGCTACAACAAGTTCGCCAGTTCCTCAGTCCGCGTGTTCCTCGCCGAACTGCCGCCCGAGGAGACCGACCGCCTGCTTGCCGACCGTACGGTCCTGCGGGAGGGCTACCTCGGTCTCGAAGACCCGGCCCACGAACAGCTCGTCGGCGTACGTGACGACGGCTTCGCCGTCAACGACGGCGAGACCACTTACGAGGAATACGGCGTGTCCGCTCCTGTGCGGGACTACCGGGGCGAAGTCGTCGGCTGCATCACAGCCAGCGCGCCCCGATCCCGAGTGCAGTACATGCAGAGTCAGTCGATCCTGCGCGAAGCCGTGCTAGAGGCCGCGGCGCGGGTGTCTACACGGTTGGGCCACCTGCCGGGGAAACAGATCCAGGTCGCTGACGGCGCTGTTGGCTGATCCGAGCAGGAGCCGATGGGCCTGCGAGCCGTGATCCTCGGTGGTTTGCCAGAGCAGGGACCGACGGAGCCTCAAGCAGGGCCACCCCCTCGAAGTTGGCAGCTGCTCCCTCTCGGATGACCCTTTCCGAGTGCGACAGCGCGGTCAAGCGTCTCGATCTGAAAGCGGTCGAATACACGATGTTGCTGACGTTTCGCCTAGCCGCGTGGATGAATCACCCCGGAAGCGAGGCCGCCCAGCCCAAGCGGGTGGATACTTCCGAAGCAGCCTGTTGTACGGCTTGAACCAGAGCATCCTTGGTGGCGTGCTTTTGCACGCGGGAACGGGGGGCGGATGCAGTGATGCACCCAACCACCTTGCCCCGGTAATCCCGAACCGGAGCAGAGACCCCAAACTCCTCCTCCGTAGTCGAACCGTCGTTAACGGCGAATGCCTGACGGGCGACTTCCTGCAGGTGGGCGGTGTGGTCCAAAGGCAAACCATCTCCTGCCGTGCGTAGTATCTGCCCGGATTCGATCAGTTCCGTCGCGAGAGCCGGCGCCAGCTCCGCCAGGAAAATCCGCACTGAAGAGCTCTCGAATTTGTTGTACCGGGTTCCGATGGTGGCAGTGTGTTTGACCAGATTCGGGCTGGCAACCTGCTCCACGACGATGGCCTCGTGACCATTCCAGACCGAGATAGCGCTGGTCTCTTGGGTGCTTTCGGTTAACTTCTCCAAATACGGAACCGCAGCACGGCGGACATCCAGATCCGCCAGCAAAGGGGCGGACAACGCGAGGAGGCCCAGCCCGAGCCGATACCGTCCCGTCTCCTCATCCCGCTGGACATATCCAGCTTCTGTTAGACCGCTAAGAATGCGTGAGACCGTGCTCTTGTGGAGGCCAACACGCTGAGCAACCTCAGTCACGCCAAGAACCGGACTTTGAACGGAAAAGGCTTCCAGGACAGCAAGACCGTTCAACAGTGACGCCGCAGCTCCTTGGACCTGCCCGTTGTCATGCCTCGGCCTGCCTGCCACCTTCATCCTTTCGCGCTACGTGACTATCCCGCCACTCTTTGGGGCCATCATATGCCGCAATCTGTACCCGCCTCACTGAGGTTGTCAGTTCCACACTGCGGACGTGAGATTAACGGACAGAAGGCCCACCTTGGCGGGCCTTCAAAGTGTTCCGCTCAAACTACATCCGAGCTTCGGCAGGCTTTCCTGCTTTTGCCTCGTCCCGAAGGGATCGGCTGCTTTGCTAGCAACATAGTCACAACAGGAGCAACGCACGTAGGCCTACTTTGCGCTCTACCCACCCGGCATAACTGACCTGGCGGGCCGACGATGTTGCTCGTGGAGCAATGCGAGCCTCAATAGAGAAACCGGCGGATAGTGTCATCGCGTGGCACGAATGTTTCCGCCGGGAAAACTGCGGACGCCTCAGCCCGTGTTGCTGGGGTGGGCGGGCCGCGAACCGGACCCTCGCCGGGCTGCCGGAGTGACGCACTCGCCGATGCTCGCCCTATCGAGAAGTTGGTCCGGTGGAGATGCAGACTCCGGGCACCTCTGGTGGTGCGCCAGTTCGTGCGCTACAGTATCCAGTACAGCAACCTCGTTGCTAGCTTAGAAACACAACAGCCAAGAGAGTGGAGAGAACCATGACAGCAGAGACAGAGACGTTCAGCGACATCGAAGCCCGTCTTGCCGCAGTGCTGGAGGAGGCGTTCGAAGCAGGCACGGACATCTACAACGAGCGAGGCTTCAAGCGTCGGATCGGCTACGGCAACCGCCCCGCCGTCATCCACATCGACCTCGCGAACGCTTGGACCCGACCGGGCCACCCGTTCAGCTGCCCGGGCATGGAGACGATCATCCCGAACGTCCAGCGGATCAACGAGGCCGCGCGCGCCAAGGGTGTCCCGGTCTTCTACACCACGAACGTGTACCGCAACCGCGACGCCACCTCCGGGACGAACGACATGGGTCTGTGGTACT